>Ga0209358_10002072_pt1 | contig 15520 bp, 15 predicted proteins | sample LauGreFa1BDMLBSN_2_FD_187574 | JGI IMG/M metagenome (GOLD analysis project Ga0209358, IMG submission 187574) | Freshwater lake microbial communities from Lake Michigan, USA - Fa13.BD.MLB.SN (SPAdes) (version 2) | ecosystem: Environmental > Aquatic > Freshwater > Lake | place: Lake Michigan, USA... | reverse complement strand
GTGATGGTGTTTTACTGGAAAAAATGCCAAGACGAGAATATGTCAAAAAATTTGAAGATTACCGGCCGATGAGAGAGAACTGGAAGGGGTTAAGGATTTTAGGTGAATCTGGTGTCGATTTTGTAATCGCGACAAACCAACCAGGGATTGCTACAGGAGAAGTCTCTGAAACTTTCCTATTGAGACTCCATCAAAAATTGGTGTTTGAAATGTTAAATCTTGGGATAAACGTTCTGGCGGTATATGTGTGCAAACATCACTGGAACGATAATTGTGACTGCCGAAAACCTGAGCCAGGAATGTTATTGAATGCGATTTGTGATTTTGGTATTGATAAAGCCTTAACTCTCTATATTGGGGATGACGACCGGGATCTATTAGCAGCAAAGTCAGCCAACATTGAGGGCTTATTAATTGGACATGATCATTCAGGAGATTTCCAATACCCGAATGTAGAAAGCGCCCTGAAGTCCATATTGGCCTCGATTGGGGCAGTAGAGTAAGCAGGTGGATTTTCAAAGCGTCTTGAGCATGGCACCACTCCGTATCAGTTTTCTCGGTGGTGGGTCGGATATTCCATCTTTTTATGAAAAAAGCCCTGGGTGTGTTGTCTCTGCTGCGATTAATAAATATGTCTATGTCCATATTAAGAGGCATGACCCACTTTTCCAAGAGCGTTACAGAGTTTCATATTCAGAAGTCGAACACACCAAGAATCGCAATGATATAAAAAACTCAATTGTTCGCGCTTGCTTGGAATTATTAAACATGGATGAACCTCTTCAAATTTCAACATCTGCTGACTTACCGGCCAATTCAGGCCTTGGATCATCAAGCAGCTTTGCTGTTGCTCTTCTAAATGGTTTACATGCCATACGTGGTGAAGAAGTCAGCCCTGTTCAAATTGCAGAAGAAGCATGCCAGGCAGAAATTGAAATTCTAAGGTCGCCTATTGGCAAGCAAGATCAATATGCCGCGGCTTTTGGTGGAATGAATTATTTCGAATTCCGCGAAAATGGATCTGTACAAATTGAGCCCATGTATCTTTCCAGAACCGATACAGGTAGATTTTTAGAGAAGTCACTTCTTATTTGGACCGGACAGAGCAGGAAATCAGATGTGATACTCGAAGACCAAGCCCTAAGAACGGAATCTAACTTCGAACAATTATTGCAAATTACCGAATTGGCAAAGAATTTCAAAGAATTGTTGCTAGCATCAAATCTAGACTGGAACGCGCTTGGTTCACTGATTTCTCAAGGTTGGAAGCTAAAGCAGTCCTTTAGCGATAAAATTTCAACAGATGAAATTCGCGCCATTACCGCCCAACTTGATAATTTGAATTGCTACGGATACAAACTTTTAGGTGCCGGCGGCGGCGGCTTTATCTTTGCCATTTTCGATAAAATTAATGAAAATAAATTGGAAAGTTTAAATAATTGGCAAACCTTTAGGCCTGCCCTTGATCACGCTGGTGCACGAATTGTTTCAGTGAATTAATTATGAATAGCCACAAGCAAACTTTAGTAATAACTGGTTCATCCGGTTTCGTCGGAGAAAAGCTCGCAATCAAGGCTATCGCTGAAGGATTCGATGTAATTGGAATTGATATTAAGAAAAGCAAGAATCTGGATTGCAAGCAACTAGAACTGGATCTCGCAAGTCAGGATTTTTACAATAAAATTCCAGAAGAATCTATAATTATTCATTTGGCGTCTCTCTCCACCGATTCAATGTGCAGAGAAAATCCAATTTTAGCTATTGATGCAAATCTTCGGGCAATCGTGTTGGTGCTCGAGAATGCAAAGAAATCTAAGGCAGCTCACTTTCTGTTTGCATCTTCAGAGTGGGTCTATCCAGAAGGTCCAAAAGTTACGGAACAACGCGAGAAAGATCAATTAGATTTATCTGACCTTAACTCTCTCTATGCTATGACCAAATTATTTGGTGAGTCTTTAATTAGATCTGTTTCTTTAGCCCCCTATACAATTCTTAGATTTGGAATTGTTTATGGCCCACGAAAAGTACCTGGTTCTTCTGCTGAAAGCCTCGCGCTAAAAGTTCATATGGGAGAAGACATAAACGTTGGATCTAAAGAAACGGCTCGCCGTTTCATTTTTATTGATGATTTAATTGCTGGAATTTTGCAATCAGCTGCAAAAGGTCCTCAATTGCTCAACACCAAGATATTGAACTTGGCTGGTTCTGAATTAGTGTCTTTAGGTCAGATTGTTTCTGTTGCCAATGAAATACTTGGAAAGTCTTCGATAATAGTTGATGGTGGGAAAATCGCAAGTATAAGAAATCCTCTAATCGATGAGACCTCAAAAATCTTAGAATGGAGTCCTAAGATAAACATTCGACAAGGTTTAGAGACTTGTCTAAAAGTTATGAGCGCAAACAATGGATAAGGGAAATATGAATAAACCATGGGATGAAGAGTTTGAGGTTTGGCGAAATAGTGTCTTAGACATACAGTCAAAAGATCCGGATTTCAACAATTTGTCTAAGGCTTGGATGCAGAAGGCCGTAGATAACAAGTTCAGTTACCAATTTGATTGGATGGGTGTACCAATTATTCAGATGCCTGGCGACCTCGTGATTTTCCAAGAAATAGTTTGGAAAACGCGTCCAGACTTAATAATTGAAACCGGAGTTGCCCGCGGTGGGTCGCTTATTTTTTGGGCCTCCATGCAGAAACTTTGTGGAATAGATGGAAAAGTATTGGGGGTAGATATTGATATTCGAGATCATGCTAAAAGAGCAATTTCTGGATCTCAATTCAGCCAACAGATAGAACTACTGCAAGGAAGCTCTACAAACCTTGATGTTTTCAAAAAAGTGAAACAATTTGCATCACCATTCAAGAAAATTATGATTGTGCTAGATTCAAACCATACACATGAACATGTTCTGGATGAGTTAAAGCTTTATGCTGATCTTGTTTCACCCGAATGCATGCTTTTGGTGCTAGACACAGTCATTGATGATTTGGAAGTTGATCCAGATAGACCATGGGGACCTGGAGCAAGCCCGAAATCAGCCGCTATCCAGTATATGAAATCTAAGCAGGACCTCTTCAAAAATTTACCTGAATTTGAAAATAGAGCGGCGCTTACAGTTGCACCTAAGGGCTATTGGTTAAGATTGTGAAAATCTAGATTGAATTTTGTAAGAAAAATTCAAAACCTCTCAATTCTAGGGTCAGGAATTACGCATTTAATTGATGTATCAGGAATTACGCAAAGGGTTCTAATTTGAGCATTGACGGAAATATAGAGCGCAAAAGATGACATTCCTACAACTAAATCGCTCTTTGCTAAGTCCATTTCAAGCGAATTCGTGCTAATAAAATAATTTAATTCCCGCTTAAGTCTGGCTGGAATCAAAGATATATATTTTTCGGCCGTCTCTGAAGGATGGGATCTAATTGTCAACACGATATTTTTCAAATTACCAAATTTGTTAATTCGGTCAAGAAAATAAATAAAACTTTCTTGCTCTGTATAACCATAATAATTAGCATTACCATGTGTGCGTTCACAATTCGCCGATATGTTTTCTCCTATAAAAAGAATCTCTAGTTTTGTCTTGACCTGATCGCTCAAACAATTAATTTGTAGGTCACTAATTTTCTCTATTACTTCTTCTAAATAGTAATTATGAATTCTTGATACTGGAATCTTTGGAAAAGTTTCTTTAGCTAACTCTGAAGCAAAGTGATCAGTTACCCATATCTCATTGGGAAGAATTAATTGATCTTCGTATAAGAATCTTTCACGATAATTTGTCCAATGGTCCAATAAAACCACGCTATTCGAAATCTTAAAATCTTTGAATCTTTTGAGTGCACTTATTTCGATGTCACTTGCCCAACTTGTTGTTGTTATGATCGAATTAGCAGTTGAAATTGCTTTACCAATTTCAAGATTTTGAAAAGTTTCGATTTTCTCACTGAATATTTCCAATGCAGGTCCTTGAACTGAAAAAATAAATCTAGATAAATCTTCTTGTCGCGCCACCCAACTCGACAACACTTGTGCTCCGCCTGAATCATGTGAAACTAGCAACGTTTTCATTTAAATACTTAGGTTACTAAACGTATTTAGCAAACACTGCTGCCATTGAATTAGCAATTTTACGAGAATTTTTTCCGTTTAATGCATATCCACCCATGTAGAATCCTAGATAAGAAGTATCTTGCAATTCTTCTGCAATTGGACATAATCCTTTCGAATATTCTGTTTTGACAGTTTCAAGCGTCCATGGAAATCCAGCAGAACCATACGCGATCTTATGTTGAAAAATTGGTAATAAATGAAGGTTTTGATATTTTGTGGAAATACCAAGAATTCCATTCCTCTTTAGTTCTTCCGCAAGAATAAATTTGTTCGCCTTGATTTTGTCCTTAACTACTTTAAGTGGATAAATATAGTATGCATGCGTATTTTCTTGCGGCACTTTTGGTGTGACAATCCCAGGTAATTCTGTAAGAATTTGATTAAATTCTGACGCATTTTCTTGTCTCTGAGTTACAATGCTTTTCAATTTTTTTAATTGTTCTATACCAATGGCGGCTTCAATTTCTCCCATTCTAAAATTATAACCAACGATATTAATAAGATTTTTTGAATCATCTGTCTCAATTACTGATTCACCATGGTTTCTGATTAACTTAATTCTTTCCGCAAGGTCGGAATTATTTGTAACAAGCATTCCACCTTCACCAGTATGTATATGTTTATGATAATTTAGACTAAAAACCCCGATGTCGGCTATAGTTCCTGCGAACTTGTTTTGATAACGTGCCCCTGGCGCTTGGGATGTGTCTGAAATAACCTTTAGTTTATAGTTGGCTGCTAAATTCATAATTTTAAACATTTCACAAGATTGACCGAATACGTCAACAGATATGATTGCCTTAGTTCTTGGAGTTATTTTGGAGGCAATGCTTGTAGGAGAAATACAAAAAGTTTCGGGATCTATATCTGCAAAAATCGGAATTGCATTCCAATGTAAAATTGCCATAGCCGTAGCTGACATAGTCCAAGGCGATGTTATGACTTCGTCTCCAGGTTCTATTCCAACGGCGCCAAGTGCTGCAATCAGTCCAGATGTAGCCGAATTCACCGACAATGCATGATTTGTCTCAAAATAACTCGCCCATTTTTCTTCAAATTCTTGAATTTTTTTTCCGCCGTTAAAATCTGGATGTTTTGTACCCAGAAATCTTGAAAGCTCACCAGATCTCATTACAGATTTCACCGCTCGCTGCTCTTGCTTGCCTATGCTGTTGTGTGGTACAAAGTATTTGCGAATATTCATGGTTTCCTCTCGGCAAAAATTTTAATTAAGACTCAAGTGGTGGGATTTAGAATAGAAATAGTTTGCATGGCCTGTTCTCCTGTACAGACTGCAAATTTCTTACCAATTAAGTAATTTTTTATTTGATTGAGAACGTCACTTTGTAATTCGCCTATGTCAATAGGAAATTCTTGTGCCACGGGCTCAAGCATACTATTACCTTTAAAAATTGGATCGTCAACGCAATTTCTTACTGTAAAACCACCAAGCTCTCTACTCAATTCAAAACTAAAATTTTTGAAGAAAATTCTAAGGCCATTTACTTTTGCTCCTCCGCATTCTATTGGCGTGATGCTTACAGAACCATTTGGAAAAAGTAATATTCCGTGAGGGTTATCCGGGTCTGAAACATCAAAATCATGTGGGTTAAATCTAATAAACTTAACTACTGGTCCCAACAAGAATTCGAGTAAGTTAACAAAATGCGAACCATTATTTAGTAATCCCCCTTGATACCAGATATTTCCACTGAAGAAACCGGACGTGTCCTGATTATCTAGCCATTCTTTAAAATTTAAAGTACCTTGGCTTGAATTTCTCATATAATTTACGAAAAGCTTTATTCCATTTTCTTGGCACAATTGGATGATTTTTGAAGCTTCTCGAGCGTTTTTAGCCAAGGGTTTTTCTATAAGGATTACTCGCAAAGCTTTAGATTCTAATAATTCTTCGACTAAGTCGAGTCTTACGTGTATGGGGGTTGCAATTATAGCTAATTCTGGAGAAGTACTTATAAGTGCCTCACTAATATTGATAAAACTTTTTGATTTAAATTCTTTCTCAAAAATTGTCCGTGCGGTTCTATCTGAATCTACTCCAGCAGTTAACTTAAAATATGGATTGTTATTTATTGCTCCCGCGTGACTAAGTTTGGATTTTGAATCTGTTTTTACTAAGTCATACCCCATGCCTATATTGCCAAGTCCTATAACGAGGGTAGAGATTTGCAAGAATTCTCCAATTTTTGACCGAATTTACAAATTTAATTATACTGTTAATACTAATTCTACTACGAAAATTCCCGATGGAGATTAGCCAAATGAATTCAAGAATTGCAGTTATTCCTGCAAGAGGTGGCTCCAAGAGACTACCGGGTAAGAATATTCGCATGATGGAGGGAATCCCACTTATCGGTCGGACCATTAGATTGCTCTTGGAAAGTAATTTTTTTGATGAAGTATTTGTGACCACCGATAATCAAGAAATTGCGAAAGTTTCCCAGGAATTCGGTGCGAGTATTCCATTTCTTCGAGATAAGACCCTTGCAGATGATTTTACCCCAACCCAACCAGTTATTAGTAATTTCTTGTATGAGCTCAGTTCCAAATTAGAGATTAATCCTGAATTTTGCTGTTGTGTATATTCTTCGGCATTCATGCTTCCAAAGTACATTTTTTTGGAAACATTTAATCTTTTAACTGCAAAAAATGATTGTGATTTTGTAGCGACCATTCTTAAATATTCGCATCCAATTCAAAGAGCAATGACTTTAAATAAAGCCACTAACTCTGTTACTTTTATGAATCCTGAGAATATAGCTACTAGAACCCAAGATTTGGAAGAGACTTACTTTGATGCAGGCCAACTATATTGGGGAAGAAGTAAGGCTTGGAAAGAGATGCGCCCTATTTTTAATAAAACAACCGCGGGCTATTCTCTAGAGTTGAACTCGGTTGTTGACTTAGACACACCAGATGACTGGCTTAAAGCTGAAGAATTGTTAAAGCTTCGGAATCTTCTACAATGATTGACTACGCAATTGAATTTTAATCAAAATTTCTATTACTATGCAAAATAGCAGTTTGAGATTTGCCGTTCTCACATCCTCAAATTATCCATTGAAAGAATTTATTTTAACAAAGCTATTTTCAGCACATTTAATACCAAGTGTGATAATCACAAAAGAAAACGGGATGAATCAAACAGATCAAGAGATAATACGAAATCGATTTGATTCTCTCATCAAGAGTTCACAAAATAAAAATTTTTCATATATTAATTCAGATGTAAGCGTTCCGACCTTTAGCGATCCGAAGGTAAAGGATCTTTTGGTAAAAAATGATGTTAAATTTGCTGTAAATCTAGGTATAGGCGAGAAACTAATTTCGAAGGATTTAATAGAACTCGACATGGGTGTTATTAGTTGCCATCCTGGGCGGTTGCCAAAATACAGGGGTTCCATGTGCCCTGAGTGGGCCTTATTGCATGGGATGCCAATTTATAATTCAATTTTTCAGATGAATTATGAATACGACGAAGGGCCCGTGTTACTTGAAAAAGAAGTTAAATTGAATTACCCGATAAGTTATGAAAGTTTCAGAACAAAGATCTTCATTGAAGGTGTAGACCTATTAGTGAAAACCATTTCTTTATTGGTTTCTTTCAAGCTAACTAAGGCTGATTTCAGGAGTCAAAGTGCCGGTTCAACATATAAACCTATGGATTCTGATACGTTTGCCTCCATTAAAGAAAGGTTTTTTAAAATTGATTCTTCCAGTAAAGAAAGTTTAAAATGAATTTCACTCTACCAATACCAAATTTACAATATTGCGTCCGTTGTTGCATGCCCGAAACTAATGAGGGTGTAGATTTCGACGAATTTGGTCAATGTTACGCCTGCATATCAAGTGAGCAAAAAATAAGGATTGACTGGGTCGCAAGAGAATTAGAATTGAGAAAAATTTTAGATTATTATAAATCTCTAGGAAATGATTACGACTGTATTGTTCCTATAAGTGGCGGCAAAGACAGCACATTTCAATTACATGTATTAACTAAAATATATAAGATGAGAGTCTTAGCAGTAACTTTTAGCCATAATTGGTTTACAGAAGTTGGTAAGTATAATCTTCAGAATGCAATAGAAAAATTTGATGTTGATCACATAATGTACACGCCTGCTCGGAGTTTGGTTAATAGGATTGCTAGAGAATCACTATTTGTGATTGGAGACTCTTGCTGGCACTGCCATGCAGGTATTGGGGCTTTCCCTCTAAAGGTAGCTGTTGATTATAAAGTTCCACTTCTTATTTGGGGTGAATCAGTTTCTGAACTTTCTGGTCGCTCTACTTTCGGAAATCCCATTATAAAGTTTGACAGAGATTATTTCTTAAAAGTTTCATCTAAAGTCAAGGCTGAAGTATTAGTCGGTGAAAGCTTGAATGAGAAAGAATTAAGACCATTTGTTCCCCCTGAGGCTGAGGTTATAGAAAATTTAGGTGTAGTTGGGATACACCTTGGAGACTATCTTTTTTGGGATGATGAAAGGCAGATGGAATTTGTCCGCGACGAGTATGGGTGGAAGCAATCAAAAGTGGAGGGGACCTATAAGAATTATAAGAGTGTGGAATGTAAAATGGCAGGTGTCCATGATTATTCTAAGTTTCTCAAAAGAGGATTCGGAAGAGCAACAGATCATGCTTCTGCAGATATTCGAGCTGGTTTATTGACGAGAGAGCAAGCTTTTGAGCTAATTATGCAATATGACGGCAAGAGACCAGATGCCCTAGATTTTTATTTGGAAATAACAGGATTCACCGAAACTGAATTTGAGATGGTTTTAGCAAAATTTAGAGATGTTTTGAAATTAAGGACTATGTCGGAAACGGAATTTGCCTCACAGCTAAAAGAGTATAGAGATGCTATAAAAAATAATGCCGAATAAAGTTACTAATTTTTTAGAAATAAATAAATTGATTTTAGAAAAAAAATTAAAGGTCAAAGAGTTAGCAGAAATGTCCGTTGAATATATTGAATTAGTTGACAAGGATATAAAGTCATTCATTCATTTAGACAAAGAGTTACTTTTTACACAAGCTTCTAAAATGGATAATGAAGTTTCAAATGGTAGGTTTCGGAAGAATCTTGGATTAACAATTTCGGTAAAAGACAATATTTATGTTGACGGTTTAGGAATTGCGATGGGAACTAACCTCTGGAAAGTTGAAAAATCTGGCTTTGATGCTCGAGTTGTCAGTAATCTAAGGGCAAGCGGTGCGCTGATCATCGGTAAAACCAAAACGGCAGAATTTGCAATTCATAAGCCACCGGACACAAAGAACCCGATCGATAAAACGGCATCACCTGGGACATCCTCAACGGGATCAGCTGCATCGGTCAGCGCAGACTTAGTTATGGCCAGTATTGGAACACAAAGTGCGGCTTCAATTATTAAACCGGCGAGTTATTGCAATGTTATTGGATTTAAACCATCATACGGTTTGATTCCAAGAACTGGAATTCTAAAAACGGCTGACACTTTAGATACGGTAGGTTTCTTTGCAAAAGACCTTGATATTATTTCGAGAGTTTTTACTTCTAGCTTAGTGAATGGGATCGATCATCCCTTCAATAATATTGTCGAAAGAATTAATGGAGAAGATAAGACAGTTCGTATAGCGCCGTTGTATAACTCCATTCTCTGCTCGCCTCGAGTTCAGAAAGATTTTACTGTTAAGTACCAAGAATTATTCAAGCGCAATAAACTCATCAATATTGATTTGAATTTGAATGAATTGATTGAGCAAGCGCGTATAACACATAGAGTACTATATTATGGAAATGTTAGTTATTTTCTCGCACAAGACCTACAAAATAGTACTGATCAATTAAGTGAAGAGTTGCGGGAAGTTATTGAATTTGGAAATGGAATAACTTCTTTAGAATTAGGAGAAGCCCGGAATCAACAAGTGTACTTTGCATCCATACTAGATCGCTTTTTTGAAAAGACTGATTTTATTTTAACCCCTTCAACATTTGATGTTCCACCCGATTATGGAGTATCTGACCAGATTAAGGATTCATCATTTTTTTGGACACTTTGTGGCAACCCAGCGATTAACCTTCCGACTGCCATTAGTTTGGATGGTCAAAGATTTGTAGGCTTACAGATTATCGCTAAAAAATACAATGATTATGGCTTAATTAATTTCGCAAGAAACTTACAAATGATATGGGGACGATAATGTCAAGTATTCGAAATTCTAATCAAATAAGAGAAGTAAAGGAGATTTTGAGTGCAGAATTAGAGTATTTTGGGCTTCCGAATACTAAGAACGATTCAACAGAATGCTCAATCTGTAAGCACATTGCAAATTTTTCATTTATTAAGAATGGCTTTGCTCTTTATAAATGTTCGAATTGTGAGTTCCTGTTTGCTCCGATTAATACACCTAGTAATTCAATTTCGGATTTTTTTGAAAACTCAAAGGCCATAGACCTATACACAACTAAAGTGATTGAAAATGAGGCTGCCAGGAAATCTGCAATTTTTAATCCACTGGCTAGAAGAATTATTTCCACTCATCCTATGGCAAACAGATATCTAGAAATAGGCTGTGGGGCTGGTTTATTGTTGGATGAGTTGCGATTGGTGGGGCTTGGTGCTCTTGACCTACATGGAGTTGAAGTCAATAAATTTGCTGCTGAAAAATCGCGCGAAAAAGGTCATAATGTATTTCAAGGAGCCATTGAGGATTTTAAGGGCGAGAATTTTGATGTTGTGGTCTTCTGGGCTTTCCTCGATCATATTCCAGATCCTCTAGCTTTGTTTAGAAGGATTAATGGTCTGCTGGGAAACGGTGGATTACTTATTTTTGGAAATGCTAACTATGCTGGCTTTGAAACATCAATGATGGGAACTGAATCTCATATATATTCAGTTCCTGAGCGACTGAGCTTCTTTACGCCAAAAACTTTAGAAGTATTATGTAACAAAGCAGGTTTCAATAATACCTCTATAGAAGGTTCTGGAAACTTAGATCTTGAAATTGTGAAAGATTGGTGGGAAAACAATCCGGCAATTCTAAGGAATGATTTTCTTTATGCCGTTATGAACAATCAAGAGATTGCGCAAAATTTCACGCTATTTTTGCAGAAAACATTGCTCACAAGTCACCTAACAGTAAATACCTGGAAATAAACTAGTTAGCTAAGTAACTAGGAATATACCTGTAAACACCTACTGGGTTTTCTAAGAATTCAAAGAAATTGTCTCTAACCATCTCATCATGAACTGAATCCCAATTATTTCGCGTATATTTGAATACACTACGTGAATCCCATTGTTTCTCATATGCACCAGCAGTTTCTATCATCTCATCATAATTCTTGTAGAAAATATTGTTAGTATTTCTTATAAATCGCATAAAATAATATTCCTGAATTTCTCTTAAGTCTATATGAATGTCAAATGCATCTGGGTCCAGAATTATTTTTGTGTATTCTTCTATACTTTCTGGATGTAAATTAAACTTATAGGCAATGTGTGGATTTACTCTCGAAGCATTTACAACTTTTACACCATGGTATGCGTATTCAAACCCTACCGTGCCATACATGGTGAGAACTAAGTCCACTTTGTTCGCTAATATAGATGTATGTGAAGTACTACTACTAATAATATTCCACCAAGGTTTACCTTTAGTCAATTCATTAAAAATATTTTTATCATCCTCATTAAACGCTGGATGTGGTTTTATGTACCATGCAAATTCTGATTTGTGTGCAATTTTATCTAAATAGTTAAACCAAGTTATGAAGTCCGGGAAAAGGTTATTTCCAAAACTATTCGGTCCATCCGAGAAACAATGCATTGAGACTAATATATTTGTTTTTTTATGGCTAAAAATTACCTGATCGCCCTGCGGTTCAAAACCTGAAACCTCCCTGTGCGCACTATCGACGCCTCGAACTCCAGAAAAAATATTTTCTAATTTTTCTTTTGCTAAAGAAAGAGCTTTCTCCCTATTTTTACTATCCAATTCTTTATAAAAAATTTCTGGGTAATTGAAGTACTCAGCGTCATCATAGAAGTTATCGCGTGAAAGATAATACGCCCGATCGGGCATAATTATGAAACTCTTTATGTTCATACTTATTGCTACTCTTGAAGGGATGGCTTGGAAATAGCACGTGTGACCTACATTAACCGAATTTACATCATTGTTATGAAAATAGTTAATCCAATAAAGTGTCGTAAAACAAGATTCATGCAGGAAGTCAAGCCATTCGTTATCATCAAGTTCTATTGTGCCTTTTCTGTAAGTGCGCAAATATTGGTCATAAATTAGGTCTCCGACCCACACATCCTTAATTGTAATTTTCAGAATATCCTCTAAGCTGTGAATCTTTGAGACAATCTCGCAAAAGATAATTTTAGTTTCCGAGTGGTCTATGTTGTATGGCCTAATAAACTTTTTAACTCCCATGAATTTATATATTAAAACTTGAGACGAATAGTGACCCAGGAAAGAGCTTTTTGCAAACCAGGAAACTTTTTCCTTAAAGTTTTTTGCAGACCAAGGTAAGTAGCAAACCACTGTCCTTCCATTGATTCTACTATTTAGGACAAAATAATAAAAAGATAAAAATGAAGAAGCTTGGAAATTCAATTCCATCAGATCTAATTCGCTATAGAGACCAATCTTTTTTTGAGTTTTGTACTTTGAAAAATATTTCATTTTTTTGAATAGAAACAGTGCGTGTTTAAGATCCTCGAGGTGTGGGAACTGGATTCCTAACCAATTTCTTATCCGTGAACAAAGAAAGCCCATAATCACTACTTCCATGCCATTTACATTAATCAAGATTTATTAAGGTAAGTTTAGCAACTTATAGTTTGATTTGCTTAAACTTGATTATAATTAATCAAGGTTTTTCCAGCCCTGTAGTTCAAAACTATAAAGCTATAATGTACAATTTTGGATTTAAATGAAATAAACTCATAGAATTGAAGATGGCTTCTACTCAATATTGGGATGAATGGCTTTATGAGTTGGCTGATTAGGAGTAGTGCTGGATGTACAGGCACACATGCCATTTCACAGCTTTCAAGTTTAACAATTTTTTCTGTTAATGATGATGGTAACGAACTATTTACAAATTTTGCCCCGTTATAAAGAGGTAATAATAAAGAACATGCTTGTTTTGTCATTGATTTTTCCAATTAAATTCCTTTAGCTTATCGATAGCAATTATTGTTGGAGATAACTGTCTAAGTTGAGGATAGTTTACGTCATAGCAGTATTTTGGGGTTAATAACTTAACGGTATTGTTGGCAGCAAACCAATTTAAATGACTTTCATCATGAAATTTAGCTATTATATTATTCGATAAATCTTCATCAATTCGCCCACTTAACAAACGACATAAATCCATAATTGACTCTCTTTTTCCAAGCCAGGTAGCACCACACACATAAACTTTTCTATTGTTACGAGGCACAAAAGCTAGGGAACCATTGTTTTTCTCCCAGGAACCGAGTCCTCCATTTAAAATAAAAGATTTTAAGTCACTGACAATATATCTTCGATTTTTAATATAAAACCCTAATTTTGAAAAATGACTTGGCCGAAAAAAACCTGGGTGTCTGACTAACGTTATATTATTATCTTTAGTTAGTTCCTTTAAATCATTTTTGGAAAGTGAACTCGCAAATAACATATCTGCATCTAGATGCATTACTATTTCACCTTCAACTTTAGCAGCAGCATTTGCCAATAACTTATATCTTAAGAGAGTTGGCATTGGCCAAGGCGCACTTTCGAATCGAACTGTCACAAGATTTGTACTAAGCCTTTCAGCTACAGCCCGCGGGATTTCATTTTCACGATTAGTAAAAAGGATCCATTGGACCGTAACGTCCTTATCAATAAATTGCTCAGCGGAACTAAGAAGTTCCAGCCAGAACTCGAGGTAACGGTCCGTTGCAACCGAAAAAATAGTTAACTCAGTCATTGATAAAGAATAACTCTATTTCCTAAAGTTAGGGCATAATTTGCTCATAAATTGTCAACGTCTGGAGCAAAGAGCATTGACCACATGATCATTGTTGGAAATAGAAATTCCGAGAACAAGCCACCCCTTTTTACAATCATTACGGTTGTAAGAGACGGAGAACAAACCCTCGAAAGGTGCATTAATAGTATTAAGTGTCAGACTTTTCAAGATTTTGAATATCTAATTATTGATGGAGCTTCATCAGATGGAACTCACAAAATCATTAAGCAAAATTCGGACATAGTGGATCACTCAATTTCAGAAAAAGATGAGGGTCTGTATTTTGCCATGAATAAAGGTTTGAAACTCGCAAGAGGACGTTATATAGGAATACTAAATGCTGACGACATATACTCATCAAATACTTTAGAATTAGTACAAAATGCAATTAAGAAAAATCCCAACTATGATGTAATTTATGGAGCAATGAGCTATTTTGACAAGCCAAATCAAATCCACTTTATTCATAGTGACGAGCTTTCCAAACGAATGATCTTTCATCCTACCTGTTTTATTTCAATTGACGCTTACAAAAAATTAGGGTACTTTGATACAAAGTATAAAGTAGCGGCCGATTATGATTTTATGTTGCGTTGTCGCAACGCTCAGAAAAATTTTTTAGGCTTGGAAAATGTCTTAGTAACTTTTAGTAGGGGCGGTATATCTGCAAAATTAAGATTTCGTTCGATATATGAAACCGCTGAAATTCAAGCAAAATATAATTTTGAACCGAAATATCTTCAATTTCCAAGGCTTGCGCGCATTCTTATTGTAACTTACTTCAGAGCGTTAATAAATAAAGTATTTATTTCATAAAAAACTACGATTGTACTACACCAGCGAAAATAGGAAATGTGGGGCGAAATAACAGATAGTAGGACATCGTCTATTTTGGAATCAAAATAAAACAAGTTTAATTGCCGGTATTCTGTTATAAGTTTATATTTATTAAACTTTTTGTTCTGAGCATTGGCGGCATTTTGCGTAAAGTAAAATTTAGGTGGATTTCTGTGAATCTGAGTGCTGCCATAAGTTAACCTATTCGGATTTTATAGTGCAAAATTATGATGAAATTTGGTAACAGTATAAGTCTCAGAGCTAGAAATTTTAGATTTAATTCAAAAAATATTTCCTCGGGTAAAAATTTATCTAGATTTAGTAAGCTCGGAGATTTGCTTTGCTTTTTCGCCCTGCTTTTGAAGACTACTATACGATTGTGTTGAAATGGCAATTCGAATCGTTTGTGATTCCCAACATGTAAAATCTACTGTAAACTTACTTCATATTGGAGACGTCGCATAGCCCGGTCTAGTGCGCCTCACTGCTAATGAGGTTAACCCCTAAAGGGTTTCGGAGGTTCAAATCCTCTCGTCTCCGC
>Ga0209358_10002070_pt1 | contig 15522 bp, 18 predicted proteins | sample LauGreFa1BDMLBSN_2_FD_187574 | JGI IMG/M metagenome (GOLD analysis project Ga0209358, IMG submission 187574) | Freshwater lake microbial communities from Lake Michigan, USA - Fa13.BD.MLB.SN (SPAdes) (version 2) | ecosystem: Environmental > Aquatic > Freshwater > Lake | place: Lake Michigan, USA... | reverse complement strand
TAAAGGAGAGCCTTTTCCATCAATCTCAGCTCTTGATAAATAAGGTACTAATTTGTTTCCCACTAATTTTCCGCGCAAACGTTTTGATTTAAGTTCTGGATAGACCTCACTCAAATCCACAGTAATTAAATCTTTAGGTGTTGTGTAGAGAGGGATTTTGTAATTTGACGTTTTAACCTTACTACCTTTTAAGATAGGCTGATAATAACCAGTAATAATACCGGTTTCGGAGCCATCCATATTACTTGCAGTATAGACATTAAAATAGTTTTTAAAATAGTTTTTAATGTTTTCATCACTTGGCTCTTTGATGTCGTCCGCAAAATCACATACTTTTTTCCAGGCATCTTTTTGTTTTAATGCAGAACAACTTCTAAGCCATGCCGTCCAGGCAGGAAGTAAATTGTCACTTTGAAATGAAGATTCAATCACACTCCAATCTGACTTTTTTAAGAGTCCATAATCAGGAATTTTTGCGAGATCTTCTTTTTCAGTTTTAATTTTTGGGCAGTCACAATTAGATTTTGTAACAGAAACTTTTTCTCCCTTATATGGGGTCTCTGCGCATGAGACAAGAAATAAAGTAAGTAAGAATATAATGAAATGTCTCATTTAATGGAGCGTCCTTGGCATCGATAAAATAAACATAGGAATTTCTGCATCAAATGATGTGCCATCTTCGGACACCATCTGATAACTGCCATGCATGGAGCCTACAGGTGTATTAAGTTCAGTACCACTTGTATAAGTATACGATTCATGCGGTTGAATAAGAGGCTGTTCACCGACCACACCTAAGCCTTTCACTTCAAAAGTTTCTTCATTGGCATCTGTAATAATCCAATGACGGCTCACAAGCTGCGCTGGAACTAGTCCATCATTGCTTATTGTAACGGTGTAATTAAAAAAGTACCGGTTATGCTCAATGCTAGATTTTTCTTCTACAAAATGGGTTTCAACATTAATACGAATCGCATGTAATTTTGTAGATCCCATGATATTAGGAAATCATGCCTTGCGACGGCGAGCTTGGTGATGCTGAATATAATTTCTTAGCCATGCGTCCTGCAAGATATGCTTCGCGTCCAGCTTCAATAGCTTTTTTCATAGCACTTGCCATCATGATTGGATCATTCGCACTTGCAATTGCTGTATTCATAAGGACACCTTCGCAACCTAATTCCATAGCAATCGCCGCATCTGAAGCGGTACCAACACCTGCATCGACTAAAACTGGGACTTTTGCATGCTCAATAATAATTTGTAAATTCCATGGATTTAAAATCCCCATGCCAGAACCAATGAGAGAAGCCAATGGCATGATGGCACAACAACCAATATTTTCTAGTTCTTTTGCCACGATCGGATCGTCTGATGTGTATACCATCACATCAAAACCTTCTTTGATCAAGACTTCTGCAGCTTTTAAAGTTTCAATCACATTGGGATAAAGTGTTTTAGGGTCGCCTAAAACTTCTAACTTAACAAGCGTATGGCCATCTAATAATTCACGCGCCAAACGAAGCGTTCTCACTGCATCATCGGCTGAATAACATCCGGCCGTATTAGGAAGATAGGTAAAACGATCGGGCGGGACAAAATCAAGAAGGGAGGGCTCACCTTCATTTTGACCAATGTTAGTTCGACGAATCGCAACTGTAATAATTTCCGCACCACTCGCATCAATCGCGAGCCTTGTTTCCTCAAAGTTTTTATACTTACCAGTGCCAACCAATAGTCGTGATTGGTAACTTTTACCTGCGATGAAGAGTGAATCTTTTTTTTGTATCATCTTAACCACCACCTACCGCGCCCACAATTTCTAATTGGTCGCCATCTTGAAGTGTGATTTTTTGAAATTCCGATTTTGAAATAATCATGCCATTCTTTTCGATCGCAATACGTTTACCCAAAAGATTAAGTTGCATGACTAATCCTTCAATTGTCATCGAAGTGTCATCAAAAGATTTTATATTACCGTTAATTTTAAGATTCATGGATGTGGCTTTATTCATCAAACATTGAATTTTTAAACAAATTTAGAGTCGTAATTCTATGGAACACAATTCCATAGAATTAAATACAATCCCAAAAGGAAAAAGCTATATGCAAAATTATAATACAGATTCGCTGAATACATTGCCTCAGAACAAAGACGAGGCAGATCATTTAAGCCCATTAGAAAAGAAAACTGCGCCGATTGAATTAACTATCGATGAGAAGCTTCGTCGTAAACGTTGGCTCGAATCAATATCAGATTGCGTTTAAGCAAGCTTGCGTTGGAAAAGTTTTAAAGCTAAGTCGTAACCTAAAAGTGCCAACTCAGGATCGTAGCGCTCTCCTTCGTCTCGCATAAAGGCATGTTGTCCATTAAATTCATGCCACGTAAATACTAATTTAGCATCAAGCATTTTTTCATAAACGGCTTTACGGCCTTGTTCTGGAATATGGTTGTCTTGTTTACCCCAAATCATAAGAAGCTCGCCCTTGATGTCTTTTAAGCGATCCATGGAATGCTGATTAGGTTTATTTGGAATCACATGAGTATGCAAGTCTGTTGCATAAAAACATGCCGTTGCTTCAATTTCTGGCTGAAGTGCCGCTCTAAAAGCTAAGTGCCCGCCAATACAAAAACCCATAGCTCCAATGGAACCAGCAAACCAAGGTTGTTTTTTGATCCATGCAATCATCGCTTGATTGTCTGCGTCATAACCTTCAACATCTTTTGCTGATTTGTCCGCATTACCTTTGTCTCGGCCTGCATCGTCATAAGCTAACACCGTGCCAATCGGGTTTAACTCATGAAAAACTTCAGGCACCAAAACGGTGAATCCATGACCTGCAATGATTTTAGCTGCCCGTTCAATCGGACCTGTTTGCTGAAAAATTTCTGAATAAAAGAGAATCGCGGGGGTCTTTTTATGCGTGATAGGTTTATGTACATAAGTACGCATAATGCCTGTAGGGGTATTTAAATCAACGAATTCTGATTGAATTAACATGCTTCATCCTAATAAATAAGGGGTTTGTAGAAAGACGAAAGCCCTTATTTTACTTGATTCGAAGCGAGTTTAAAGTGAATTTTAGTACTCTGAACTTCGACCTGTAGAGTAATTTAAAGGAGCATCATTTTGCCACTCACCACAATCGACGCACTGATGATCTTCCATAGTCGGGCAATATTGCAAATGAATTGCCTTGCACTTAAAACAGCTCGAAGCTTTCTGATGGCGGTCATGAATCTCCGCAGATACTTTGTCACTTCCAAGACCATATTTATTATCCATAAGACTCTCCCTTAAAAAATCAAATGGTGATGAACCTTTAATGTACGCCTCGTTTTTATGAAGCGCAAGTAGCTATTTTAGCTTTTGTATCTGACATTTTTGATAGGTTAAAACGTCACCCTCTTTAATGAAAGTCTCGGGATCATTGATCTCCAAAGTGGTCGACTCATTGGTATAAGTATTTTTTAAAGCGTCTACTTGTTTTAAGCCAAATTCACGATTCGGGAAAATAATCCACATCTCTTTACCGCCCTCAAGTGCTTTTAAATAAAACTTCTTATTTTTTTCGCACTGATACAAAGAAGCACCTTGGGGAGCAGTTGAAAGTTCACGATACTCACCACTAAGCGAAGGCAAATTTACCTCAGGTATCTTTATGCTTCCGCAGCTTGAAAGCAAGGCTGGCAGAATTAATATCGTGAATTTTTTAAACATCTTTTTCATTGGGACTCTTTCAGTAAGGATTCGTCTAATTGACTTAGTAATATTTCAATCGCATGCGCTTCATGATCATCGTGATTGAGTTTCGCTAACTTTAACAAATAAAGTTGTGCTTGTGCATGACGTGGATTTTTTTTAATCACATCACTCAATTGTTTTTTGGCAATCTCAAAATCTTTTAATTCAAAATGTGCTATCGCATTACTAAAAATCGCTTCGCTCGATTGTGGCTCGCTTTTAAGCCAATCTGCTGTAATAGTTTTTAATCGTTCCCATTGACCTTCACGGGCTAAATCGTAGGACTGCATAAAATAAGGTCTTTTTTCAAATGGAGCATCCCAAAAAGGGAGTTCAGTTTGAGCGGTGAGTTGTATGTCTTTACCTTGATGCAACAAGCGCTTAATCCACTCTACAGGAATACTATAATAATAAGCATGTCGCCCCGGGCTTTTAAATGTGGTCAGTCCTATGAGGCGACCGTCATCATCAAAAAGACCGCCGCCAGATGCGCCCATCGAAAACCCTGCGGAAGACTGAATAATATTTTCACTATCCAAGGCATATAAGCCTTTAATGCTCCCAAAAGACATGATCGGCTTCACAGCATTGCCTCCGTAGCTTTTAGAAAATACTGATTGTTCGTACATGAGTTTTTGTGTATCACCAAGAGCTACTGGTTTTACATCAAAAAATTTAAATTGAAGAATACATAAATCATGACGCCAATCTGCTTTCATACTCACGGGCGAAAACGACTGACCTCGCTTACCAATTTGAACTCCAAGCGCATTAGCCACCACATGACAATTGGTTGCCACTTGATTTTCAGCAACCACAATGCCAGATCCTACTCCATGATTGCCTCTTTGATCAATAACATGAACCTTAACCACAGAAGGTAACACAGCAAAAGTCACTTCATCAGAAGGTGCTGCAAAAACTATATGAGAAATTAAAAATAAGAAGAAAACTATTCTATGCATGATATGAGGACTCTCAATTGAATTTCTTGCATAGATAAGGAACTAAGCTTCTTAGTTCCTTAAAGACAAAACTTTAACCACATTTACTATCACCACAACTTAAGCATGTAAGACATCCGTCCATCATAATGACTGCTTTCGTTTGGCATTTGCTACAGAGTTGTGAGCCTTTTGGATATCCTGTGCTGTCAATTTCTTCAGAATGTTTTTCCATGTATTCAGCACGCTTTTCCTCCATCAATTTTTTTTGATGTTCATCAGGTAATGCTTTCTTAAGCATACCAATATCGATTAAATGTTGTTCAACCACTTCTCCAATTTCAGCCACTAAACTCGGCACGTACTTACCGCCTTTTTTAAAGTAGCCGCCATTAGGATCAAATACGCTATGAAGCTCTTCGACCAAGAATGTCAAATCGCCACCTTTTCTGAATACAGCAGACATCACGCGCGTCAAACCTACAATCCATTGGAAGTGATCCATGTTTTTTGAGTTAATAAAAATTTCAAAAGGCCTGCGATGTTCTTGCGGTGTGCCTTCATTCATGATGATGTCATTGATTGTGATATAAAGTGCGTGCTCAGTCACAGGTGTTTTCACTTTATAAGTGGAGCCTGTAATTTTTTCAGGACGGCCTAGAGGCTCTCCTAGTTGCACAACGTTTTGATTTTCTTTCTGGGTTAGCGCATTCGCTTTATCTTCTTCAGAAACAACGTTATAACCTACGATTTTTTTTTCAATTTTAATTGCCATTATTTTCCTTTAATTTCTTAAGTCTTAGAACTTACCGTAATAACCTTCTTTTAACGCATCATAAAGATTCGCTGCTGAATGGGTCTCGCCATCATATTCAATCTCTTCGTTACCCTTCACTTCAACTTGAGAACCATCGTCTAAAGTAAATTTATAAGTGGTGTTCTCTAAATCTTTTTCTGTCACCAATACACCTTGGAAAGCCTCTGGATTAAATCTAAATGTTGTACAACCTTTAAGGCCTTTATCATATGCGTATAAATAAATATTTTTAAAGTCTTCGTAATCGTAGTCGGTTGGCACGTTGATGGTTTTAGAAATCGAACTATCAATCCACTTTTGTGAAGCCGCTTGAATATCCACGTGCGCTTTCGCTTGAATCGTTGAAGAATCTAAAAAGTAATCTGGTAATTTTTCATCTTCATTTTCTGAGAATGGCATCGCTTTCGAGTTAATCAATTCGCGATACGCTAATAGCTCGAATGAATAGACGTCCACTTTTTCTTTTGATTTCTTACCTTCACGAATCACATTACGACTGTAATGATGTGCAAAGGAAGGTTCAATACCGTTACTTGCATTGTTAGCTAGCGATAATGAAATCGTGCCTGTTGGTGCGATTGAGCTATGGTGTGTAAAACGTACGCCTTTTTTAGCAATCTTGTTGCGCAAGCCTTCAGGGAATTGCTGCATGTAGCGGCTATACTTGCCGAGCAATACTTTGCCTTTCACTTTAGCGCCTACTTTAATACCATCGGCTGCCATTTCAGGACGTTTTGCTAACATATCTGCTGTCACCACAAACTCTTCTTCCATAATCGGTGCTGCACCTTTTTCATCGGCTAAATCAATACCTGTTTCCCAACCCACCTCAGCCAAAGTGCGGCTCACTTCTTCAGTGAATTTCAAAGAAGCATCATCACCGTATTTCATCTTAAGCATCGTGAGTGATGAACCTAAGCCTAAGTAACCCATGCCGTGACGACGTTTACGTATGATTTCTTTACGTTGCTCTTCTAAAGGAAGGCCGTTAATTTCAACTACGTTATCTAACATACGTGTAAAGATCGCGATCACTTCTTTATATTCAGCCCAATCAAAAAATGCTTCATCAGTGAAAGGTTTTTTAACAAATTTTGTTAAGTTCACGGAACCCAATAAACAAGCACCATAAGGTGGGAGCGGTTGCTCGCCACATGGGTTGGTCGCGCGAATATTTTCGCAGAACCAGTTGTTGTTCATCTCGTTTACCCGATCAATCAAAATAAAACCAGGTTCAGCAAAATCGTAAGTAGATGACATAATGATGTCCCACAAACGTCTTGCTTTAATCGTTTTGTAAACTCGGCATGCCACTTTACCTGCGTCAATGCCTTCGGCTTTAGTAAGGTATTTACCTTTGACAGGCCACTCTCTCCAAACCACTTGGCTTTCGTCATTGACATTTAAACCATCAACGATAGATTCTTTTTCTGTGACAGGGAATGCGACTTTCCAATCGCTGTCAGCCTTGACTGCTTCCATAAATTCTTTAGTGATTAAGCATGAAAGATTAAATTGACGGAGTCGACCGTTTTCACGTTTTGCTTTAATAAAGTCAGTGACATCTGGGTGAGCAATATCGAAAGTTGCCATTTGTGCACCACGACGTCCACCAGCAGATGATACGGTGAAACACATCTTGTCGTAGATATCCATAAACGAGAGTGGGCCACTAGTATAAGCGCCTGCGCCTGCTACAAAAGCACCTTTAGGTCTTAAGGTCGAAAATTCATAGCCAATACCACAACCTGCTTTTAAGGTAAGTCCTGCTTCATGCACTTTATCTAAAATGCCAGACATACTATCTTCTACGATGCCCGATACCGTGCAATTAATTGTTGAGGTTGCAGGCTTATGCTCCAAGGCACCGGCATTCGAAGTAATTCGGCCTGCTGGGATAGCACCGTGTCTTAAAGCCCATAGGAATTTTTCATACCATTCTTCTCTTTTAGCTGGAATTTCAACATCCGCCAGAGCTCTTGCCACACGCATAAAGGAATCATCGATATTTTTATCAACGTGCTCGCCCTGTTTTGATTTCAAACGATACTTTTTGTCCCAGATATCAAGTGAAACATCTTGAATCGGTATTTCGTGGTCTTGATGGTCACTTAATGTGGACTTTGGACGAACAGCTTTGAGCATGAATTTCCCCTGAATTATTCTTTATTTACTAAATTTGGTGCTAGATGGTATTTTTGCTTAAAACCACAATATATAGTGATTTTTTAAACATATTATCCATGACCTAGTAGTCCGTCAATTGAAATATATGCACAAATTTAGGGCAAAAGTTAACCCTCGTTTTTCGAGTTTAATTTTTAGAACTTAAGCAAGACCTTTCTTTAAAAATAAATTAAACACAAGTTCATCAAGATGGTTTATGAGAAAATATCAGCATGATTCGCTTTTTCTATAGTCTTTTAGTCTATTTTCTTCTCCCATTCACCTGTTTTAAGCTGATTTACCGAGGTTTTAGGCAGCCTGACTACCTAAAATATTGGAGCGAGCGCTATGGTTTTTATAGCACTTCTACAAAACAAATCTGGAGCAAACGAAAAACACTTTGGATTCATGCTGTTTCTGTAGGTGAGACAAAAGCTGCCATTCCATTGATTAAACTTTTTTTAAAAAAATATCCGCGTCATTATTTGCTCATCACGCATGGCACGCCGACAGGGCGAGCGACTTCAATTGATATTAAAGATTCTCGAATTAACCGTATCTATCTTCCTTTTGATACACCAGGTGCCACAAAAAGATTTTTAAATACCTTTAAACCAGAAATCGGACTCTTACTTGAAACAGAGCTTTGGTTTAATTTGATTCATCAGACTTTTCAACAATCTATTCCACTTTATTTAGTGAATGCGCGTTTGTCTGAAAAATCTTTTCAACTTTATAAAAGAATTTCGTTTCTTGTAAAGCCATCGCTTCAAGAACTTAAAAGTGTACTCGCGCAAACAAGGAACGATGCAAAACGCTTTGAAGCGCTTGGCGCAAAAAACGTTGAAGTGATGGGTAATTTAAAATTTGATGTAGCTCCTCCGCGTGATACAAATAAACAAAGTGCAACACTCAAAAAACACTTGCATTTAAAACACCAGTTAGTACTTTTGATTGCGAGCTCAAGACGAAATGAAGAAGAGATTATTTTGCAGAGCTTATTAAAGCTTCAATATAAAAGTCTCGTCACAATTTTTGTACCGCGACATCCACAACGTTTTAAAGAAGTTGAGCTGCTGTTAAAAAAATATCGTGTGTCATTTATTAAGCGCAGTGACAAAAAAATCAAAAATAAACCTTACCAATTTATTTTAGGCGACTCTATGGGTGAGATGTACAGTTATTACAACATAGCGAATATTGCACTCATGGGTGGCACGATATTACCTTATGGGGGACAAAATCTTATTGAATCCATGGCTATGAGCGTGCCTGTAATTTTAGGTCCTCATACCTATAACTTTTATGATGTATCAAATGAAGCTATCCACACAGGTGCAGGATTGAGAATTCAAACATTGGATGAATTAGAAAAAGTATTACCTCGCATGCTTAAACCTTCCTCTCAATTAAAAATGAAGAAAGCCTGCGGAGAAATCATGCTTGCACATCAGGGTGCAACATTAAAAATCGTAAATAAAATTAAATCTATGATTTGATAAGTTTGGTGATCGCTTTAAATTGATCACCTTCAGCTGCACGTAACCATTCAAAAATGACGGACTCTATGTTCGTAATCACAATACCTTCAGATCTTAATCGTGCGATTGCATTTTGGTGATGAAGGCTAGATCTTGAGAGTGTTGCATCTTCCACCACAAAGACTTCTTTGCCTGCCGCTTTTGAAGCTAATGCTGTTTGCAAAATACAAATATGTGTTTCTAATCCGCATAAAATTATTTGTGGTCTTGATTTCACTAAAGCGCTTTTAAATCTAGGCTCATCAAGGCATGAGAATGCTTTTTTTTCGATGGCAGAATAGGGTAATAATGATTTTAACTTTTTGACTGTGGCGCCCAGGCCTTTCGGATATTGCTCCGTATACAGACAAGGCACGTCTAAAATTTTTGCTGCTTGAATGAGAATGCTTGATGTATCAATAACTTTTTTAATTTCACTTTTAGGCATGACATCCACAAGCTTATCTTGGATATCAATCACCACTACTTGACTTAAAAGTTGATCATTAATCATTAGAAATTAAAATATAAATGTATTTTCATGTTTCACTTGCAAAGAAGGCACAACCGTTTCAAATAAAATTTCCTCTTCAAAATCTTGATCGTTCAATCTAGTAATTAAAGTTGCATGCATCGAGGGTGCTTCTCCTAAAATGGCTAAGATTCTTCCATTCACATTTAATTGATTTCGAATACTTACCGGTAGATGAGGTAGTGAACCCGCAAATAAAATAGCATCATAAGGTTGATTTTTTAACCAGCCCAATGAGCCATCACCCGTTACAAATTCAATATTATTAAGTTTTATTTTTTGACAGTTTTGTTTAGCAAGTTTTGTGAAATAAGGATTGATGTCGACTGAGACCACATTTTTAACTAAACTTGCAGTCAGCGCTGATAGGTAGCCGCTTCCAGAACCTACCACTAAGACATGATCTTTTTTTTGAAGTGATAAAGATTGAATGAGTCTTGCTTCTAATTTAGGAGCTAACATGCATACATCCTCATACAAAGGAATTTCAGTGTCCGCAAAAGCTACTCCTTGATATTCAGTCGGTACAAATTTTTCACGCGGCACTTGATGAAGCAAATTAAGCACCTCGGGATCTAAGACTTCCCAGGTACGGATTTGCTGCTCAATCATATTAAAGCGATGTTGTTCAATGGCATTCAGTGTCATGTTCACATTATAACCAAAGAAAAGTTCATCATTTTGATATAGATTAAATATAAATCTAACTTGCATTTCACAGGGGTTTCGCGTAATTTTATGGGGTGCTAGGGGTCCACTTAATAAGGTGGTGAGAAAAACCCTTTGAACCTGATGCGGGTAATACCGCCGTAGGGAATGCAGTCCTCTAAAAGACTCCTTACGGTATGACAAAAAATTTAAGGAGTAATTCATGAACGCGACCGATAAACAATTAAAAAAAAATATTGATCAATTTTTAAACGAAACAGCCTCTCTCGATCCTGAAGCGCTTAAATCTTTTGCAAAATCAAAAAAAGTCTATGTCACGGGTTCACGTCCTGATTTAAAAGTTCCTTTTAGAGAAATATCTTTATCTGATACGCCCTCATCTTTTGGTGCTGAAAAAAATCCACCAGTCATGGTGTATGACACTTCAGGCCCCTATACAGATCCTGATTATCAAATTGATATTCGTAATGGACTTCCGTCATTAAGATCTCAATGGATTGATGAAAGAAATGACACCGAATTTTTAGACGGTCCTACATCGGTCTTCGGACATGAACGCAAAACAAATCCTGAACTCACCAAAATGCGTTTTAATTTATTAAGGCAGCCACGTCGTGCCAAGGCAGGTAAAAATGTGTCGCAAATGCATTACGCTAAACAAGGGATTGTTACGCCTGAAATGGAATACATTGCCATTCGAGAAAATCAAAGACGCGAAGATATGTCTGCTTTGTTACAAACACAACATCCAGGTCATGATTTTGGCGCAGCTATTCCTAAACTTATCACACCTGAATTTGTAAGAGATGAAGTGGCGCGCGGTCGCGCCATTATTCCTGCCAATATTAATCACCCTGAAACAGAGCCCATGATTATTGGTCGTAATTTTTTAGTGAAAATTAATGCCAACATCGGCAATTCGGCTCTAGGCTCTAGTATCAGTGAAGAAGTTGAAAAAATGGTTTGGGGTACACGTTGGGGTGCGGATACCGTGATGGACTTATCAACAGGAAAAAATATTCATGAAACACGTGAATGGATTATTCGTAATAGTCCGGTACCCATCGGTACTGTCCCAATTTATCAGGCGCTCGAAAAAGTAGATGGCAAAGCTGAAGATCTTACTTGGGAAATTTTTAAAGACACACTCATCGAACAAGCAGAACAAGGTGTCGATTACTTTACGATTCATGCAGGTGTGAGATTAAGTTATATACCGATGACTGCAAAACGTATGACCGGTATTGTAAGTCGCGGCGGATCAATTATGGCGAAATGGTGTTTAGCACATCACAAAGAATCTTTCCTCTACACACATTTCGAAGAAATTTGCGAAATTATGAAAGCTTATGATGTCAGCTTTAGTTTAGGGGATGGCTTAAGACCTGGCTCTATTTATGACGCGAATGATGAGGCACAGTTTGCAGAACTTAAAACTTTAGGGGAGCTCACACAAATTGCATGGAAACATGATGTGCAATGTATGATTGAAGGCCCAGGACATGTGCCAATGCACCTCATTAAAGAAAATATGGATCTTCAGCTTGAGCATTGCGGTGAAGCTCCTTTTTATACACTAGGTCCTCTGACCACCGACATTGCACCAGGTTATGATCACATCACATCCGGCATTGGTGCTGCGATGATTGGCTGGTATGGATGTGCGATGTTATGTTACGTCACACCTAAAGAACATTTAGGTTTACCTGATAAAGAAGATGTAAGAGTAGGCATCATCACTTATAAGATTGCAGCGCATGCGGCTGATCTTGCTAAAGGTCATCCAGGCGCACAAATCCGCGACAATGCTTTATCGAAAGCACGTTTCGAGTTCCGCTGGGATGATCAATTTAATTTAGGTTTAGATCCGGAAAAAGCAAAAGAATTCCACGATGAAACCTTGCCGCAAGAAGGTGCTAAACAAGCACACTTTTGCTCCATGTGTGGCCCACATTTCTGTTCCATGAAAATCACACAAGATGTCAGAGACTATGCTGCATCTAAAGGGATGAAAGAAGATGAAGCATTGAAAAAAGGTATGGAAGAAAAATCAATTGAGTTTATTAAGAAGGGTGTTGAGATCTACCAAAAAACTTAAATGGACCTCTCACTTTATTTTTCGAGTTTCATTTTAGGCCTCATAGAGGGAGCCACCGAATTTTTACCTGTGAGCTCTACGGGCCATTTAATTATTGCAGCTGAACTCTTAAAATTTAACCAAGCTTCTGCAAATGTTTTTGAGATCTTTATTCAGTTAGGATCGATTCTGGCAATAGTCGTCGAATATCGCAAAACACTTTTCAAAGTCGCAAGCAATGCACTTCATGATAAAACCTCACAAAACTTTGTCTTACGACTCTTCATTGCATTTTTGCCGGCAGCGATCTTAGGTCTTTTATTTCATAAAGCGATTAAGGCTTATTTATTTTCACCGCTTTATGTGTCACTCGCTCTCATTCTAGGAGGTATTGTGATGATAGCTATTGAAAAACGTCCCTTAAGAGCGAATACAAAAGCTACAAACGATATCAGCATGATGCAAGCATTTAAAATTGGTTGCGCGCAATGCTTATCTTTAATTCCTGGCGTATCAAGAGCTGCTGCAACCATCATGGGTGGCATGCTTACAGGATTAAATCGTAAAACAGCCACTGAATTTTCTTTTTATCTTGCGATTCCTGTCATTGCAGCAGCTTCACTATTTGATTTAATCAAAAATTTCCAAGATTTAACCATGCAAGATTTACCTATTTTTGCAATTGGTTTTGTCACTGCATTTTTAAGTGCTTATGCTGTCATTAAACTTTTTATTCGTTTTGTCGCCACACATACCTTTATTGTTTTTGCCTGGTATCGCATTATTTTGGGTATCCTCGTTTTTATTTATTTTAGCGAGTGATCATGTCTAACCATCAAGCACTCATTCAAAAACTCCATGGCATAGCCAAAAAAGCCGAACGTCAATCGGTTAACATCGAAGAAGGCTTATCAGCACTCAATCATTTTGGATTTTCATTCATCAGTTTTTTATTGGCACTCCCTTTTATGCAGCCCTTTCCAGTGGGGCCTATCAGTGTATTAGGTGGGGTTACTTTCGCTGCCTTTGGCTGGCAAATTTTAAAGGGATATACCGCTCCGCATTTGCCTCAGAAAATAAACGAGATTGTGCTAAGCGCTGACAATTGGCGACGTATTACAAATGCTGCTATTAAAATTATTCAATGGACTGAAAAGTTTACAAGGCCTCGTTTAGCTTTATTAATCCGAGGTTCATTAGGCATTCGAATTGAAGCTTTCATTCTCATTCTCTCAGGTGTCCTCATGGCAGTGCCCTTTGGCATACTCCCTTTAAATAATTTTTTTCCTGGCCTTGCCATTGTTTTTTGTGCACTAGGCCAACTCCATAAAGATGGATTTTTTATTTTGATCGCTTTCTTTTGGATTCTTTTTACCATCCTTTATTTTGCTGCATTTTTCATAGGTCTTTATCTTTTAGGGCTAGAAGGTATCCATAATTTTAGCCATTGGCTTCATCAACTCGTTTCATGAAATCGTTTGCTGACCTTTTAATTGCTTGGCATGCCAAGTCAGGTCGACATCATTTACCCTGGCAACAATCTAAAGATCCTTACTCAGTTTGGGTCTCTGAAATCATGTTGCAACAAACACAGGTTACAACCGTCATTGATTACTACAATCGCTTCATGAAAAAATTTCCAACTATCAAAGCATTGGCAAATGCCGATGAAGAAGAGGTCATGCAATTATGGAGTGGTTTGGGGTATTACCGACGTGCACGTTTTTTACATGAAGGTGCACAAATGATTGTGGGCGAGATGGAGGGTAATTTTCCATCTGAGTTTGACATGATGATGAAGATACCTGGCATTGGACGCTCAACTGCAGGTGCCATCGCTGCATTCTCATTTAATCAAAAGAAAGCGATTCTTGATGGTAATGTAAAGCGCGTCTTAAGTCGTTATTTTTTAATTTCGGAATGGACTGGCTTACCTCAAACAGAAAAAAAATTATGGAATTACGCAGAGTCACTTCTTCCAAATAAAAATATCGATACTTATACACAAGCACTTATGGATTTAGGGGCGACCTTATGCAATAAAAAACCCCAATGTAACTTATGTCCTCTAAAAAAAACATGCCTCGCATTTCAAAAGGGCAAAGTCCATCTCATACCCACCCCTCGCGCTCAAAAAAAGATACCTACAGAATCTACCCATATGATAATCATCAAACATCACGATGAGATCTTGCTTGTTAAACGTCCTCAAAGTGGGATATGGGGAGGGCTTTGGTCCCTACCTCAACATGAAAATACATCGATCACACCTAAAACATGGATTAAGAAACATTTTGGATTAGAAACGAGTTTGCTAAAAAAAGATTTAAAAGCCTCAACGACGTTTACGCATTTCAAACTTGATATTACTTATAGCATCCTTGAGGCCAAATCGCAGCGCTCAAAAATTCCTCACACTTGGCTCTCGTTAAATCATATTGAAGGGGCAGCCATTCCCTCGATCATTAAGAAAATACTTTTAAAAATCTAATGTCATATCTCGATGCGGAATCTCCGCATCCAAATAAATATCGCTCTTTACTTCAAATCCAAATTTTTTATAAAAATCGATCGCATGGCACTGCGCACTGATATAAATTGCTGAGAGTTGATTAAGTTTTGCTATCGTCATGGCCTTTTCTAGTAAGGCACTTCCAATGCCTTGACCACGATACTCTTTTAATACTGCCATACGTCCTAATTGCATATGATCTTTTATCACTATAGCCCTTGCACATCCAATAGCGGCCTTATCATTAAAAACTAAAAAGTGAATTGCTTTTTCATCCATACCATCCCACTCTAATTGAGGCGTGACTTTTTGTTCTTGAATAAACACTTTCTCGCGAATATTCTTAAGTTGTGAAAGGCCATCTATCCACTTTACGATCTCAATTTTCAGATTATTTTTCATAGGTGAAATACTTGCATCTTGATGCTGTTATAGGCATGATGTATTTTCTTTATATTTATTTTTAAGGATTGTATGAATAAATTTTTACCTGCTATTGCACGTGTATTTATTGCACAAATTTTTCTTGTATCCATTCT
>Ga0209358_10002062_pt1 | contig 15563 bp, 7 predicted proteins | sample LauGreFa1BDMLBSN_2_FD_187574 | JGI IMG/M metagenome (GOLD analysis project Ga0209358, IMG submission 187574) | Freshwater lake microbial communities from Lake Michigan, USA - Fa13.BD.MLB.SN (SPAdes) (version 2) | ecosystem: Environmental > Aquatic > Freshwater > Lake | place: Lake Michigan, USA... | reverse complement strand
GATTCCGCTCGGTTGGTCGATGTGCGATATTTTGTTTTGTACCTCTTGGCCAGAAAAATCACAAGATGCGTATCGCAGCACGTCGACCGATTCCGCTCGGTTGGTCGACGTGCGATATTTTGTTTTGTACCTCTTGGCCAGAAAAATCACAAGATGCATATCGCACCTCTCGACCGGTTCGGTTGGTCGATGTGCGAGATTCGGTTTTGTATTTCTTGGCCATAAAAATCACAAGTCGGTTTTGTATTTCTTGGCCAGAAAAATCACAAGATGCATATCGCACATCTCGACCGATTCGGTTCGGTTGGTCGATGTGCGATATTCACATCAGTCCGTGTTAAGGGGCGTCGTATCAGGCCTCTCACCCACTATTTCCGTTTGGTTGGTTGATGTGCGATATTAGGGTTTGTATTTCTTGGCCAGAAAATCAAGATGCATGTCGCACATCTCGACCGATTCGGTTCGGTTGGTCGATGTGCGATATTCGGTTTTTGTATTTCTTGGCCAGAAATGCATATCGCACTTCTTACCGATTCCGTTCGGTTGGTCGATGTGCGAGATTCGGGTTTGTATGTCTTGGCCAGAAAATCACAAGATGCATATCGCACATCTCGACCGATTCGGTTGGTCGATGTGCGATATTCGGGTTTGTATTTCTTGGCCATAAAAATCACAAGATGCATATCGCACATCTCGACCAGTCCCCGAAATCCCCGATTCCCGATTGCTCATTTTGACATCCTAACGGCGTTTCGTGCCCGTGTGAGCATCTTTAAATCGGGGATTTCTGGGTCTGAGCTCGACCGATTCGGTTCGGTTGGTCGATGTGCGATATTCACATCAGGCCACGGCTGGATCGCACGCCCTTTAACACGGCTGGCATGAACGCCCTTTAACACGGCTGGCATGAACGCCCTTTAACACGGCAAACCCATAATGGCAACATCACTGTGTGAGTTGGACAGACACATCAATGCTAATCGGTCGACGGTCGGATGGATCGCTTGCGATTTTCTTGTGACAATATTGCATACAGTTACGAAACAAGATAGCATACCCAATCCACCCAATCCAATCGGTCGGATGCATGGCTTGCAACTGGCATTGTACCAATCTTGACAAGTCGTGTTAAAGGGCGTCGTACCAGGCCGTGTTTAAGGGCGTCGTAGCAGGCCGTTTTAAAGGGCAACGTGCCAAGCCGTTTTAAAGGGCATCGTACCAAGCCTTGCTAAAGGGCGTCGTACCAGGCCATGCTAAAGGGCGTTGGGCGTGTGATACGCCAGCGCATGAGGATCTGTCTGTCGAAAACACAACACGAGCGATCAAGATGATGTGTCTGTCGAATTCACAACACGATCGATCAAGATGATGTGTCTGTCGAAAACACAGCATGTGTTGCATGCACATCGGCCCGTGTTAAAGGACAACGTTCCAGGCCATGTTAAAGGGCATCGTTCCAGGCCGTGTTTAAGGCGTCGTTCCAGGCCATGTTAACGGGCGTTGGGCATGAGATACGCCAGTGCATGATGGTCACAGCATCAGGGTGTGTCTGTCGAAAACGCAACATGATCGAACGAGATGATGCACAACATGATCGAACGAGATGATGTACAACATGATCGAACGAGATGATGTCATTGATGTGTCTGTCGAAAACAAAACACGATCGCTAAACACAACATGATGTTGCATGCGCATCGTCCCGTGTTAAAGGGCGTCGTACCAGGCCGTGTTAAAGGGCATTGTGCATGCGATACGCCGGTGCATGATGGTCACAGCATCAGGGTGTGTCTGTCGAAAACACAACATGATCGGTCAAGATGATGTGTCTGTCGAAAACACAACACGGTCGTTCAAGAGGATGTGTCTGTCGAAAACACAACATGATCGGTCAAGATGATGTGTCTGTCGAAAACACAACACGGTCGTTCAAGAGGATGTGTCTGTCGAAAACACAACATGATCGATCAAGAGGATGTGTCTGTCGAAAACACGTGTCTGTCGAAAACACAACATGATCGATCAATATGATGTGTCTGTCGAAAACACAACATGATCGGTCAAGATGATGTGTCTGTCGAAAACACAACATGATCGACCAAGATGATGTGTCTTTCGAAAACACAACACGATCGATCAAGATGATGTGTCTGTCGAAAACACAACACGATGTTGCATGCGTTTCGGCCCGTGTTAAAGGGCGTCGTACCAGGCCGTGTTAAAGGGCGTTGGGCATGCGATACGCCAGCGCATGATGGTCACAGCATCAGGGCGTGTCTGTCGAAAACACAACATGATCGATCAATATGATGTGTCTGTCGAAAACACAACATGATCGGTCAAGATGATGTGTCTGTCGAAAACACAACATGATCGACCAAGATGATGTGTCTTTCGAAAACACAACACGATCGATCAAGATGATGTGTCTGTCGAAAACACAACACGATGTTGCATGCGTTTCGGCCCGTGTTAAAGGGCGTCGTACCAGGCCGTGTTAAAGGGCGTTGGGCATGCGATACGCCAGCGCATGATGGTCACAGCATCAGGGCGTGTCTGTCGAAAACACAACATGATCGATCAAGAGGATGTGTCTGTCGAAATCCAGTCAAGAACCAGGCCGAGGTGACAGCTCGATTGGCGGGCAGCAAGTACTTCTGTACTTTGGACTTGCGTTCTGGGTACCACCAGCTCAAGCTGACTCGTAAGGCATCTCGGCTGATGGCGGCAATAACGCCGCATGGACTGTTTGAGCCGATCACTGCACCCTTTGGTCTGCATGGGCTGCCAGCTTTCTTTCAAATGTATGCTCCCCAAACGAAAATTTTGGAAGGCCGAACTAACCTTTCAGAATGCATTTTCGAAGCACTTTTCAACGATTCTTAGCCCAAATCGAGTACTCACACCCTTGAAAAGTGCTTCGAAAATGCATTCTGAAACGTTGGTTCAACCTTCCAAAATCTTCGTTTGGGAGGGGTAAAATGCAGATGTCCACTTTGCCGATTTTCGATCAGGCACGCACAGCGGCTCAGCCAGCGCAGCAGTCCGAAGTTCGCGACTGCGACAGTTGGCCCGTTCAAGCTAATACGCCGTGAAGCGAGCATTAAATTGCGCAATTTCAGGCCCCCACTTAAGGAACAAAGTTGAGTATGGTGTGAGTACTCACATTTGGGCCAATGTTTCACGAATGCGCATATATCATCTAGACTTTTGTTGATTTCGTGTAGACATTGGCCCAAGTGTGAGTACTCACACCATACTCAACTGTGTTCCTTAAGTGGGGGCCTGAAATTGCGCAATTTAATGCTCGCAACTAGGCTAATACGAGCAGCGCGCGTCAGATCTGACCAGACGAGCGCTTGCTAGGGACCGCGAGAGCTCAAACACAGCCGAGAAAACAACAGCAGAGGGACTCCAAGGCGCGAACTATCCCGAGGCAGTGTAGACGTGCACGGAGCAGAGAGCGACGGAGACCGATTGGTGCGACGTTCATCACTGGTCACCAGCCTCGTAACACCAGACGATTCTTTCTGCACCGCCGGAACCGCCAGAGAAGAGACCGCTGTGACGACACACCGCCACCGGCCGGATTTCCAGAGGAACGGGACACAGCGCGCGCTGCACAGACCTGCGGAGAAGTTACACTCGCAACATCGGACGAAGAGACACGTGCACCTGTCTCCGAAGTTCTGAAGCCACAAGTTGTCCCTATCGCCTCAACGTCTGACCCCCCAACCACTTTTTGAAACTCGCCCATCGAGAAGGGGCATAACGGAAAAGGGTACTGTGGAACACTTGGTCACATCCATAACTGGGAATACCGCTAATAAGTGCCCCACGTGAGAAAAACTAGTTTTTACAGAAACATGGCGGGAGCGAGCTCGCGCGCGCGCGGATAAGAGCAGGAGCACGGCCCGGCTGGAGACGAAAGGCATCTTGCTGAACCGTCAGATGACAGCAGAGCTCACCTCGGCGCCGCCGCGGACGCGCCCGAGGCAGACGATGCAGCCAGCAGCGGTAATCCCTCAGCCCGCTTCGGCGCAGTTTTCAAAGAGTCCACGAAGAGGCTCGAACTAGTCTCGGAACCAGACCGGATCACTAGACCTGAGGACAAAGCGGCCACCAGGCAGAGTCAACGCCTCGGGCTACGCAGAGCAAAAACCCTCGGTTGTATCGACCCACGCGCCACTCAGAAAACATCCAGGTTTCCGCGAAGTCTCAGCGATACCGCTGAGAAGACGGGCGAAGGGAGCCGGAGGAAGAAAGGTGCAAACACGAGGAGGAACGACGCCGAACAGCTCGCGACCGAAGGGGCTGGTACTCACGACACCACGCTGCTCCTGACCAATGGGACTGACTCTGCGAGTGACGCCGCCATGTCGCCCGCGACCAACGAGGGGCCTAGAACTCCGGACCCGCCACAACAGCACCCAACTGAGCAGCTATGTGATAACACGGGAGACGAGATGACAGACGGCGCATTCGAGTCTTTGGTCGACGGGACGCTAGCAACTGTGCACTTTCACACCCCACCCGATCTATGTGGTCGATGTGCGATGATGCATGTTGTGATTTTCGAGCCAATAGAGACAATTTGACTCGCTACTATGCACGCAATTTCCGTTCGCACTGCGAACAGACGTTGCGTGTGAAAAAAAAATGACCGAACGTACGCAGCAATCGGGTTTCGACTTATCGGCGGCCGGGTCGTCGGCAACATTTCCGAGAAGTAAGCAAGTTTAAGAACATAACTAACACACTCGTGAGTATGCTTACACGTGCGTAAAATCCTTACCAATCCGGCGTGGCTATTTCTCGGAAATGTTGCCGACGACCCGGCCGCCGATAGAGTACGGGGCGACGGCCACATGGGATTCGTTTCAGAAGGGGCGAGTTGGCGACGCCCGGGTGCATCGAATTATCCCAATCCGCGTACCTATCGACGTTTTTAATACTCTTTTCGTCCGATGGTCTAAAGTGCGACTTTTTGTTCGCCACAATAATAATAAAAATCATGTAAATGTTCAATCGTCCATCAAAGTCGCCACGTGCAAATCGCAACACACGGCTGCATTATAACGTAGTAAAAGTGCCAAGTCGCAGATTCGTAGGTGGCTCACGACCGACCGTTCCACCCGTATCGCTCGACCTATCCGCGCTGAGAAAGTTACATTGTCCTTACCTATACCAACTGAATCTGGAACGTAATCTTGTTCCTGAACTGCAACCTACCGTTCCACCCGGATCGCTCGACCATGTATCGGCACTCGAGGAGTTATATCGTTGTGACCACTCCCACCAGAAGTATATACGTCAACGTATTTCTACATTGCACGACCATACTGATGAATACCGGTTACCACGCGACTTGATCCTTGCCGAGTATGAGATTGCGAAACTGCACGAGACCATATATGGCCAAAGTCGCAAGGTAGTCGCCTACCAAACCAACACTGCATTACTTACATGGAGTGCCGATCCCAACGGACAGTCGATGGTACCTATCACGATTCCAGACGACTGTTACGTACATCAATTCATGAAGGTTTCCAGTGGCCCGGGTATTGAGAAATTCATTCACGCCTTCATGCAACTTATCGACCAGAATCGCAGTGGGACGATTATGTCGACAACACTATACACACATTGTCCGTTGTTGACGGCGAGGATGACGCATCAATTCATGCAATCGCACGATTGGACTGTCACAATCCAAGACGCAGTGACTATGACACGTTACCTATTCGAACACTCCAGTAACTACATACAGGGCTTATACCTAGTTTTGGAGTTATACACGTCCAATCTTTTTAGATTCGCAAACATGCTAAGCCGAAAACCACCTCTATTCCGTTGTCCATCCAACATCGCGACCAATCGACAGCTATCGGATGCATACGCAGAGTGGAAAAGTTCGATTGCCGTGGCGGAAGCTGAATGGGAGGCGCTCAAACATAAGGAGAAACTGTCAAGGCTTCTTACAGTTCCGCACAGCGTCTGCTGCTCTTACGCGGGCGGGTGGGAAGTTGCGGACCACTAAATCCACGAATACAGACTAGGCTGCTCTAAATGGCATTTTCCATCAATGACACGGGCTCCTAATTAGTACCATGAGTCGATTTCAGAGCCCCTACTTAACGATGACCGACGATCATACGTGAGTACTCCCATTTGGGCGACTTTGCAAAATTATTCAATGAATTTGCAAAGTCGCCCAAATGGGAGTACTCACGTATGATCGTCGGTCATCGTTAAGTAGGAGCTCTGAAATCGCGCAATTTATGCTCGCTACACCAGCCGTCGGCAACTCGTCCCCTATTTTTCGACAATCTCCATTTTGAACATTTCGACAAAGTGTCAACCTGGATTCGTGGTTACCACTTTTGTCGAAATGTTCAAAATGGAGATTGTCGAAAAATAGGGGACGAGTTGCCGACGGCGGCGCTACACGGGTTGAAACAATCTAGATATCGCACCTCGACATGTGAACCATGTAGCGAACAAAAAATTGCGCAATTTCGCACCCACGACTTAACGAAGGAACTTTCATACGTGAGTACTCAACAATCAGGCCAATTGGACACATTTCTTTTAAATAATTTCAGTGTCTATTGAAAAGTAGCCTGATTTTGAGTACTCACGTATGAACTTTCCTTCGTTAAGTAGTGGGTGTGAAATTGCGCAATTTTTTGTTCGCCATACCGCATGTGAATCGACTCGGTCGAGGTGCGATATCTGCTTTGTGTCTCTTGGCCCGAAAACGTTCCCAACGGTTTGGTCGGTCTTCGAACCTCTTCGTTTGGGACCTACATTCTGTGTTCAACCTTTCGGTGAAATCCGGAAAATGCATGTTTGTCAAAGGGTGGACGAGTGTGGCAGACAGGTGGACGATTGTGGCAGACGGCTGGTTCTAAACGGAGAGGTTCGGAGGACCGAACCACAGGTAGGGCGTGTCTCTGCTGGGGACTGTGCGATGGTTCGTCGCCCAAATCGAGTACTCATGCCACATCAAATAGAACATGCACGCCCGACTGGCGGTTGTTGTTCAGTCCTCCGAAATCGCTTGGACATCGACCATCGAAGCGACCAACGATGGCGCGATTTTAGCCCCTACTTAACGATTTGCACGTCATGTGCTCGCGGTAGACCCATGCGAGCACGCATCGCACTGGCGCGGAATGCACTCCAAGCAATAGTCGAGGCATCCGCACGGAAAGGTCCATCGTAGTACGTTCGAGTCGCAGCACACATCGCAGTACTCGCATGGTCCTACGACGTCGCACTGCGTCAGGTCCAACTGAAACAGCACCCGTGGATTGGACCATCCCACATGCCACAGCTAACAAAGCAGTCACAGTGGACCTCCCGTTGGTAGCGAAATTGGTGGGCTGCGGATCCAACCCCAACCAAATCAGCGCCAGCACTGTCCTTGACGCAATCCGGAAGAAGAAGAGTTGGAACTTGGGCACCATGGGGATGATCTTGCGGCGATTTGCTGCCGAATCAGTGCCGCTACTGCACAGAGCGGTGAGCTTGCTGCAGCTCAAAGGACGACTTTGCGCGATCCTAATGGAATGGATGAACGAAACGCCACCCCTGGGTCAGAAGCAGCTGCAGTATCCAGCGTACTGGCCCCTCGATCATCCCGACGTAGAAGTGCACCGCGCGGCACCATCCATAACGCGAGCATGGGCAGCGCGCCTCTTAGACCTCTCTGAGGAGAACGCCAACGCCATCCCGCAGCCTACGCTGCAGGCCCTCCGGCTCTACTCCAGAAACCCATAATGGCAACATCACTCATCGGCATTCTATCATCAGAGTTCGACGACGCATCATGCTATCATCTTGTGACTCGCGAGTTCGCCAGACACATCACCATGATATCATTCTTGTGATTTCTACAGACACGTAGTCATGATATCATCATGTGAATTGAGAATTTGGACCGATACATCGACGTGTGGCTGGATGCACACTCTTTCAAACGGCTGGCCTGAACGCACTGTAACACTTCGACACTTCTTATCTATCATGACATGACCGACCACTTCATGATATCTACAGACAGTGTCCATTGTGGCGAACAAAAAAGTCGCACTTTCAGCCCTCGGTCGAACTGTGTAGGAAAAACGTAGATAAGAACATCGATAAGAACAACAAGCAATGATTTGGGTAGAAATGTTCATGAAAAGGCCATGAAACGGACAATTATAGTCATTTGGATGCATGGAAACTCCCAAATTATTGCTTTTGTTATTATCGATTGTTCTTATCTATGTTTTTGATACCACTTTCGACCGAGGGCTGAAAGTGCGACTTTTTTGTTCGCCACAATGACAGACACCCTATCGTAATATCTTCACATCATGATACGAGCATCTTTGGTTCAGGTCGACCGTCTTTGGTTCAGGTCGACCGTTCTCATCAGTGTCGGAGTCATCACTGCCTGCATCGTCATTTTGTCCAACAATGGTGATGCAACCATCGCATGTTATGTGTGGAAACAGGCGCATCGTTGCGAGCAAAAGTTGCAATGAAAGTAGATTTGAACCGTAGACAACTACAAAGGCAAGTATCCTAAACAGGTAATGAAACGAAACATGAGTCGATTTTGGTGTATTAACATGCCCGTATCATCTCTTTTGTTCTTATCGACGGTTTTATACGTGCTTTTTTACATCGGAGTAAGCCAGTTTACGAACCATGCGCGCGTGTATGCTCGCATGGTTCGTAAAAGTCCTTACCCAATCCTGTGTGTTCCGATGTGGCCATTGCTCGCTCGTTTGGTATTGACTCTTTGTCGCCACATCGACTGCGCAAACATCCATCCTTATGTCATGAGTCATGTGGCCTTTGCTCGTGCAACGGCGCGACAAACTCTCACTCGACTAGACTCGTGGATGCCGGTCGATGTTCGCGTAGTGCTCGTCGATGAACTGCTCGAGCGTCCGGTCGATGCTCACCGGCTCGAAACCACCAAGCTTTTCGATGCGAGTGGCCTTTTCGCGCATGCGCGACAACGGCCGGTCGAGGCTAGCGTAATGGTCGTCGATGAGCTGCTCGAGCGTCCGGTCGACGCTCGGTGGCTCGATACCACCCAACGACTCGAGGCGGAGGGACTTTGCACGCATGCGACGGACGTACGCGGACCGAGCAATCTGCATTGCATCCAATTCCCAGTCGAGAATCTCGAGCATTTACCTACCCGACCGATGAGCTTTAAATCACTTTCGATGGATTGGATTGGTCAAAGCCCATTTGGTCATCACTTCCAAAGTCACCGCCTGGGGGGTCGGTCCTCGCGAGTCGCGACGTCCGGGTCGTGTGGTGTCTCACCGGTGAGATTGCTACCCGCAAAGAAAACGTAAATAAAGATGCGAAAGTCGATCGGATGGGCATTAGAGTACTTCAAAACCAACAAGATCGAGACGTTCTTGTCGTTCATCCTGCTGCTGTTGGCCAACGTCTTCCAGAAGACCACCATCTTCCAAAAGTACAACGAGTTCATCACGCACGTGTCTAATCGCAACCTCGAGGGCGCGTGGCAGCTCGTGCTGTTCATCATGGGCATCCACATCGTCTTGTTCATCGTCCAGACGATGTACGCCATGTACGGGCACTACATGCGGCCGCGGTTCATGCGCTTCTACAAGGACAAGGTGGTCTCCTTCATCATGGAGCGCTGCGAGATGGGCTGCATGAACATCCCCGCGTCGACCATGGTCAACCACATCGTCCAAGGTCCGCGGATGGGGCACTCGATGGTCCGCCACGTCGTGATGGACATTCTGCCGCTCGCGGTCACGCACATCGCGACGCTCGGGCATCTGCTCTACAACTACGCCGGGCTGGGGCTGTGGACGCTGGTGGCGACCGTCCTCGTGATTCTGTTCGCGTCGTGGTTCGCCAAGCGCGAAACCCAGTTCATGTACAACGAGAACGAGTATCAGCAGCGCATCCACGCGCACATCGACCACATGATGCAGCGGCTGTTCGACATCTACACGCAGAACAACGCCGCCTTCGAGTACGACAAAATGAACGAGCTCGAGGACGACCAGTGGACGCTGAAGCAGAAGCGGCTGACGAACATCGCCACGCTGCAGACGACCGTCGAGGTCATCTCGCTGATATTCGTCGCCGGCGCGCTGTACTTCATCTACAAGGGGGTGAGGGACGGCCACGTCGACACGACGTCGGCGGGGGTGATGGTCTTCCAGATCATCTTCTTCGCCCAGTCGTTCTCGATGATTGGGCGGCACATCCTGCAGTCGCACCAGGAGTACGTCGAGATGGACGTGATCAACCAGTTCATCCTGTCGTTCCCCGCGTACGCCAAGTCGTCGAGCGACCTGGAGATCACCAAGGGCAAGATCGAGGCCGACGTCCGGTCGTTCCAGTACACCGACCGCTCCGCGCCGATGGCCATCAAGCTGACCATCGAGCCGCACAAACTGACGTTCCTGACGGGGAACAGCGGCGCGGGCAAGTCGACGTTCTTCCGGCTGCTGCTCGGCTTCTACCCCCACTACACGGGCACGCTGAAGATCGACGGCCTCGACATCCGCGAGTTCTCGCCGACGTCGCTCCGCCGGCACATCTCCTTCGTGAACCAAACGCCCTACATCCGCCCCGAGAGCACGATGGACAACATCCTGTACGGCAACCCCGACGCGCACTACGCCAACCACATCATCATGGCGTACGCCGAGATCCAGACCCTCCTGTCGACGCTGCTCGTCGACACCAAGTGCGACGAGATGTCCGGCGGGCAGAAGCAGTGCATCGGAATCATCCGCGCGATATGCCGCAAGGCGCCGATCATGCTGCTCGACGAGCCGACCTCGGCCATGAACGCGACGCTCGCGATGCAGATGATGGGCCTTCTCCAGCGCGTCTCCCGACACAAGACCATCATCCTGATCACGCACGACCGGTCGCTGTTCCACTACGCGCACGACGTGATCCATCTGTAGGGCGGGGGTGCGTGTGGCAATTGTAACCATCCCAAACGAAGATTTTGGAAGGAGGAACAAAAGCTGAAATCCAGATTTTCGATATACTTTTCAAGGGCGTGAGTACTCGATTTGGGCTACGAACCATTGAAAAGTCGCCTCGAAAATCCGGATGTCATCTTTTGTTCCTCCTTCCAAAATCTTCGTTTGGGATGGTTAAATTGAGAATCAGTGATTTATGAACAATAGATAACAGCAAAAGCAAGGACTTGGTCCAATTCGGGTGTTTTCCTACCCAAGTCTTTGCTTTTGTTGTTATCGAGTTTTCCTATCTACGTTTTCATGCAAGTGGTCGACATCGGCCTGAAAGTGCGACTTTTTGTTCGCCACAATGTTCATTTCGTCGTTCGCGTTCTTGTTCCAACCGAAATGATTCATTACGTCGTTCTTGTGCAAGCAATCGCTGTTCTACTGTTTTGGCACTGACGTGCTGTGCACCATGTGGGAAACAACATTTGCGAGACTTACCCACGCCGGATTGGGCAAAGACTTAACGATGCGTCATGCATAGACGCCACGCGCGCGCTTGCCGTTGTGCTCGGGCTTGGCGACGAGCCGCAGCCGATGCACGAGCACACGAGTGCCGGAAGGTAGCGGACACACTGTGCCGGCCGCCGGTGCTGCCGAATAGGTCGACTGCGAGGCGCGGATGCACGCCCGCACTTTTTTCCAAGCTCCTTGCGTGTACTAGGAAGCACGTTTTCTTCGTTAATGATACTACTAGTACTAAAGTCCAGTCGACGCTCTCAAATTCGGTTTACACTGCCCTTGGGTTGCATCGAACTGCACCCGTATACCATGATAACCACCGTTTCCTGATAGATGCATTGCTTTATAATGACACGCGAACGATGGTGGGGTTGCCCATGATAAATCGTTTGACATCGCCGTGTATACCACTGTACCATAACCAAGACGCGCAGCAGTTGCGTTCATGTTCAGAGCGCCGATTTGGCTTTTGCAAAATGTTTCGTTGGCGAAACTGTCGCACATTTTAAGTACATTCTTTTTTTTTTAATTTTTTTCCGCCTACGAAACGTTGAAAAGTGCTTCGAAAACGAACTCAGAAACTATAATTCTATGCTCCCCAAACGAAGATTTTGGAAGGAGGAACAAAAGATGAAATCCGAATTTTCGAAGCACTTTTCAATGGTTAGTAGCCCAAATCGAGTACTCACGCCCTTGAAATGTGCTTAGAAAATCCGGATTTCATCTTTGTTACTCCTTCCAAAATCTTCGTTTGGGATGGATAAATTCCCAAACGAAGATTTTGGAAGGCCTACCGAACCTTTCAGAATGCTTTTTCGAAGCACTTTTCAAGTGGCTGAGACAGGGTCCTCATCGGCGTTGCTCACAGTCGCACTCACTGCCCCCACAGTGGGGCCCACACGTCCTCGAACCGACGGTCTTCATCGGTCGCCGCTCTCATCTGGGCATCATAACGACACCGCATCCATCACGCCACTCCGATCAAACGCGCTGTGGCCCCCACTTGCTCTCAAGAGTCGCAACCCCGACCGGTCCACCGCCGTGCAAAATGGGTTAAAAGCAAGCGTGTCCCCTTTCAATGTGCGCCACAAGCACGCTCCAGGTTGAATACCGCGAGTACCGCCAGCGGTATCGCGCCAAGTACGGCGAGCAACGGACGTGCGTCCTGATGCAAGTCGGCTCGTTTTACGAGGTGTACCAGCACGAGAGCGAGCGGGACAGCTACATCAAGGACATCGCCGACGTGTGCAACATCCGCATCGCGACGAAGGAGAACGGCGTGCAGACGTGCGGCTTCCCGACGTGGGCCGTCGAAAAGTACCAGTCGATCTTGGTCCGGAACAACTACACGGTCGTCGTGTACGACCAAGACCCGCTGAACCTCAAGCGCAAGCGCATGTTTGCGTACATCGTCAGTCCGGGCGTCAACCACACGCACGAGCCGCACGAGCTCACGAGCTACTGCGCGCATCTGTCGCTCGTGCAAGCCGACGGCTGGATTTGCGGCACGTTTGCGAGCATGGACGTGCACACGGGCGACGTGCGCGTCTTCACGCACTCCCACCCCGACCTGGCGATTCTGCTCGGCGAGATGTACAAGATCGTGCACATGAACACCCCGAACGAGTACATGCTGCACATGAGCCCGCACATCGCCCTCGAGGACGTGCAGCCGCGGCTCGACCTGTACGGCGTCCGGTACCACCTCGTCGAGTCGCTGCCGACGCGCGAGAGCGCGCTGCGGTACGTGCGCGCGCTGTACGAGCCGCACGTCGAGCGCTCGGTCCTCGACGCGATCCAGGCGGACATGGAGGCGCACCCCGGCGTGGCGCAGACGCTGACCGGCCTGTTCCAGTTCGTCTTCGAGTTCGACGGTCGGTTGACGAGCTTCCTGCGCCCGCCCGCGATGCTCACGTCGGACGCGCACCTGAGCCTGTTCAACAACTGCATGTACCAGCTCAACATCGTCGACAACGTCGGCGCTGCGAAGCCACCGCCGGCGGGGCGCATCACGTGCCTGCTCGATATGGTCAACCAGTGCCGCACGCCGATGGGCCGGCGCCTGCTGCGCTACCAGCTGCTGCACCCGGTCTGCTGCACCTCCGAGCTCAACCGTCGGTACGACCTGGTCGAGCGCGTGGCCGACGCGTTCGAGACGCTCCAGACGATACTCACGCGGATGCCCGACCTCGAACGGACGCACCGCCGCATCGTGACGGGCAAGGCCGCCCCGCTCGAGCTGCGCTCGTTGCACGACGGCTACACGCGCGTCAAGCGGCTGTTCGAGGCGTGCCGGGCGCAGGCCCTCAGCTTCCACGCGAAGCAGGACGAGTACGAGGCCGCGTGCGACGACTTCATCCGGCGCTATCGCAACGACATCGACCTCGAGCACGAGTTCGTGTACGTGCGCCCCGACTACGGCGACCCGGCCTTCGCGACGGCGCTGCGCGAGTGGAGCGCCGTCGACGCGCGGATCAAGGCCATCCACGCCGCCTTCGAGCGCGCCTACGGCGACGAATCCGCCGCCAAACCATCGAAGCTCGTGTTCAGCGAGAAGGACGATGCGTTCCACATCGCGACCACCATGTCCAAGGGCGAGGCGCTCCGGTCCGCGCGGCCGACGGTGCAGGTCGACGGCCAGTCGCTCGCGTTCACGTGCACGTGGGCGTCGTCGGCGTGCAAGTTCACGTGCCCCGAGCTCGTCGCGCTCTCGGCGTCGTTCGTGCACGGCAAGCGCACGCTCGAGCAGCACATGGCGCGCTGCTTCAAGGCGATCCTCGAGGGGTACCAACGGTACGTGCACTTCTTCAACGACATCGTGGCGTGGGTGGGCGGCATCGACGTCGCGTGCAACAACGCGCAGCTGGCGCGCGCGCGGTCGTACGTCCGCCCGGCCTTGGAGGAGCGGTCGACCAGCGCGCTGCGCGCCGTCGGCATCCGGCACCCGATCGTCGAGGTGGTCCGCGACCAGGTCGCGTACGTGTCGAACGACGTGGCGCTGTCCGCGTCGGGGCTGCTGCTGTACGGCGTGAACGCGGCGGGCAAGTCGTGCCTGATGAAGTCGGTCGGGATTGCGGTGCTGATGGCCCAGGCGGGGATGTTCGTCGCCTGCTCGGCGTTCACGCTGGCGCCCTTTAGCAAGATGCTCACGCGGATCGTCAACAAGGACAACCTCTTCCGCGACCAGTCGACCTTCACGCACGAGATGCACGAGCTCAACGCGCTGCTGCAGCACGCGGACGGGCGGTCGCTCATCCTCGGCGACGAGCTGTGCTCCGGCACCGAGCACACGTCGGCGATGGCCATCGTCACCGCCGGCGTGCACTGGCTCTGCGAGCGGAGCAGCACGTTCATCTTCGCGACCCACCTGCACGAGCTGACCGCGGTGAGCGAGATCGTGCGGCTGCGCGCGAGCCGGAACCTCGAGGTGAAGCACCTGCACGTCGAGTACGACGACGCGAACCACAACCTGCTGTTCGACCGCAAGCTGCGCGAGGGGACCGGCAGCAACCTGTACGGGATCGAGCTGTGCAAGTTCCTCAACCTGCCGACGTCCTTCGTGCAGCACGCCGAGGACATCCGCAAGACGCTGCGCACGTCCGACGCGGCGCCGGTCCAATCATCGATCTTCAAGATCAAGACGTCGCGCTACAACAGCAAGCTGACGAGCGCGCTGTGCGCGGTGTGCGAGAGCCCGGCGAGCGACACGCACCACATCGTCCCGCAGAAGGACGCCGACCGGCACGACCGCATCCAACTCTCGCCCGGGCACAAGCAGCACAAGAACACGCTGCACAACCTGGTCATGCTGTGCAAGGACTGTCACGTCAAAGTGACGAACCAAACCATCCACATCCACGGCTACGTCGACACGATAAAGGGGAGGCAGCTGCAATGCCAGTATGTGTGAGGGCCGTGTGACGCACATCGTGCATCGTGTTTGTCAGACATCCTAGCCTAGAATCGACCAAAAAATTGCGCGATTTCGCGACCACCTAAGGGAGTATAGGTTGGGTACTCACATTGGGCCAACAATGCACCAAATATTTTAAATCATTT
>Ga0209358_10002058_pt1 | contig 15582 bp, 11 predicted proteins | sample LauGreFa1BDMLBSN_2_FD_187574 | JGI IMG/M metagenome (GOLD analysis project Ga0209358, IMG submission 187574) | Freshwater lake microbial communities from Lake Michigan, USA - Fa13.BD.MLB.SN (SPAdes) (version 2) | ecosystem: Environmental > Aquatic > Freshwater > Lake | place: Lake Michigan, USA... | reverse complement strand
GGCTGAAGCCCGAGCAGCGGATCGGCGACCACCTCGCCGAGCTCGGCGCGCTCTGCCTCAAGCCCGAGGCGAACATCATCAAGCTGCCGAACATCTCCGCCTCGGTGCCGCAGATGAAGGCCGCGATCAAGGAGCTGCAGTCACAGGGCTACGACCTGCCCGACTTCGTCGACGAGCCGAAGACCGACGCAGAGAAGGACGCGCGCGCCCGCTACGCGAAGGTCATGGGCAGCGCGGTGAACCCCGTGATCCGCGAGGGCAACTCCGACCGCCGCTCGACCAAGAGCGTGAAGGACTACGCCCGCGCGAATCCCCACAAGATGGGCGCGTGGGCGTCCGACTCGAAGGCGCATGTCGCATCGATGACGGGCGGCGACTTCTTCGGCAACGAGCAGTCGGTCACGATTCCCGCGGCCACCACGGCGAGGATCGAGTTCGTCGGCGCCGATGGCGCGACGACCGTGCTCAAGGACGGGCTCAAGCTCGGCGCCGGCGAGATCCTCGACGGCACCTTCCTCTCGAAGAAGGCGCTCGTCGCGTTCCTCGAGTCGACCGTTGCCGACGCGAAGGCGCAGGGCGTCCTCTGGTCGATCCACCTGAAGGCCACGATGATGAAGGTCTCCGACCCGATCATCTTCGGCCACGCTGTGCGTGCGTTCTTCAAGCCTGTCTTCGAGAAGCACGCGGCCACGCTCGCGAAGGCGGGCGTCGATGTGAACAACGGCTTCGGCGATCTCGTTGCGAAGATCGCGCTCCTGCCCGACCATGAGCGCGCCGCGATCGAGGCCGACATCAAGGCCGTCTACGCGAACAATCCCGCGATCGCCATGGTCGACAGCGACAAGGGCATCACCAACCTGCATGTCCCGAGCGATGTCATCGTCGACGCATCGATGCCCGCGATGATCCGCGAGGGCGGCAAGATGTGGAGTGCCGCCGGCAAGACGCAGGACGCGAAGGCGGTCATTCCCGACCGCTCGTACGCGGGCATCTACCAGGCGGTCGTCGACTTCTGCCGCACCAACGGCGCCTTCGACCCGAAGACGATGGGCTCCGTGCCGAACGTCGGTCTCATGGCGCAGAAGGCCGAGGAGTACGGCTCGCACGATAAGACGTTCGAGATGAAGTCCGCCGGCACCGTGCGCGTCGTCGACGCGGCGGGTGCCGTGCTCATGCAGCACGCGGTCGAGGCCGGCGACATCTGGCGTGCCTGCCAGACCAAGGATCCCTCGATCAAGGACTGGGTCAAGCTCGCCGTCACCCGCGCGCGCCTGTCGAAGACGCCCGCGTGCTTCTGGCTCGACGCGAACCGCCCGCACGACCGCGAGCTGCTCAAGAAGGTGCATGCGTACCTCAAGGAGCACGACACGGCCGGTCTCGAGTTCCACATCAAGGAGCCCGCTGCCGCGTGCGCCTTCTCGTGCGAGCGGATGAAGCAGGGGCTCGACACGATCTCGGTCACGGGCAACGTGCTGCGCGACTACCTCACCGATCTCTTCCCGATCCTCGAGCTCGGCACGAGCGCCAAGATGCTCTCGATCGTTCCCCTGATGAACGGCGGCGGGCTGTTCGAGACCGGCGCGGGCGGATCTGCGCCCAAGCATGTGCAGCAGTACACCGCCGAGAATTCGCTGCGGTGGGACTCGCTCGGCGAGTTCCAGGCGCTCGGCGCGAGCTTCGAGCATGTCGCCTCGACGACGCACCACGCCAAGGCGCAGGTGCTCGCCGAGACGATCGACGAGGCCATCGGCCAGTACCTCGCCAACAACAAGGGGCCCGCGCGCAAGGTCGGCGATCTCGACAACCGCGGCAGCCACTTCTATCTCGCGCTCTACTGGGCGCAGGCGCTTGCGCGGCAGGCCAAGGACAAGGCGCTGGCCGCGTACTTCGCGCCGATCGCGGCCGAGATGACTGCAGGCGAGGCGAGGATCGTGGGCGAGCTCAACGGCGCGCAGGGCAAGCCGGTCGATATCGGCGGCTACTACCATCCGTGCGAAAAGAAGACCGGGACCGCCATGCGTCCGAGCGCGACCCTGAACGCGATCGTCGCGAACGCGGGCCGTGCTGTCGCCATGGCGTGAGTCGGCTCGGGTGTTCCCGCTGATGCGGCACGCCGCCGTGATCCGGCACCCCGTTCGGAGAAGCCCGCGGATCCGTCCGCTGCGGGCCTCAGTCACATGCCCCAGTGCGCGAGCCTGCGCACTGCGAGCCCTTTCTTCCAGTACTCCACGAACAGCTCGGGCCAGAACCGCGATGGCAGGATCATGACGCAGTAGGGATCCTCCGGCGGCACGAGCAGCGGCACGATGTTGCCCGTGAGGATCCCGAGCGGCAGGTGCCGGCGGAACACCATGAGCGACGAGCAGCGGCAGGGCATGCCTTCGGAGAGTTCCTTGGGCACGCGCAGGCCGAAGCGCCGCGTGACCTCCGCGCTCAGGTGATCCGCGAGTGCGCGCGTGTCGGGGTCGGATGGCTGCGTGCCCTTGAGGTCGAAGAGCCTGCTCCCCGTCGCATCGAGGATGTCGACATCCACCTGACGCAGCGGCAGCATGCTGTAGAGCACCTCGGCGGGGCAGTCCTCGCCGCCCTCGTCCGCGAGTGCGTTGTTGGAGTGGATGATGCGGCCCCAGGTGAGGAAGCCATCGCGGAGGAGCCGCGGCATGTCGGCGTACTGGCGGTGCAGCAGGTCGTCGCGATCGAAGCGCAGCCACCACGGCTTTCGGACTGCGCACAGGCGGCGCCGCTCCCAGAATCCGAATCGGCGCGGTGCTGGACCGAGAAGCCACTCGCAGGCCTCGATGAGATTCGCCATGCGCGGAATGCTATCGCGGTTCTCGGGCGAAGTTGGGGGTGCACCTTGCCGAGGCCCGCCATCGCGCCACACTCCGATGGAACGATGGAAACGGGTTTCCGACGAGCGCTTCTCTTGGCCTCCGCCGCGGCATGTCCCGCGTTCGGAGGTGCGTCGTGCCGTTCACCCGCGAGCACTCGGCGCGCGGCGTGATCTACAACATGATGCTGGCGCCGCCGATCGATCATCCGCAGGACGGCTTCGGTATGACGCTCGCGGACCTCGACGGGGATGGCGACCTCGACGGGGATGGCGACCTCGATCTCGTGCAGAACAACGACGAGGCCACGAGGCCAAACCTGGACAGGCAAGCCAACGCCGCACGCAGTGGCGCGAGGTTCTCTGCGGCGGCAACGGCTACCTCGGGCAGAACGAGATGACCTTGCACTTCGGACTGGGATCGCACGCCTTCGTGTCGTCGATCGAAGTCCGATGGCCCGCCGGCGGACCCGTGCGCACGCTCACCAATGTGCCCATCCGCACCGCATGGACCGTCTATCCGCCGTCGCGGCTCGGCGATGTCGACGGTGATGGTGTGGTTGGGCTCGCCGGCTGGACGCAATTCGCCGCATACGGGACAGGCACCGTGACGCCCGGCCGCGAGATGCTCGACTTCGACGGCAACTTCTCGATCGATGCCGCCGATATCGCTGCGTTCTGGTCGCGTGCGTCCGTTCGAAGCGGTGATCGCGACGGCGGTGGAGCGGTTGGCGCTGCGGATCTGGCGGTGCTGCTTTCCGCGTGGGGTGCCTGAACCTGCCGCTCGACCGAGCTGGCTTGCCTGTCCAATCTCGCCGTCTTTCGCGCTGGCTTGCCTGTCCAGTCACGCGCCAGTCACGCGTGATCGGACCATGCGCCGGACCTCCCGCTGGCATCGATGCGGTGCGCGAACACCCACCAAACCCGCTACCCTGCGCCGATGAAGGACACCTTCGCAGAGCTCGGCCTCGGCCCTGAACTTCTCGCCGAGCTCACCAAGCTCGGCTACGAGGAGCCCACGCCCATCCAGAAGGCCTCGGCGCCGCCGCTCATCGAGGGCCGCGATCTGCTCGGCCAGGCCGCAACCGGGACAGGCAAGACAGCCGCCTTCGCGCTTCCGCTCCTTCAGCGCCTCGCCGAGACCGATGCGGTTCCGTACAAGCCGCTCCTTCTCGTCCTCGTGCCCACGCGCGAGCTCGCGGTGCAGGTTTCCGAGGCGTTCCACCGCTACGGACGCGGACTCGGCATTTCCGTCGCCCCCATCTACGGCGGCCAGGACATGCACCGGCAGATCGTGGCCCTCAAGCGCGGTGCCCATGTGGTGATCGCCACACCCGGCCGCGTGCTCGACCACATGCGCCGCGGCACCATCGAGCTCGACGGCCTGCGCTCGGTCGTGCTCGACGAGGCCGACGAGATGCTCGACATGGGCTTTGCCGAGGACCTCGAGCTCATCCTCGAGGCGGCGCCTGCGACCCGCCAGACCGCGCTCTTCTCCGCCACGCTGCCGCCGCGCATCGCGGGCATCGCAGAGCGTCACCTCAAGGATCCCGTCCGCGTCCTCATTCCGCGCGACGCCGGTCTCAAGGGCTCCATCCCCAAGGTGCGCCAGTTGGCCTACGTCGTGCCGCGCGCCCACAAGATCGCCGCGCTCGGCCGCGTGCTCGATCTCGAGAGCCCGACCCTGGCGGTGATCTTCTGCCGCACGCGCATCGAGGTCGATGAACTCGCGGAGCGGCTCGTGGGACGCGGCTACCGAGTGGAGGCCCTGCACGGCGGCCTCACGCAGGCCGCGCGCGACCGCGTGATGAAGAAGGCCCGCGCCGCGAGCGTCGACCTGCTGGTCGCCACGGATGTCGCCGCCCGCGGCATCGACATCGAGCACATCTCGCATGTGGTCAACTTCGATGTGCCCAGCTCGCCCGAGGCGTACGTGCACCGCATCGGCCGCACGGGCCGCGCTGGCCGCGAGGGCGTGGCCATCACGCTCGCCGAGCCGCGCGAGCACCGCCTCGTGCGCAACATCGAGTGGACCACCAAGCAGAAGATCGAGATCGCCACCGTGCCTACGCCGCACGATGTGAAGGCACGCCGCCTCGACCTCACCAAGGGCGCCATTCGCGAGGCGATCATCGCCTCGCGGCCGAGCGGCGCGGGCGATGGCGAACCGGGGAGCGGTCTCGAGGGTGAACTCGACGGCTTCCGCACCGTGGTCGAGGCGCTTGCCGGCGAGTACGACCTCATGGATGTGGCCGCCGCGGCCGTCAAGCTCGCGCACGAGGCGCAGGCCGGCGACAGCGACGAGGACAACGTGCACATTCCCACCTACGACAGTTTCGCGCGTCCGGGCTTCCAGCCCCAGGCGCAGCAGCGCGCGCCGTGGGCGGCACGAGGCGGGGGAGCTGACGGTGATCGCGCGCCGCACCAGGGCTCGCGATTCGGTGGATCGGGCGACACCCGCGGCGGCTTCGAGGGCCGTGGGCGCGACGAGAGCGCCCGCGGCAGCCGCCTCCGTGTCGACCGCCCCATCGATGATGGCGGTCCCGTGGCGCGCGACTTCGGTGATGGCGCGCCCGCCCGCGACCTCGAGCAGCGTCCGATCTACCGCAAGGAGCCCTCGCCCCGCGCGGGTTGGGAAGGTCGACCCCGCGACGATCAGCGCCACGATCCGCGTGGCGATCGCGAGTCGGGGAGCGGTCACCGCGGAGAGATGGTCCGCGTCTACATCGCGGCCGGCCGCAAGGTCGGCATGCGCCCTGCGGACCTCGTGGGCGCCATCGCCAACGAGGCCCGCGTGAACCCGCGCGGCATCGGCGACATTGAGATCGCCGACGGCTTCTCCCTCGTCGAGCTGCCCGCGCGCGACGCGGCGACCGTCATCCAGGCCTTGCGCGGCGCCACGCTGCGTGGCCGCAAGGTCAGCGTTCGCATCGATGACGGTCGGCGGAAGTGAGTGTCGGGCGGCAATCGCGGAGGAGGCCCCTGAGGGGTGCTCGGCTCTGCGGCACGGACATGGACCTTCTTCTCGGAGAAGATATCCCTTGGCACGTGCGTCACGAAGCAGGTGGGACGGCGGGGAGATTCTCCGAATCCGCCAATTCTCGCCTCACGCAACCGCTGTCCGCGCGGTTTTGATCGGACGGTTCATCCCGTCGCTGTGACATGGCTTGGCCCGGGCACGCGCAGGCAGGCGCAGCACGGGCGCGCGGAACGGCTGTGCACGGATCCGACTCTTTTCGATTGGCACCTCGGCGGATAGCCGACATTCTTCAGTCGCCGGACCTCCGGCATTCCACTGGCCGGCGCTCCGCCGAACCGTTGGAAACGTGCGCGACCGCCGCGCGTGGCCTGGCCTCCGGGCCTTGCCGCGCGGGACGAACGCGCGCCTGACCGAGCATTTCTTTCACGCAGCGCCCCGCGTTGCGTATCCCCTGTGTGAGGACATCCCAGCTTTCGCCGACGCAGGCGCTGTGCCCCCTCGCAGAGCGGGGCGGTGACATCGTGCGGGTGGTCGCGGGTCGCGTGCGACCCCGTCCGCGCGCCCGATTCAATCGCACTGCGTCGTCAGCCGCGCCCTGCCGCGCCGCGTGGCGCGGCCCTCGCCTCGCCTCGCCGCGTGGCGCGGCCCTCGCCTCGCCGCGGGGCGCGGTGGCTGTCCGTCCTCGCCCGTCCGCGTGTCAGTGAGCGAGCTTCGTGCGCAGCAACGACCCCGACCATCCTGCGGTTCCCGACTCTATCGAGCGCATCCCCGCGGAGGCGCAGTTGCACGCGCTCATCGAGTCGCTGCGGCCCGATCTCCTGCGTCGGCTGCACGCACTGTGCGAACGGCACGGTGATCCGGAACTCGGAGCCGCGGACCTCGCGCACGCGAGCGTTGCGCGGTTCCTCGCATCCGTGCGCCGCGACGGCCGCACCGACTTCTCCCGCGGCGAGGCGTGGGGGCTTCTCACCACCATCGCCCAGCATCTGCTGATCGACGCGCTGCGGCGCCGCAATGTCAAGGACTCTGCCCTCGAGGTCCTCCGGCGCGACCTGCTGTCCACGACCGACGAAGCCGATGCCGAGCCAGCCACGCATGTCGAGCTCCGCGACCTCGCCGAGCATGCGATGTCGGCCATGACGCCCGAGGAGCGGCTGCTGGTGATGCAGCGCATGCGCGGTGCGTCGTGGGCCGCGATCGCAGCCGAAACGGGCATTTCCGAGGACGCACTGCGGCAGCGGTGGAGTACGCTCCGCCGTCGCCTCCGCCCGCTCGCCGAGGACGATCGGTAGCCGACCATCCTCGGGATACGATGCACTGATGCAGGATCACGGCCTCCACACCCTCGCGCCGCGCATGCGCGCGCGCGTGCAGTCGGAACTGCGTCCGGGCGAGCGGATCGTCTGGTGCGCCCCGCAGCTGCCGCTCTGGCGCTGGCAGATCAGCCTGCTCCCGTGGATCTTCGGGTCCGCGTTCATTGTTCTCTCGCTCTACTTCGCCCTCGCCCTCGCGCTCGGCGGCCTGCCGGGCGTGCCCCCGCTCGGCGCGGGGGAACTTGCGGGCGGCGACGGCTTGCTGTTCGGTGGGACGCTGGCGTTCACCTTCCTCGTGGGTGTCGTGATCCTGCTGCTTCCCACCGTGGTGCTGCCGCGCTGGTACGCGCGCACCGCCAATGTGCTCACCAACCAGCGCGCCATGCTGCTTGGCGAGCATCTCTTCCTGACCAACCACTTCATCCGCTCGTGGGAGCGCGGCGAAGTCGTGCAGGTGGTGCCCTTCGTGCGACGCGATGGCTCCGGCGACATCGACTTCGACCTCCGAGGTGGCCGCACCGAGCCGCTGGCGCCCGGTGGCTGGTCGAGCACCAGCCCCGCCAAGTCGCCGTTCGGTGGGGCGGGCTTTCCCGGCGTGGGGGACGCCGCGCGGATCGCCGAACTCACGCGGCAACATCTCGTATGCACGGATTCGTCCGAGGATCGAGGCGCCGATGTCCACTGAACCGAGCATCTCCGCATCCACATCCGCATCCACCTCTCCGCCCGCGGACGCACCCGTGTCCGCGCTCACCCGCGTACGTCGCTGGTTCGCCCCTGGTGTGCGCTTCCTGCCCTCATCGGATGAGCGCCGATGCGCGCGCTGCGGCTACCCGTTTCCGGGAGGCGCGCAGGGCGCTCCCGCGCCGTGCAGCGAGTGCGGTGCGTGGGTGGATCCGACGGAGGCCCGCACGCTGCGCGCGCCTGTCCCCGGCCGCTTCGTCCAGTGGTCACTGCGCGCACCCGGACTCGCCTACAGCCTGCTCGTGTGTGCCGCGCTCGTTGTGCTTCTCTACAGCGGGTCCGTGCCTGGCGGGTACTTCGATTCCGGAATCCTCGGACTCTGCGCCATCGCGCTGCTGGGGCTCTTCGGCATCCTGCGCGCGGCTTTGGCGCTCGTCGTGGGGCTGCGCCATCGCCGGCTTGGCGACACCGCGCGACAGCCGGGTTGGTGGATTCCACCGGCGGTGGTCCTCGCGGGTGTCAGCACGGCCCAGGCGGGCGTCCCCATCGTCCTCGGCTTCGAGTGGCGTCGCGCCACGCTCGAGGCGAACGCCGCTGCATGGCACGCGGGAACGCTCGACCAGGTCCCGGTCGCACAGGGCGGGCTCAAGCGGATCGGAAGCACCCCCACGCCCGTCCTCGAGTTCCCGCCGATGTCGGTGTACGCCGATCCCGAGAGCCCGTCCTCCCGTCAGGCCCGCGTCCAACCCAACGACTTCCGAGGCGTTCTGCTCCAGGTGTCCGGGAGCGGGTTCATGTTCGAGAGCGGGGCGTACGCGTATCTCCCCTCTCTCCCCGCATCCACGTGGCTTCCCGACCTGGTCCCCCTGGGAGGCGGCTGGTACGTGGTGAGGCTGCGCGATGACTGGTGATGCGCGGCAGATTCCGTCCGCGCAGTCGCGCGCGTGGTGTTCCAACCGCGCGCAGTCGCGCGCGTGGTGTTCCAACCGCGCGCAGTCGCGCGCGGGTGTGGGCCTCACCCCTGCGGCGCCCGCGAGAGCACCGCGTACATGTTGTCGCTCAGCGGCAGGCGGTCGAGCCATCCCTGCTCGAAGCAGAGGTCCGCGCGCTCGGCGAGCGCCTGCAGCGTGCGCGGCGTGAAGTAGTTCACGTGGTCGGGGTAGCGGAAGCCGCACCAGCGCGCGCCGCGCACCAGTCGGTTCCAGCAGGCGAAGTTGGGCACCTTGACCACCGCGAAGCCGCCGGGCCGGAGGCAGCGGCGCACCTCGCGCAGCAGTTCGAGCGGCTGCGCCTCGTGCTCGAGGAACGACGACATGAGCACCGCGGTCACCGAACCTGCGGGCAGCGAGCGCACGCCCTCGAGGGCACTCGCCTCGATCACCGTGCCTCCGATGGGCGAAAGCGTTTGCCGTGCCGCCGCGGCGAGCGCGTGCGACACCTCGATGCCCGTCATGGTGACGGAAAGGCCGCGCGCCGAAAGCCGTTCCGCGACTGCGCGGGTGAACGCGGCGTGCGCGCAGCCGACATCGACGATGCGGAAGGGCGGGGCACCCGCGCCTCCCGCGCCTCCCGCGCCTCGCGCCAGCCGGGCGCCCACGATGGCGGCGAAGGGGTTGCGCGCTCGGAGGACCTTCCGACGCAGTCGCCTGATCCAGCCGCCCACGGTGGCCACCACGGGCTCCTCCCGCTTGCGGCGCGCCCGCTCGGCGGCAAAGGTCGATTCCCAGGCATGCTCGGTCGCCAGCGCGTCGTAGGTCGGCGGGTCGGGCAGGAACACGAAGCCCGTCTCGTTGCAGCGCACGAGCGTCCATGCGCCGCGTGCGAACGGCGTCGGGGTGGTTTCCGTGGCTCGTCCGAGGATCGGGCAGTGGCGCAGCATCGGGGTGGGACGATAGGGAGTCCGCTCCGTCGGCGCCACCACGCTCCATCGGCTTCCGAAACGGCCGATTCCCCGACTCCGTACCCTCGCGGATCACTCCCCGTGGATCCGCGCGTGCACGCCGCCATGATGGCCGTTGATCGGAGCGGGCGATGCGCAGCAGGGCCGTGCAGGACGCGGAACGACTCATGACGGCCTTCGCCGCGCGCACAGGGGTGCGTGGCGGCGGCGTTCCCGTGTGCCGGTACCTGTGGACCGATGCCTACGGTGTGCTCGCGATGCTCGCGCTCCATCGTGCCACGGGTGTCGACGCCTATCGCGACGACGCGGTGCGGCTGGCCCAGCTGGTCCACGAGGTCCTCGGGCGCCACCGCGAGGGTGACGCGCGCGCCGGTTGGATCAGCGGACTCTCCGAGGACGAGGGCATGCGCCGGCCCACCGCGGGCGGTCTGCGCATCGGCAAGCCGCTCCGCGAGCGCGCCGCCGACGAGCCGCTCGACGAGCAGCTCGAGTGGGAGCGTGACGGGCAGTACTTCCACTACCTCACCAAGTGGATGCAGGCGCTCGCGCAGCTGGGCCTGGCCACAGGCGACCCCGCTTGGATCGAGCACGCCGTGACGCTCGCGCACGTGGCCGTGCGCGGCTTCGTCCACACGCCACGGCTCGGTGCGCCGCAACGCATGCACTGGAAGATGAGCGTCGACCTCACACGGCCGCTCGTGGCCTCGATGGGACAGCATGACCCGCTGGATGGGTTGGCGACCATCCTGTTCGTGCGCGCGGCGCGGCACCGGCTGTCGCCCCAGCCCGCCGCCCTCGACACCGAGATCGAGATCCTGCGTGCCATCTGCGCGCGCCACGCGTCGTGGTCCACCACCGATCCTCTGGGCATCGGCGGCCTGCTCGCCGATGCGGCGATGCTCATCGAACTCGTCGGGCAGCGGGACATCGCGTTCGAGTCCCTGCTGCACACGATCCTGTCGGACGCGCACCGCGGGCTCGACTTCGCGCTCGACGGCGGTTCAGGGGCGCGCATGCTCTCGCAGCCGACCGAGGTGCGCCTCGCCTTCCGCGAGCTCGGGCTCTGCATGGGGCTCCGCGCAATCGGTCCGATGCAGGCGGCCATGGTCGCGCATCCCGATCGGTTCCTGCCCGACGCCAGTGCCGCCGCGCTGCGGGTGCGCCTCGATGCCATGCAGCGCGCGGTGCCGGTGGCGGATCGGATCGAGGCGACGTGGCTCGATCCGGCCACACGCGAGACGCGTGGCTGGGTCGAGCATCGCGACATCAACGATGTCATGCTCGCGTCGTCGTTGCTCGCGGGCGAGGCCCCGCTGGTGGGTCTGGGGAGCGTGCAGGGGTCGCACGGACGGCCGAGGGAAGGCCCAGACGCGTAGGGACATGCGGGAATCCCCGCTTCGGCTGCTACCATTCGATGCGTGAACCTGGCGGACGGCACCGATGGAATCCCCGATAGCCCGCAGGGATGCGGCGCGCTGTCGCGCGACACCCTCGAGCATGTGGCGGCGTCGAAAGTCGACCAGCGCATCCGCGTGAGCGAGCTCACGCTCGCGCACATCGTGCTCTGCCGCGAGTGCAAGGGGGCGGTGGATCGGCTTGCGGGACATCGGCGCCTGCGCGCCGAGATCGCGCGGGCGGCGGCTGCAACGCTCTCCTCCGGATCGGTGGCCGACCCGACGGTCTCGCCGTCGCCGACCGGCGCCGATGATCCGCGGGCCACGGAGGCCGGCATCGAGGCGACCATCCCCGGCTACCGTCTCGATCACGAGATCCATCGCGGCGGCCAAGGAACCGTCTTCGCCGCCGAGCAGCTGGCGACGCGCCGGCGCTGCGCGGTCAAGATGCTCATCGGCGGCCGCTTCGCGAGCTCCGCCCAGCGCATGCGCTTCGAGCGCGAGGTGGAGGTCGTGGCGGCGCTCCGACATCCGTCCATCGTCACGCTGTACGAGAGTGGTGTGTCGCGCCGCGGCGAACCGTGGTTCGCCATGGAGTACGTCGAGGGCGAGCGTCTCGACGAGTTCGTGGCGCGCACGCGACCGTCGCCGCGCCAACTCGCGGCGCTTGCCCGCCGGATCGCCGAGGCCATCGCCTATGCGCACCGCCGCGGCGTGATCCACCGCGACCTCAAGCCAGGCAACATCCTCATCGACCGCGAGGATTGCCCGCGCGTGCTCGACTTCGGTCTGGCGCGGACCGAACTCGGCACCAACAGGCTGGACCAGCGTTCCGACTCCACGCAGGACGGCGAGTTCGTGGGCACCTTCGCCTACGCGGCGCCCGAGCAGCTCAGCGACGATCCCGCGGGCATCGACTCGCGGTGCGACCTGTACGCGTTCGGCGTCGTGATGTACGAGTGCCTCACGGGCACCGTGCCGTTCGCCTCCGCCCGGTCGCTGGGCGAGCTCGTGCAGCTCAAGTCGCGCGGAACCGTGCCGCGTCCGTCGAGCGTCGCCCCTACGGGAACCCGCATCGACCGCGACCTCGAGGTCATCGTGCTCCGCCTGCTCGCATCGGACCCCGCTCGGCGGTACGACACGGCCGACGCGCTCGCGGAGGATCTCGCGCGCTACCTCGACGGACGCCCCATCCTCGCCCGCGAGGACAGCCGCACCTATGTCCTCGCGAAGACCCTGCGCCGCTACTGGATCCTCACGGCCATGGGCACGCTGCTGGCTTGCACCGTGCTCGCCGCGGGCATCGCGCTCGCCATCGCCTTCCGCCGTGCCGACGCCGAACGCACCCGGGCCGAGACGGAGCGCCAGCGGGTCGAGCGCGCCTACCGCACCTTCCGCGATGCCCTCGAGTCGGCCGACCCCGAGACGGGCGTCGGGTCGAGCAGCATGAGCGTGGCCGACTTCGTCTCCGTGGTGGAGCGACAGGTGCAGGGCGAGCTCGGCACCGATCCCGAGATGCTCGCTGAGATCCTGCAGACACTCGGGCTCATCCAGCTGGGCTTCGACGAGTCGCTCCGCGCCAGCGACGCCATCTTCCGCGCCTATCAGATCCAGTCCGAGGGCCACGGGGCCGGTCGTGTGACCGACCTGCAGCTGGCGACCTCGCTGGTGGCACTGGCACGCCTGCGCTTTGCCGACGAGGACTTTGCCGGCGCCGAGCAGGCCTACCGCGATGCCCTGTTGCTACGGATGCACGTGCTCGGTGCGAGTGACATCGAGACCGTCGATACCGAGCGCCAGCTCGCGTCGGCGCTGCGGGAGCAGGGCAAGCATCAGGAGGCCGAGGAGCGGCTCAACGAGGCGCTGCTGCACTCCGAGGACTTCGTCCCGGGACGCGACGGCGCCATCGCGCGCGCGGGCATCCTCAACGGCCGCGCCGTGCTCGCCGCGGCGCGCGGAAACGACGAGCTCGCGATCGCCGAGTTTCAGGCGACGCTCGAGGCGATCACGCCCTTCGTTGCGCCGGACGACTTCCGCATCGGCCGCACGCTGTTCAGCATGGCCCGCGCAGAGCTGCGTCTCGCACGGGGTCGTGTTGACGGATCCCGCGATGACGCACGTCTCGCCGCAGCCGAGCAGCGCGCCCGCAAGGCGCTCGACATCCTGCGGCTCCGAAAAGGCGAAGCGGCCCGCTCGACGCGGGCCGCTCGCGAACTGGTCGATGAGATCACGCAGGCCCGCGTCAGCGGCGGCGCCGGCGGATGATGCCCGCAAGGCCGAGCAGGGCGATCGCACCCGGCGTCGGCGCGGCATTGCCGCTCACGGCCTGCAGGCGGATGTGGTACTCGCCGATCTCGCCTTGGCCCGCCCAGTCGCCGAGGAACTGCTCGTTGCCGCTCACTGTCGCACCGGGGTTGTCGAGTCCGCTCCAGATGAGTCCGCCGCCGTCGTTGACGGCCATGGTGCCGTAGCCGGCGATCGCAAGGTAGTAGTAGCCGGGCGACAGCAGCGTGTAATCGCTGTTCGGGTCGTACTCATCGCCGATGCGTGAGCCGAGGTTCCCGAGCGCGGCATCGTTGTTGGCCCGCAGCGCGGCCGCCCGCACGTTGTTTCCGTTGCCGCCCTTGCGGCGGAAGATGAACAATTGCGTGTTGAAGTCCGCCTCGCCGCCGAGGCTCCCGCCCGCGGTCGAGATGCTCACGAGCGTCTGCGACGAGATCTGGATCTGGTACATGTCGACGAAGTCGCTGCCCACGAACCCGTAGCCGCCTAGGCGACCGAAGATGTTGATGTAGGGGGAGAGCGTCGAGGTGATGACCTGCGCGGTGCCCGCCGTCTGCCGTGCGTCATCGGTGTAGTCGATGTCCCACACGGGCCCCGCGCAGGCGACGCTTCCGATGGAGGACGCCAGCGATCCAGCGAGGATGATCGTCGGGGCATGGAACGGACAAGAAGGGGTGGTGGCGACGGATCGCATCGGATGGCTCCGGTTGGGCGTTGAACTCTGCATGTGCCGGTGTCGGCACGCCTCGACGCAGCGGGACGGTGGACTGCTGCGACATGGAAACTACTCCTCCCAGGCCGTCGCCGCTCCATCCCAGTCGATGGGATGCGTGAGAAAGGGCAAAGTGGAGCATTCGCCCCATCCCCACGGATCGCATTGGGGTGATTGTGCCGTGTGTGCCGGGCCGAGTGGGAGAACGCCCCATTGGCCGCGCGCCAAGCCCGAGAATAGGCCGCTTCCGTCGCCGCGAGGGGGGTGCGGCTGGATCCACGGGGCGACCGACCAGCGTGGACCTGCGTTGCATTCGCGGCGCCGAGGCATCGGCGAAGGAGCGCGGGCGGCGCAGCGGTTCGGCGACGGAATTCGACCTTGGCTCTCGACCTTGGCTTTCGACCGTGGCTTTCGATGGTGGATCTCGACCGCGGAACTCGACCTCGGCATTCAACGAGGAAGCGTTCCCCGATGGCGCAGCCCCGATGCGGCCCAATGATGGCGTCCGCGCTCCCACGCGCCCCTTCTCGCCAACCTCCCCAACGCACGCCCCATGAGCCACGTGCCCCCCATGAGCCACGCACCCCGCACTCCGATGCTTCACGTCCCGACGCCGTCCAACGCCGCGCAGGTCGTCCCCGCGACGACCACCTCCAGCCGGACGATGAACATCCTCCTCGTCTCGCCGCGCACGCCCGACACCTTCTGGAGCTTCAGCCATGTCATGCGGCTCGTCGGCCGCAAGACGGCGTTCCCGCCGCTCGGGCTCATGACGGTCGCCGCGATGCTCCCGCGCAACTGGAACCTGCGCCTCGTCGACCTCAACGTCACCGCGCTCCGCGACGACGACCTCCGCTGGGCCGACGCCGTGTTCCTCTCCGCGATGATCGTGCAGGAGCCGTCCGCCCGCGAGGTCATCACCCGCGCCAACGCGCTCGCGCGCCCCGTGGTTGCCGGAGGGCCGCTCTTCACCACCGGCGCCGAGCGGTTTCCCGAGGTCGCCTGCTGCGTCGTGGGCGAGGCGGAGGACCTCATGGAGACGCTCGTCGCCGACCTCGCCGCCGGACGGCTCCAGCCGCGCTACCAGGCCGCCGAGCGCCCCGATATCCGCCGCACGCCGATCCCGCGCTGGGATCTCGTCGATGTCGACGACTACCTCACGCTCTCGGTGCAGTTTTCCCGCGGCTGCCCGTTCGACTGCGAGTTCTGCGACATCACCGCCGTCTACGGCCGCGTACCGCGCGTCAAGACGCCCGCGCGCGTGGTCGAGGAACTCGACGCGGTCCTCGCCACCGGCTGGAAAGGCGCGATCTTCGTGGTCGACGACAACTTCATCGGCAACCGTGCGCGCACCAAGGAGCTGCTCGCCGCGATGATCGCGTGGCGCGACGCGCGCGGCGCCACCTGCAACTTCACCACCGAGGCGTCGATCAACCTCGTCGACGACCCGGAGCTCCTCGACCTCATGGTCCGCGCCGGGTTCAAG
>Ga0209358_10002057_pt1 | contig 15585 bp, 11 predicted proteins | sample LauGreFa1BDMLBSN_2_FD_187574 | JGI IMG/M metagenome (GOLD analysis project Ga0209358, IMG submission 187574) | Freshwater lake microbial communities from Lake Michigan, USA - Fa13.BD.MLB.SN (SPAdes) (version 2) | ecosystem: Environmental > Aquatic > Freshwater > Lake | place: Lake Michigan, USA... | reverse complement strand
CACTGCTCACCGAACGCGACACACCACCAACCGTCACCGCAAAATCAGAAGCACCAGCAGTGGTTGCCGACAACGCCTCCGAATACGTCAACGTAATCGTGGTTCCAGCAGCATTTGTCGCCGCAGACACAAACGTTGGCACAGACTGATCCACCGTCGAATTATTCGTCACCGAAGTAGCCGCCAACGTTGCAGCATCATTACCGGCAGCATCCTGAAGTGCATTCGTGTCATTACTTCCAGTCGGATCGGTATACGCAACCGATACCGATTGACCCGCACCAACAGCTGACGACAATGTGAGCACCACTGTCGAACCGGACACCGCAACACTGCTTACCGAACGCGACACACCACCAACAGTCACAGCAAAATCAGAACCAGCAGCAGTCGTAGCCGACAACGCCTCCGAATACGTCAACGTAATCGTGGTACCCGCAGCATTTGTCGCCGCAGACACAAATGAAGGAACAGTGCTATCAACCGTCGAATTATTCGTCACCGAAGTAGCCGCCAATGTTGCAGCATCATTACCAGCAGAATCCTGCACCGCATTCGTGTCATTACCACCCGTCGGATCCGTATAGGCAACAGACACCGCTTGGCCCGACTCCACAGCCGGAGAAGCCAACGTCAACACCACTGTCGAACCCGACACCGCAACACTGCTCACTGAACGCGACACACCACCAACCAACACAGTGAAATCTGAAGTACCAGCAGTCGTAGCCGACAACGTCTCCGAATACGTCAACGTAATCTCGGTACCCGCAGTGTTTGTTGCCGCAGACACGAATGAAGGAACAGTGGTATCAACCGTCGAATTATTCGTCACACTCGTCGACGACAACGAAGACGCCTTATTTCCAGCAGAATCCTTCACCGCATTCGAACCCGCTGGCTGTGTATACGCAACTGATACCGACTGACCCGACTCCACAGCCGGAGAAGCCAACGTCAACACCACTGTCGAACCAGAAACCGCAACACTGCTCACCGAACGCGACACACCACCAACAGTCACAGCAAAATCCGAACCCGCAGCAGTGGTTGCCGACAACGCCTCCGAATACGTCAACGTAATTGTTGTGCCAGCTGTGTTAATTGCAGCAGAAGAAAAGCTTGGCGCAGATGTATCTGATCCAAAGCTTGCACTCCCTACAACAACGTCAACGGGTGATGCCCCAACTGTTGTCGTACCATCACCGAGTTGACTCCAACCGTTATATCCCCAGCATTTAATACCCCCAGAGGACATGACTGCACACGTGTGGTAATAGCCCGCAGAGATCTTTATCACGCCGGTGAGTTGTGCCGAGTTGCTAGAGCTTGTACGCACATTCACCGCCGTAGTACTTCGCGAACCAGGAGCACCCGTATTGATTCCTAATTGGTTGTAGTTGTCCATACCCCAGCACACAACACCACCATTTGTCTTTAGTGCACATGTGTGTTGATAACCGGCGGTAACTGCTGTTACTCCGCTCGTCAAACCGGTTGGAGAAACTGGGTATGACTGCGCCGTAGTAGAACCAATGCCAAGTTGACCTTCACTATTGTGACCCCAACATTTCACTCCTCCATCTGAAATGAGCGCACAAGTATGTCGTCCACCAGAGGTAACAGACACCGCGCCACTCATCGGTGTGGTTGATCCCGACGCGGCAAGAACATCTACTGGGGCATTTTGGTTGGTAGTAGTTCCGTCAGCTAATTGGCGATAATCGTTCAACCCCCAACACTTCACGCCACCAGAAAACATCAACGCGCACGTTGTTTGGGTAGTGCTACCACTTAAAGCTGTAACTCCGCGCAGCGGTGAAGAGTCTGTCGAGGAAGTGACCACATCGACGGGTGTTGTTGAATGCGTATTCGTGCCATTTCCAAGTTGACCAAATGAGTTGGAACCCCAACATTTGACTCCGCCGTTTGCCATCAGTGCACATGCCCCATAGAAACTTGATGCAATTGCAACGGCACCTGTTAATGGTCTGCTGTCAGAAGCTGAAGTTACAACGTCAACGGCGGACAGGCGATCGTCGGTAGTCCCATCCCCGATCTGACGGTTTGCATTTCTTCCCCAACACTTCACACCACCAGCAGTTGTAAGGGCGCACGCGAATTGATTTCCTACCGAAACTTCAACCACATTCAACAATGGCTGGCCTGGTGCAGTAACCACATCAACCAATGTTCTGCTGCCTGAAGCAGATGTTCCATCTCCTAATGGCCGATCTGTTAGGCCAACGCTTCCCCAACACTTCACACCACCAAGGCTTGTGACCGCACAAGTTTGTGACTCATGCAAAGACAAATTGCTCGTAATTACGTGATTGCTCACTGTTGTTGTCGCGATTGACGATGCATCATTTCCTGAAGAGTCCTGAATGGCATTTGCGTCATTTCCTGCAGTGGGATCTGTGTACGAAATCGTGACAGTTTGCCCCGCGGTAATTGCCGGAGAAGTGGTAAGCACCACTGTTGAATCAGCGATGGTTAGCGCTGTTGGCGTTCGCGAACTCCCATTCACCTCAAGAGAAAAAGACCCCGCCGACGGTGCTGTTGCTGATAGAACTTCGGAGAAACCGACAATGACCTGCGTGCCCGCTGAGTTCACTGCTGCGGCAGAAAACGTAGGCGCGGTGGTATCTGCACCAAAACTAAAGCCTGAGACTGACACATCTGCAGGCGTTGTCTCTCGAACAGTCATTGATCCACGACCTAATTGACTTGATCCATTCGAGCCCCAACACTTCACGCCACCAGAAGACATCAATGCACAAATATGACTTTCGCCTGCAGCGAATCCCGAAACTCCGCTTAGTGGAGTGCTGTCACTTGAAGATGTGTGAACATTTACCGGAGTTGCGGAATCAACCGTTGAATTGTTTCCAAGCTTCCCTCCATTACCGCCCCAGCACTGCACACCACCATTTTTGATAACACAGTTCGTGTACCTTCCAGCTGCCACCCCAGAAACACCAGACAAGTTTGGTATTTCAACTGGCGAGTTGTAGTACGCAGTTGAATTGTTGGCAACTTGTTTGTATTCATTTATTCCCCAACACTGAACCGTTGCCGTCGTCATCAGCGCACATGCATGCCAAGTGCCGGTTGCAATCGCCGATACACCAGTTGTCAATCCAGAAACATCAACCGGAGTCTTCTGGTCAACAAAAGTTCCATTTCCGATTTGGCCATATGTTGCATGACCCCAGCACTTCACACCACCCGCAGATGTGAGCGCACAGGAATACGCATTACCTAGTGAGATGGCCGTCACTCCACTTGATAATCCAGAGACGTTGACAGGCAATCGTGAGTTCGTAGTTGTGTTGTCCCCTAACTGGCCGTTTGAATTGCTTCCCCAACACTTCACACCACCGCTAGTTGTCAGTGCACAAGAATGCGAACCGCCAGATGAGACGGCTGACACGCCACTGGTCAATCCAGAAACCTCAACAGGCGTACTTCGATTCGTAAAAGAATTATCTCCGAGTTGACCGCTTGAATTGCTTCCCCAACACTTCACACCACCGCGAGTCGTCAGAGCACATGAATGGCTATTTCCAGAAGCAACCGAGGACACACCGCTTGTCAGTCCAGTGACATCCACAGGAGTCGACGGGTAACTTCCCGCACCCGCATTACCAACTTCGCTGGACGTATTCAGACCCCAACACTTCACACCGCCACTGGTCGTGACAGCACACGAGAATCCATCTCCCAAAGAGACATATCTGACATCGGACGCACCATATGCACTCGCCTCTTTATCATTCAGTTGTTCGGTTGCGTTTCGAATGGGATAAAACGTTGCGAACGTGCCAACCAAGAGACAAAACACAATTGCTTGCGATAGATGCCTGCGGCTAAACATGCGTAGATTTTCTCGCTCAGCCCCTGGTTAAAAAAACTCATTTAACTTTCTTCACCGACATAAAATCCTTATGTGGCAAAGTCTGCAAAAGAATTCAATGGTGACCATGCCACGTACGAGCGCATTTTGAGATGCGCTATCGACGAAATCGATACTCATGGAATCATTGGTTTGCGACTTTCATCAGTAGCTCAAAAAGCACAGGTGTCAGTTCCGCTTATTTACAAATATTTCAACGACCGAGACGGTTTGCTCGCCGTGGTGCTTGGAGATTGGTATGAAAAATTCGTGTTTCGATACCGCACAATGGTTGACACTTGGATTGATACAGCGACCACGATCACGCTTGAGGAATTTGCTCAGCTTTCACCTAAACCGCAAGCCGGAGCGATGCAGAAGGACCGAGAGTTCCGACTGCAAGTACTTGCCACCGCACTTGAAAACCCTCAGCTCCGTCACCGCGTTAAAGCAATAACGATCGACGCTCACGCTTGGGGCAATGCGACAATGGATCGAGCGATACCAAAATTTCCCGAATCCGACCGTCATTTTGACCGAAAAATATTGAGTCTGTTGCTTTTCAATACGATGTACGTGTTTTACGACTTGTTAGACACCGAACGAATAGACGACGAGCAATATATAGCCTTCCTCGTACATCTCATCCGTTCCAGTTCGCATGCGAACTACAACGCCAGCAACAACTAAGTGCGGGCGTGCGCGGCCGCGTCGGCTTCTGCGCTCTCTAATGGCGCAAAAGCCTTACCGTATTTGCGCCCCCGGCATGAATCGAACATGCGACCTGCGGTTTAGGAAACCGTCGCTCTATCCACTGAGCTACGGAGGCTCACGATGATGCTAGACGGATTCGCTATTAAAAATGTTTGCGCTCGATGAACGCCGACAAGATGAATGTGGCGACAACGAGGCCGATTATTTGCATGAAGATGAACATTGGCACTGACTCGCGTGCGATGCCTGCAAAAGATTCGCTAAAACTACGGGCGATCGACACGGCGGGATTAGCCAAAGATGTCGATGACGTGAACCAATAGGCACCGCCTATCCATACACCGACGGCAACTGGCACCGACTCGGGTCGCGGACCACGAGCGATTAGAAAAATTACAAGTAACAAACCGACAGTGGCGACAATTTCGCCGAGCCAGATGCCAGAGCCTTCGCGAATTTTCGTCGACGGCCCAAGAATGTCGAGACTAAACATCAAGTTGGCGATTGCGGCACCGATAATGCCACCGATTGTTTGACTAACTGCATACGGCAGCAACTCGCGCCATGGTCGCGCGTCGAAAATGCAAGTTGCGGCAGTGACCACAGGGTTGAAATGCGCGCCTGAGATTGGACCGAACATCAAGATGAGTGCGATAAGTGCGCCGACCGTTGCGCCAGCGTTGGCGAGAAGTTGCAGCGCGACATCATCTGTGAGATTTGTCGCCATGATGCCCGAGCCGACGACTGAAATGATCAGTAGTGCGGTGCCGAGTGCTTCGGCGAAAAGACGTTTCGAGAGAGTTGTTGGTTGCATGGTTTTATTTCGTTTCGATGCCGAGGTCGTTCAAAAGTTCTACTACACGGCGACGAATCTCATCGCGAATCGGTCGCACGGCGTCGACGCCTAAACCCGCTGGGTCTTCGAGCACCCAATCTTCGTAACGCTTGCCCGGAAATATCGGGCATGTATCACCACAACCCATCGTGATAACCGCGTCGGCGGCTTTGACTGCTTCGGTGTCGAACGGTTTCGGATATTCAGTTGAGATGTCGATGCCAACTTCGCGCATCGCTTCAACAGCAGCTGGATTTAGTTGTTTGCCTGGATCTGAGCCACCTGAGTAAACATCGACGCGGTCTTGTGCGAGGTTGCGCATCCAGCCTGCGGCCATTTGCGACCGCCCCGCATTGTGCACGCAGACAAACAAAACTGAAGGTTTCTTGGTTTGCGAAACTTCCACGCTCAAAGTGTAATTTTCACAATTTCATCGCGAGAAAGTTTTCAGGTGAACACTCGGTTAACAGTCAAGCCTTCGAGTCTGATTTTTCTGCCATCCGAGGGTCATTCGCGCCGCACACATTATTCGTGGTGAAACCGGGAATCTTGGCCAGCGCACGTAAACATGGCATCGCAGACGAAGACATGTTGCACGCCTTACGCAACGCAATTATCGAAGTACTCGATGACGATATTGTGATGATTATCGGGCCAAATCGACACGGTAACCTGATTGAAGTTGCGATAATCAAGTCAAAAAATAACTATCTCATCATCCACGCTATGCAAGCACGAGAAAAATACCTAAGGTAAAACTATGACAAAATCAATCGCCGAAATTATTCTTCATACCGAAAAACTCATCACAAAATGCGAGAATTTTGATCTTAAAAATGCAAGATCTTTAACCCAAGAAGAATCTTTGATCATGCACGCCGCCGTCGAGCGTGGCATCAGTGACGAAGACATTCTTGCGGCATTCATAGAGGCTCGATCACTCGGCGCATCGTGGGAGCAAATCGGCGAATCACTTGGCTTGAGTGCGCAAGTCGCACATGCTAAGTATTCGGCGCTTATTGACAAACAGGGCTAATCTTTAGGCATGAAAACTTTCAATAACTACATCAATGGCAAAGAAGTTGCAGCGCGAGATGGGCGCACCACCCCGGTAATTGATCCGGTAACTGGCAAGCAATATGCGACAGCGGCATTGTCTGGCCCAGCAGATGTAGACGACGCAATGAAAGCAGCAGCCGACGCATTCGAATCTTGGAAGCATTCGACACCGTCAGTGCGTCAAAAGGCGATCAACGACATTGCCGACGTGATGGAAGAACACATGAACGAACTGATCGAAACCGAAATTGAAAACACTGGCAAACCACGGGCGATCACGTTCAGCGAAGAAGTGCCACCGATGATGGATCAGATTCGTTTCTTCGCAGGTGCCGCGCGAATGCTCGAAGGCAAGAGCGCTGGTGAATACATGGCGAACTTCACCTCATATATACGACGCGAACCGATCGGCGTTTGCGCTCAGGTCGCCCCGTGGAATTACCCGTTGATGATGGGTGTTTGGAAGTTCATTCCGGCGATTGCTGCTGGCAACACAACAGTTTTGAAGCCAAGCGACACGACGCCAGCCTCAACTGCGCTGCTTGCGAAAATTGCAGGCGAAGTTTTGCCTCCAGGCGTGTTAAACGTAATTTGCGGTGATCGCGACACTGGTCGCAGCATGGTTGTTCACCAGACACCTGGCATGGTTTCAGTAACTGGTTCGGTGCGCGCAGGCATGGAAGTTGCCGAGGCGGCATCAAAAAGTTTGAAGCGCGTTCATCTTGAACTCGGTGGCAAGGCGCCGGTAATTATTTTCGACGATGCCGATATCGAACTCGCCGTTTCAACAATCGCAATGACCGGCTACTTCAACGCCGGACAAGATTGCACGGCGGCAACGCGCGTAATCGCTGGTCCAAAAATTTATGGTGATTTCGTCGATGCACTTGCCGAGCAAGCCAAAAAAACCAAGACGGGCAAACCAAACGAAGATGTGCTCTACGGACCACTTAACAACGAAGTGCATCTCGGTAAGGTCAAGGGCTTTGTTGATCGCACACCAAAGCACGCCAAAGTTGTCGCGGGCGGCTCACAAATCTCGGGCCCTGGCTACTTCTTTGAGCCGACAGTTATTTGTGATCTCAAACAAACCGATGAGATGATTCAAAACGAAATGTTTGGACCAGTTATCACCGTGCAGAAGTTCAGCGATGAACAAGAAGCATTGAAGTGGGCAAACGGTGTCGAATATGCACTCGCCTCTTCAGTGTGGACACGCGACTTAGGCAAGGCGATGCGTATGACGAAGAACCTCGATTTTGGTTGCGTGTGGGTGAACACACATATACCGATGGTCGCCGAAATGCCGCACGGTGGCTACAAAAAGTCGGGCTACGGCAAAGATCTCTCGGCTTATGCGCTTGACGATTACACGCGCATCAAGCACGTGATGATTAATTTGAATAGCTAAACAGCGACGGGCGTTTGCAATCGCTTGGCAGTTGCCTGCAACAAGCGATCGAGAATCGTTGCCATAATCACAATCGCTAGGCCGACCTCTACCCCGAGGCCCGAGTCTGGACCAGTGAGCGCCTCGATTGAGCGATAGCCCAAACCACCGCCGCCGACCATCCCTGAAATAATTGCCATCGCCAAGACCATCATCACCATTTGATTGATCGCCAAAATAATTGACGGCATCGCCAGTGGCACACGCACACCCCACAAAACTTGACGCTGAGTTGCGCCGAATGTGATCGCAGCCTCAACTGATTCGTTGTTGACTTGGCGGATGCCAAGACTCGTGAGACGGATGCCCGGCGGAATTGCGTAGACGACTGCCGCGACAATGCCCGGCACCGGGCCAACTGAAAAAATCATCACGAACGGAATTGCATAAACAAGATTAGGAATTGTTTGAAACGCATCTAGGACCGGTGCGATTATTGCCTCGATTCGCGGACGACGCCCAATCCAGATGCCGATCGGCAACGCGATCAGAATTGAGATCAACACGGCGACGACTGTCTGCGTGAGAGTGTCGACAGCGTCAAGCCATCTGCCAGTGAGACCGATAAATGTGACACCACACGCAGTGAAAAGCGCCATCTTCCAGCCGGCAACATAGAGGGCAAACGCGGCTGCAACGACAACAACCGCCTGCCATGTGATCGTCTCGTTAAACAGTGTTTGTGCGCGAACGAGAATTTCGCGCACGATGAAATCGTTAAATGGTCGAGTGACAACGTTGAAAGTTGTGCGGAACCATTTGAAACCCGAGTCGATCGGGTCGGCAAATGATGTGCCCCACGAAAATGGAAACTCAACCCAACCCAACAACCTGCCAACAACTGCTGCAAGCGAGAGACCAATTAATGACATATATAAGGTGTTGCGTTTAACTCTGACTCGCCGTGCCCCAGGAGTTGAAACAAGAGACATGCTCACACGGTCGAGCACGAGTGCAACAGCAACAACTGCAAGGCTGACGACTAGACCACGACCGGGTTCGAGACGACGAACAGTCTGATTGATTTCTTGACCAAGCCCACCAGCGCCGACCAATGTTGCGATAACGACAATGCCGAGCGCCATCATCACTGTTTGATTGATGCCGGTAATTATTGACGGCACGGCTAGAGGCAACTGAACCTTTGCCAGAATCTGACGCTTGGTTGCACCGAACATTTGTGCTGCCTCAACTGCTGACTTCGGCACCTGCTGAATGCCAAGCGCCGTGAGTCGAACCATCGGCGGCAGAGCGTAAATCACTGTTGCAATTGCGGCTGGCGCCGGGCCGATGCCAAACAACAAAACAATTGGGATGAGATAAACGGTGGCGGGCACGGTCTGCATGCCATCCAAGATCGGGCGTAGAGCGACTTCAACACGTGGCCTTAATGCCGCCAACACACCAAGAGGCACGCCGATTAACACGCAGATGAAAACAGCAACCGCCATCAGCGAAATTGTGACAATGCTTTGAGACCACACCCCGACCACGCCCGGGTAGATAACGGCAAACGCGGTAAATATTGCCAAACCCCAACGTCGGGTGCGTGCGACAAGTGCGAACACGATGATTGCTGGCACGAACCATGGCAGCCAAGTGAATATTGACTCGACTATTTCAATGCCGAATTCGACGACTGAAATGAACGGGTTCAAAATGAATTCGAATAGCCAATGTTTATTGCGATTATCGCGAACCCACGACTGGAGATTCGTGATTGGTTCGGCGAGGCCGATATTCAGTGACTCAGGAAACCCACGCGTGCCCAAAGTCTGAGCAATGACTATCAAGACGAACAAGCCGCTAAGTCGGCGTTTCATTTTTGTTCAGCTTGCAGAATATTTGCGACGCTAGTGCGATTGACCACACCAATTGCTTGATTATCGGCACCGAGCACTGTTATCGGTTCATCACTCTCGAGCAACATTGGGATGATCGTCTCAATTTTTGCCGACGCCGAAACTGTCCGGCCATTCGCTGGTGACTGACCAGCGACAGTCACTGACTTGACGCTGAGTACTTTTGCACGCGGCACATCGTTAACGAATTCGCGCACGTATGGTGTCGCTGGTGACGAGACGATTTCTTCAGGTGTGCCGATTTGATCGAACGAACCGTCTTTCATAATTGCGATGCGATCGCCAAGTCGAAGAGCTTCGGCGAAGTCATGCGTAATGAAAACGATCGTGCGTTGCATTGTTTTTTGCAATCTGATCAATTCGTCTTGCATCTCTTTGCGAATCAAAGGGTCAAGTGCCGAAAATGGTTCGTCAAACAACAAGATTTGTGGATCAACCGCGAGCGCACGTGCAAGACCAACGCGCTGTTGCATGCCGCCTGATAATTGTTGCGGATAATGGTCGGCCCAACCATCTAAGCCAACGGTTTTTAAAACTTCAGTTGCGCGGGCAAGACGAGTCGACTTGTCGATTTTTTGCACCTCGAGGCCGTAAGCAATGTTGTCGATTACTTTGCGATGCGGGAACAAACCAAAGTGCTGAAACACCATTGATATTCGTCCGCGGCGCAATTGGCGCAGTTGGTCTTCATCCATTGCTAAAAGATCGTCGCCACCGAGTGAAATCTCACCTTGTGTTGGCTCGATCAATCGAGATAAACAGCGAATCAAAGTTGATTTGCCTGAACCAGAAAGACCCATGACGACAAATGTCTCGCCTTGCGCGACGCTAAACGAAACATCTCGAACTGCGACGGTTTGCTGAGTTTGCTGCAAAATTTCGGCACGACTCGAGCCACCCTTGGATAGTTCTATGGTGCGAGCGTTGTCACCAGAGCCAAATACTTTCCAAATATGGCGCAGATCAATCGCTGGTGTATCCCCCGAACCCATTGCCGAAACAATAGTGCCACTATTCACCAATTCGCCAAGGCTTGCTATGGTGATTACAGCCCCATTTGGGGCTTTAACCACGATCACAGAACATTCAAGGGGAGAAAATGGGATTACGAAACAAGAAGTTTGCCATCGGCTTAGTGTCGGTTGGCGCACTGTTGCTTGCAGCCTGTGGCGGCAGCGACGGTGACAGCGCAGGCGGCACTGAGACAATCAGAATCGCGCGTAACAACTGGACCGCTTCGGCGATCGAGGTTGAAATTGTTAAGCAATTGATTGAATCCAACTTGGGCAACCCAGTTGAAATCGTTGATATCGACGAAAACGCAATGATCACCGGTATGTCGACTGGCGAGATTGATGCCAACGTTGAAGTTTGGCCATCAGGTTTTACTGCCGAAGAGCAAGCATTTGTTGACGACGGTTCGGTCGTCAACATGGGCGAACTTGGCGCGATTGGCAAAATTGGTTGGTTCGTCACGCCAAATGCTCTTGAACAGTTTCCACAACTCTCATCGTGGGAAGGTTTGAAAGACCCAGAAGTTGTCAAAGCATTCGCAACTGCAGCGACGGGCGCACAAGGCCGAGTCTTGGGAATGGACCCATCGTTCTCGCAGTATGAAGAACCGATCGTAAAGAACTTGAAGCTTGACTTCAAGGTTCAATACTCGGGTTCCGAAGCCGCAACTCAGGCAGAAATTATTGCAGCAACAGAAGCCGGCAAACCAGTGTTGATGTACTACTGGATGCCTTCAGCAGCCGTAGGCAAATACGGTCTGAAGAACATTGCCTTGCCGAAGCCAACAGTTGACTGCGCTGCAGAAACTGACAAGTGCGATGGCGACTACCCAGAAGACGTGTTGTTCAAAGTTGCTTCAGCGAAACTCGAAGCAAAAGATGCCAAAGTCTTCAATTTCTTCAAGAAGTTCAAGTTCACAACTGAAGATCAGTTGTCAACCTTGGGACCTGTAGAAATTGATGGCCGACCAGCATCAGAAATTGCTGCTGAATGGATTGCAGCGAACGAAGCAACTTGGTCTGAGTGGTTTAAATAGAAGTTAGTTAGTTGTTTTTTAGAGACGGCGGGCCTTCGGGCCCGCCGTTTTTATTTTCACCACAATCGAAAGTGCAATAAATATGACATCATCGCCTATTAGTTACGACCCGACAATGCTCGGCGCACATGACTGGGGATTTCCGGTGCCGATTGCTTACGGGCCAGGGCGAATAGCTGAAGTTGGGCGCCGATGTGTTGGGCTCGGCATAACGAATCCATTAATTGTCACTGACCGTGGTAGCCGCAATCTTGAATTCATCACTCGCCTGCAATCAATTATCGGCGAGGCTGGTTTGAAGTCGGCGCTGTTTTTTGAGATATCACCGAACCCGATCGACACAGAGATTGGCGCTGGACGATTGGCGTTTCGCGACGGCAAACACGATGCGATTATTGCGATTGGCGGCGGCAGTGCGATGGATGGTGGTAAGGCGATTTGTTTAACTGCGAATAATTCGATCGATCTTTGGGATTTTGAGTTTGAACAACCAGCGCCAAAAATTAGTGGTGATGGTGCGTTTCCGAAACTGATCACGATTCCGACGACTGCTGGCACGGGTGCTGAAACCGAAAGCACCGGAATGGTTACTGATTCGAAACAAGCGATGAAATTTTGTGTGTGGCACCCAGAGTTGAAGCCATCGCTTGCGTTGCTTGACCCTGAATTAACTGTCGGCTTGCCAGCGAATCTGACCGCGTGGACTGGCGCCGACGCTTTGGTTCATGCGATCGAGGCGTTTTTAGTGCCGGGGTTTAACCCGCTTTGCGATGCGATGGCACTCGAAGCGCAGAGTTTGATTTCGACTTGGCTGCCGATCGCTGTGGCTGAACCGACAAATTTGACGGCGCGCGGCGGCATGCACATGGGTTCGTGTTTGGCGGGCGTTTCTTTTTTGAAAGGTCTCGGACTCGTGCATGCGATCTCGCACATGATCGGCGCCGAGTACAACACTCATCACGGTTTGACAAATGCAATTATTTTGCCCGTCGTGTTGCGATTTAATTTGCCCAGCATGGATGACAAAGTGCAACGCATGGCCGAAGCGATGAAATTACCCGATCACTCGGTGAACGGTTTTGTTAATTCGGTTGAAGCGTTGCTAGACGAGATTGCAATTCCGAAATCGCTAAGTGAAATTGGAGTGACGGTTGATTGCGCAGAGCGAATTGCCGGCAAAGCGCTGAGAGATTCGGCGGCGCGCACTAATCCGCGTATCGCGACATTGGCCGAAGTTCAGGCGATAACCGAAACCGCGATCACCAAAGCCCGCTAACGCTGGCTTTCGCGAGCTTACGCAAGCTAGCGCGAGCTATTTCTTTTTATACCCGCTTGGGCACTTCGGATTTACGCCTGTCACCTTTTTGGTGGTCTTCCCCTTGACACAGGTAATTGTTGTTTTGGTTGCTTTATTTTTGCCACCAGTGACGGCCACATCAGACGATGACTGTTTAATTGCAATCGTGCCGCGTTTAATTGTGTAAGTTACATCACCCAGCACGCCAGCAGTTGCAGTCGCGTAGTAAACGCGAAATACATTTGGTGAAACCTCATAACCAGTTGGGTCGAGACGACGAAGATCAGAACCTGAAATCTTTTGTGGCTTTGCCCACGTCAAACCATCGTTCGAAGTTGACATGTAAAGTTTCTGCACACGATCGCCACAACCAGGTCCATCAGCCATAACCATCACCCAGTCGCCGACTTTGGCACGAAGAACTTCGGTGTCGACATATCCGCCTTCAAGGCGCCAGCCTGCTTCTTTCGTAAACGAAATGCCATCGCTCGAGATGTAGCTAGCGACTTTCTCAGGGCAGTTGCTATTTAATGTCGGTGATTCGACAACATAGAGTCGCACTTTGCCATCGGGTGTGAGCACGGCATCGGGTACACCCCACGCTTTTTCATTTTGCGAAACAACTAGTTCGGCAGCGGCAACTGTTGAAGTGCCAACACCAGTGCACGCTGCAGTAAGACATGGCGCAGACGACACAGATTTGGTATTCGCACCCGGTGTCATCGAGATTTCGACGAAATATGCACGACGGGTGCCATTAGGCAAAGTAATCGCCGTGAAGTCGGTGCCCAAACGGCCTGTTATCGAAACACTTGTGCATGAGCCGGCATCATTGCAATCAGCGACTGCAGTGCCAGCAAAACCACCTGGATACCACAATCGATCAGCGTTGCCCGTGCGCTCAACATGCGGCGACACACCTGTAAGACCGAGTGACACGGAGTCTTCGGTTAACCCCCACTCAACAACTGCGCCCGCAGTTGGCACCTGCGCGAAACCCGCGACAAGTGAAAAACCGAGTGCTACTGCGAGAAGTGATTTTTTGATGCGCACGATTGTCCTCCTAAATTTGCAATACGCCGACGAACCAATACTAGTTGTATTGTTTGACCATGAAAATAGGTGTACAACTTTGGCCGCAGGCCACAAATATCAAGGATATGCGTGCCGCGTGGCGCAAAGCCGATGCGATGGGCGTCGACAGCATTTGGACATGGGATCATTTTTATCCGCTGTCGGGCGACCCCGAGGCGACGCACTTCGAGTGTTATTCGTTGCTTGCGGCGATGGCCGCCGACACTTGCCACGCGCAGATTGGTGCGTTGGTTTCGTGTTTTACTTATCGCAATCCGCAATTGCTGGCAGACATGGCGCGCACTATCGACCACATCAGTGAAGGTCGGTTTGTGCTCGGCATCGGTTCGGGTTGGTTCGAGCGCGACTACAAAGAATACGGATACCACTTCGGCACAGCGATTGAGCGGTTGAAATTGCTCGAGGCGGGGTTGCCTGTGATTCAAGCGCGGTTGGCGAAGTTGAACCCGCAGCCGGTGCGCGGAAAAATGCCGATCATGATTGGAGGCGGTGGCGAGAAAGTAACGCTGCGACTTGTTGCGCAATACGCCGATCAATACAACTATTTCGGGCCGCCTGAAAGTTATGGCAAGAAAATTCAGATTCTTGATGAGTGGTGTGCGAAAGTCGGTCGCAACCCGCGCGAAATTGAGCGCACCGTGGCGATTTACCCGAAAGAAGTTACGCCAGAAATTTTTGAGCAATACAAACAAGTTGGTGCTGAGCATGTGATTTTGACTTGTGCTGGCCCATTTGATTTTGGTGATCTCGAAAAACTCTTGAGCTGGAAGTAGTTCGTTTAAGCGCGCGCAAGTTGGGCGCGCTGAATGTGCGCGCGGAATCTGCGTGCCAACTAATTAAACTTAAATGATGAAGCGAAGTCTGCCGTTTATTTTGTTGCAGACATCAAACATTGCTTCTGGCCTCGGCAACGGCATCGTGATGATTGCTGTGCCTTGGTTGGTGCTCGAACTGACCAACTCGCCCAGCGCCGCTGGCTTGCTTGGTGCTTTGGCAAGTTTGCCAGGCATCGTAGTTTCGCCGTTTCTTGGCACGATGATCGACCGCATCGGCCGACGAAAAGTTTCAATCTATGCCGATGTACTTTCGGCGATTTCGGTTCTGTTGTTTGTGCTCGTCGATCGCATCAGCGAGTTGACATTTGTCTGGGTGGTTGTAATCGCAGTTTTGGGAGCAGTGTTTGATCCCGCGGGGTTTACGGCGCGCAAGTCGCTGATCCCTAATGCTGCGGCTGCAGCGTCGATGAGTCTCGAGACTGCAAACAGCCGACACGAAGGTTTTTTTGCCATTGGCTGGGCGATTGGGCCAGCGATTGGCGCGACTTT
>Ga0209358_10002053_pt1 | contig 15602 bp, 16 predicted proteins | sample LauGreFa1BDMLBSN_2_FD_187574 | JGI IMG/M metagenome (GOLD analysis project Ga0209358, IMG submission 187574) | Freshwater lake microbial communities from Lake Michigan, USA - Fa13.BD.MLB.SN (SPAdes) (version 2) | ecosystem: Environmental > Aquatic > Freshwater > Lake | place: Lake Michigan, USA... | reverse complement strand
TAATCGAGCTTTCATAGTATCAAATTGTAATAATTTACAAAGATACGCATAAAAATAAATCATACGCATAAATTAAGGTTTATAGACAATTATACACCCCTAAAACCCTTGTTTTTAGCGTATAAATACTGCCTTTTTATCTATTAAATCAACTATTGTAAGTTATCTATTAGGATATTCGCGGTATTTATAATAAAAAAAGCCTCCCCGAAATAATCGAGAAGGCTGTATAAAAAAGGTAAGTGCTTCTTATTTTTTGATGACTAATTTGTCATGTGTTCTACGCACTTTTTTAGCATTCACTAAATAATCATTAGCCGCATCACGGTAACCTAATGTTAAAGCAACTGCACTGTGCAATCCTAATTCTTTTAATCCTAAAACTGCATCAACTGCATCTGGCGAAAATCCTTCCATAGGAGTAGCATCTACTTGTTCAGCAGCTGCGGCAACTAAGCTAAATCCTAAAGCAAGATATGTTTGCTTATCTGCCCATACCCTTGCTTGTTCTGGTGTTAATTTTTTAAATGAACCATTGATATTACCAGCAAAATCATTTAATGATTCAATTGAAACACCTCTTTGCTCAGCGATGTCTTGCATGTACTCCCCAACTTCTTTTTCAGTAATACTGTTCCATGCAGCAAAAACTATTACAGCTGAACAGTCAACAACTTGCGATTGATTATAAAAAGCAGGCTGTAATTTTTTTCTTATCTCATCATCTTCCACTACAATAATGGTATAAGGCGTTAATCCAAAACCACTTGGTGCCAAACGAGTTGCCTCGATAATGGCATTTAATTTATCCGCAGGAATTTTATTGCCGTTCATTTTTTTAACAGCGTAACGCCATTCTAAAGCTTCTATTAATTTCATAGTTTGTATTATTTCAATGTTTGAACATCAAAACTAAGCTATATATCTATCACTGCCAAATTTCTTTATAATAACATCATATCCGAACCAATGAAACTTTCTTAATTTTAAGAAGATAAATCTCCAATTATATATATTAAATAAACAATATGAAACGCATACCTTTACTAATGATGATGGTGTTTTTTGCTGTATTGCAATTAAATGCACAAAACAATAGCGCTACTGCAAGTAAAGAGGCACCTAATTTTTTCATCATTACCACTGATGGTTTAAGATGGCAGGAACTTTTTAATGGTATGCAAGATGATATTGTGAATCAAAAAAAGTTTCATCGTGGCGACAGCAATTATTTATTTAATAAATATGGTGGTGCAACTCCAGAAACACGTCGTGAAAAATTAATGCCCTTCTTTTGGAACACGATAGCAACGCAAGGACAGATTTATGGCAATCGCAACAAAAATAATAAAGTGGATGTTGCTAATAACCAATGGTTTTCCTATCCAGGGTATAATGAAATATTAACTGGTTATTTTGATACAGCTATTCAAAGCAACGACTATCCACCTAATCCCAATAGTAATTTGTTTGCTTATTTAAATAAACAAGCATCTTATAAAAATAAAATTGCTGCATTTGCTGCATGGAATGCATTTGATCGCATCTTAAATGAAAAAGTTTCTGGATTCCCTGTGATTAATAGCAGCGAACCTATATCCTCTATATTAAAAGATGAAAAATCTATTTTACTATCTAATATGCTGCGTGATTCCTACCAACCTTGGCGTGAAACAGAATGTTTGGATGTATTTACTTATTATCAAGCAATGCATTATTTAAATACTAAAAAACCAAAAGCAATGTTCATTAGTTTTGGTGAAACAGATGAGTGGGCGCATGATGGTGCATACAATCATTATTTAGATGCTGCACATAAAGTAGATGCATGGATTAAAGAAATTTGGAATTGGGCACAAGCAACCCCTGGCTATAAGGACAATACTTATATATTAGTTACGACCGATCATGGACGAGGCTTTGTTGATAAATGGACAAGTCATGGTGCAAAAGTGCCAGGTGCTTCAAGCATTTGGTTTGCTTTGTTAGGACCGGATGTAAAAAAAATAGGACCCTTGGGCGAACAAACCAAGGACCAACAATTATTCCAAAAGCAGTTAGCCGCCACCATTACCAAATTAATTGGGCAGCCCTTTAAAGCAGAACACCCTATTGGAGATCCTATATATTAATTTATGTCAATCAAACAAAAGGCAATAAGAGTTTTACTATGGCTAAATATAATGTGCTTTGGATTTTTTTGGAGGTATATCATCACACATGATTGGCTATTTTTCCCATATACGATTCTCGCAATCATTTTTGTTATCTACTTATATAAAAATGGGGGGATAAAGAAGATTTTGGAGCTTAAAAAGTAAGTAAAAGCCTTACTAATTTACTTACCTTTGTATCCACAAGGGTTCATTATGTTATACCAAAAAACCATACGGAAGTTTATAGCGCTAGTAATGCTAGTGGTTTTTGCATTTAGCATAACGCCCCAACAATCAATCCATGATCTAGTTGCGAAGCATATCGATCCAACAAGTTGTTCGGTGCATAAGGATTTGCCCATTGAGCAAATTGAAAAGGCAGAACTTCATTGTACATTCGATTTTCAAGTAGCTACTACGCCTTTTGTAGCGTATGACTTTAGTGTCATTTTACAACCCCCTTTTGTAGCGCAATCGCGTAATATATTTTTTATAGCAGCACCAATTTCACAGCTTGCTATTATCTCCGATTCACGCGGTCCGCCATCTATTTTTTGTTAGCATTTTTAAACAATCATCATCTACTTAAAATATAAGTAGGATGAGTTGTATTATTTATCACAAAAAATAGTTCATGAAAAAATTTATTTATTTATTCTTTTTATTAAGTTCAGGTTTGTTATTTACTAGCATGTTAAATGCACAAGTATATATATTAACCGGAAAAGTATTGGATAAGGCTTCAGGTAAAGCATTACCAGGTGCTAGTGTTTATTTGCCAGAAATTAAAAAAGGCACTATTGCTGACGGAGAAGGCAAATTTAAATTACAATTGGAAGCAGGTTCACATGTAATGGAAATCAGTTACGTTGGATATGCCACCGATGTTGAAAATATAACACTCCAAAAAAACACAGACATTAATTTTACACTTATTAGTTCCGTTCTTGAAGGAGGAAATGTAATTGTTACTAGTTTTTTAAGAGCCACTTCAACAAGAAGAACTCCTACGCCGGTTACCATTATAAAAAAAGAGGAGTTATTCAGGGGCGTAGCAACTAATTTAATCGACGCATTAGCTAAAGTGCCAGGGGTGTCGCAAATTACTACTGGCCCTGCTATCTCAAAACCCATTATTCGTGGTTTAGGTTATAATAGAGTAGTGGTGATGAATGATGGCATCAGACAAGAAGGACAACAGTGGGGAGATGAACATGGTATTGAAATAGATGAGTACAACGTAAGCAGAATCGAGGTTTTAAAGGTTCCAGCATCTTTAATTTATGGATCAGATGCCTTGGCAGGCGTTATTAATATAATTTCAAATGTTCCTGTAAGCGAGGGTATTATAAAAGGTAATGTCATTTCCAATTATCAAAGTAATAATCGCATGATGGGTAATCACTTTGATCTTGCAGGAAACAAAAAAGGTTTTTTATGGGGATTGAATTTAAGTCAAAAACAAGCCGGAGATTATAAAAATAAATACGATGGCAATGTTTTCAATTCCAGATTTTTTGAACGAAATGGTGGGGGTTATATTGGTTTGGATAAAAACTGGGGGTATTCACAACTTTCGTTTAGTAACTTTTATCAAAATTTAGGTATCGTTGAAGGGGATCGTGCAGATGACGGTCAATTTATTATGATGAAAGATGTGAACGGGATTGCCGAAGAAATGATTGTTGGTTCAGAAGATTCCAGAAGCTTTACGCCAAATGCACCTATGCAAAAAATCCAACACACAAAATATACACTAGATAATAATATTAAGTTAGGTAGCGACCGGTTGAAAGCCACGTTTGGATTACAAAGAAATCAAAGAATGGAATTTGGTAACGTATTAGATTTAAATGAAAAAGAATTGTATTTTGATCTTAATACATTTAATTATTCCATACAATATTTGAAAGCAGAAAAAAACAATTGGAAAAATACTTTTGGCATAAATGGAATGCAGCAAAACAATACAAATAGGGGAGAAGAAGCTTTAGTACCTGATTATAATAGTTTTGATATTGGTGCATTTTATTATACTCAAAAAAGAACAGATAAAACAAGTTGGAGTGGGGGGTTGCGCTATGATCAAAAATGGATGAATTATTTTAATCCTGCACAATATTATTGTCCTCCAGGAATGGCATGCATTGCTGTTTATGATCCAAAAGAGAGTAATAAGCAGTTTAATAATATTTCGGGCGCCATAGGAGTAGCGCATGATATAAGCGAACAGCTCACCTTAAAATTTAATATTGCGCGCGGGTTCCGCGCGCCTAACATGGCTGAACTTGCTTCTTTCGGTGCGCACGAAGGCACCAACAGATTTGAGTATGGCAATGAAGCTTTAATTTCAGAAAAAAGCTTACAATTTGATGCTGCAATAGAATGGAACAATGAACACATGAGTATTGCGGGCAATGTTTTTTATAATACTGTGAAGGATTATATCTTTTATCAAAAATTAATAGCAAAATCAGGGGGTGACTCTATTATTGTTGAGAATGGGGATGATTTGTATGCATTTGCATTTAGACAAAAAGATGCACACTTATATGGTGCAGAATTAAATGTTGATTTTCATCCACATCCTTTAGACTGGCTGCATGTAGAAAACAGTTTGAGTTTAATACGTGGACAATTTAAAGAAGCCCTAGATGGATCAACTAATTTACCAGGTATACCAAGTGCAAGGTTGTTATCGGAAATAAGAATCGAAATGTTTAAAAAATCTAAAGCCATCCGAAATAGCTTTATCAATATGCAATTAGACAATGTTTTTGCACAAAATAATCCATTTGTGGGGTATAATACTGAAACGGTTACATCTGCATACACCATTTTAAATGTTGGATTTAGTACACAAGTGCAGCATAAAAATAAAACATTATTCAGTGTTTCACTCGTTGGTCAAAACATAGCTGATGTTGCCTATCAAAACCATTTGAATCGTTTAAAGTATGGCCCTACGAATGAGGCCACTGGTCGCATGGGTGTTTTTAATATGGGACGAAACTTTAGTTTAAAAATAAATGTCCCTTTGCAGTTTAATTAACCGCAAATAATTAATTGCAAAATTTATTTTTTCTAAAATATAAAAGGGGAATGACATATATCAGTCATTCCCCTTTTTAATTAACAAACTATTATAGCAATACCCTTTAATTAAAATGTATCTTTGTAATGAATTAATTGAAATGCATTTATCCCCCAAGTATAGTATCATTTTTATCTTAGCAACTACTTTTTTGATGAGTTGCCAGCATGATATTATTAATATTGTTTCTAATTATCCAAAGGATACCGTTTTTGTAATCACACCACCAGTCATTACGCCACCGGGCACAGGAACAACCGTATCTGATACCGTTTGTTTTAATACTGAAATTTTACCCTTGTATGTGAGCTATTGTGGATCTGCCGGTTGTCATGATGTAGCAAGTCATCGTGAAGGAGTCATTACAACTAGCTATGGCTATATTATGCAAGGTATTAGGGCAAACAATGTTTCTAAAAGTGAATACTATACCATCATTGGTGATGACATGCCTCCAAGGTCAAGTCCGTAGATGACCGCAGCCCATCTTGCCAGCATAAAAAAATGGATTGAGCAGGGCGCGTTAAATACCAATTGCACCAATGTTTGTGACACTACTGTATTTACTTATACAGGTGCTATACAAACTATTTTATCTAACAATTGTGGCGGATGTCATGGATCTAAACCGGGATCTGCTAATATTTATTTAGGTGATTACGCAAGTACAAAAGCATATGTAACTGCGAATAAAAGTATTTTTATAAATTCTATCAATTATTCTACAGCAATTGCAGCATCAAAGCGAATGCCTCCTTCAGGAAAACTGGTTGATTGTAAAATAGTACAAATACAAAAATGGATTGATAATGGGTATCCGCAATAAAATAATAATATTTTTCATGGGAATAGTTTTATTCTCAGCCTGTTATTATGACAAAAAGGATTTAATATATCCACAAGTTGTTGTGACTAGTTGTGATACTACCAATATCACTTACGCTGTAACGGTTACTAATATATTAAATACCAGTTGTAATAATTGTCATGGGGCCACAACGGCAAAAACATTGGGCGGAGGCGTTTTTTTACATACCTACGCAGCTGTAAAGCCTTATGTTACTAATGGTAAGTTGATTAATTCAATTTTACAAAATGGACAAGCATCTCCGATGCCTAAAAATATGCCCAAACTAGACCAATGTACCATTAATAAAATGATATTGTGGGTGAATAAGGGCGCGTTGAACAACTAAAGTATAATTACTTGGTTCGAAAATGAATGTTCGTGTGCGGTATAAAACATGGTTATAAATTAAAGTTTATTGAAAATAATAAAGAACTTTGTTAATGCCATACTCGATTTTAAAATAAATATTTAAGTAAATAAAAGTATATGAAACTAAGATCAAAATTATCTAGCAAATCAATTTTTATCGCCATTGTTTTACTTGTTTGCATGATGCAAACGGTAATTGCTCAAAAAGTATTTGCCACTAAATCAGGACAAATATATTTTAATGCCACAGGGGCCTTAGTCAAAATTGCTGCAGTAAATAATCAAGTCGATTCAAAATTTGTAGATGCCACTGGACAAATTATATTTGGCGTGTTAGTTAAAGGCTTCAAGTTTGAGAATCAACTAATGGAGGATCATTTTAATGAAAATTATATGGAATCTACGCAGTTCCCAAAGGCGGATTTCAAAGGCTATATCACGAATATTAAAGAGATTAACTTTTCAAAGGATGGGGCTTATCCAATCCAAGTGGAAGGGACTTTAACCATACATGGGGTTGCCCAAAAAACCACGACCAAAGGAACACTAACTTTAGCGCAAGGCAAGCCTACTCTTGAGGGTGAGTTTAATATTAAGATCAAGGATTATGGGATATCAGGAATGTATATAGGAGATAAAATTGCCAATATTGCTGTTATCAAATTGAATTGTAAATATTAATATCTTTAGTATTAAAATACCCATTATGTTTAAATTGCATACCAGTTTACTTTTTTTATGCATCTTAGGAATGCAATTGAACGCAACAGCGCAAACAATTGATTTATTTGCCGAAACTACAAAAACTGTTACGAACGATATTGCTACGGGAATTTTTAAAACCACCCGAATCGTTAATGGACAATCCATTGAAAATGTAGGTGCAGGTATTTTGGATTTTAGAATACTTCACCGCTTTGGCGCTATTAATCAAGGGGGTTATAATTTTTTCGGTTTGGATCAGGCAACCATGCGAATGGGCTTGGATTATGGGATTACCAAAAACATAATGATTGGAATTGGCCGAAGCACTTTTGAAAAACAATTTGATGGCTTTGTAAAATATAAAGCATTAAGCCAACAAACAGGGGAACGGAATATCCCTTTAAGTATTAGTTATGTTGGAACTGCCATCTATAAATCACTAAAGGATGCCACAACCACTTATCAACCTTATATTTCAGATAAGTTTTCATTCGCTCATCAAATTTTATTTGCACGAAAATTCAATGATTATTTTTCTTTGCAATTAACACCAACATTTTTACACTATAATATTGTTGAAACAGCTAATATCCCCAATGATTTTTATTCCTTGGGTATTGGCTTCAGACAAAGAATAAGTAAGCGCGTGAATATTACTACAGAGTATTTTTATCGTATTGATAAATTGGCAGGCTACTACGATCCTTTGTCAGTTGGTGTTGACATTGAAACAGGAGGCCATGTATTTCAGTTACATGTATCTAATTCAACAGGCATGACCGAGCGTACTTTTATTAATGAAACCGCAGGTAGCTGGAGCAAAGGTGATTTGCGATTTGGATTTAATATCTCCAGGGTGTTTACGCTAAAAAAGCCGAAGGAGTTGAAGAACTTAAAGTTTTAAAAGGCAAGCAATTAGATCAAAGTAAGAAGAATTAGTAAAAATTTAGAATTGGGGTATTTTTAAATATAATATACTGTTCATTTACTCGAATGAATAAAACCAAAAAGTTATGTCTACAAAAAATAAAATTATTATTGTAATTGCTTTTATAGCAGCCATTGCTTTTAGTGCCTACTATTATATTTTTATTTATTCAAGTCAAAATCATCGACAAGTACAATCAGAAACAGCAATCGTAATTACATCAGATTCTTTGGTTGCCAAGTACCAAGCCGATGAAAAATTAGCGAATAGCTTATATTTAAATAAAGCGGTAGCCGTTACAGGTAACCTTTTAAGTATTGATAAAAATCAAGAAGGAAAAACAACCCTTGTTATTGGCCGTAGCGAATCATTTTCCAATGTATCTGTAACCATGTCTAGTGACGCCCCCATTACAAAAAAAGTAGGCGCCCCAATCACCATCAAAGGCTTATGCACTGGCGCTTTAAGCGATGTAGTGATTACAGATGCGGCGGTGGAGTAGGAGGTCAATTTTTATTGACATAACGCTTTGTTCTAACCAACTCAACTTCTTTTGTAATTTCTTTTAATGAAGGAGCAGTTTTTGCATTTGAACGAAGGTTATTTAAAACAGATTGTAAGCTTTTATTTGGTGTCCTTTTGATGGATATCAAATTTTGCTTTTCCATATCTTTTAAAATAATGTCAGCTTTAGGGTTCAATATGTTCACTTGAATTGTGTTCATTAATCAAATTTAAAGATAATTCAGCCAGCTTATTAATTTTGTTTGATTTACTAATATCAATTTGTAATGTACAAGTCTAAGACATTTGATAATCATGTATTAACCTCCCCCTTTTGGGGTACAAATGAATTGAAATCGCAAAAACCGCATCATTAAACCGCTAACTCTGGTGGGAAACCAGGAAAAAGCGACCCAAAAAACCTAAAATTCAGAATACTAGATAGGCATCTTCTCCAAGTAAATTCAGCTGTAAAACCTATTATACAGCCTCCGAAATAAGCCCCAAAATCGAAGCCAAGTCCGTGCAACCTATTATAGGTCAATAAATTGCTATAAATCATATAGTTTGCTTATTTTTAAGGGTGAGCATTCAGCCCCCGATGCCGCTCAAAAAGCCATTAATTAATCTTCAATTTTAGGTGGATAATAATAATTAGAATATTTTTGTTTTTTACTGATAAACCTTTGTCTTTTAGTCATTTGCATGTCAAAAATGGGACTAAGAAAGGCGAAGCATTATAAAAAAACGTAATATAGAAATTCAATTAATGAATACCCATCCTAATAAAATTCAATTATGCAGCATCTAACCTTCAAAAGAAAAGCGCAATTATTAATCATCTTATCTGCCATTACGCTAACAATGGGTTGTGTAAAGTCGGGATATAATGAGGCGGTGGTGTATAATAGTAATTTTAAAACCGGTGCAACAGATAAATTAACTGGCGCTATCTTATACAAAAACAATGGTGAATATTTAATCGGTCGATATAACAAGAGTGGCTTTACAATTAGTTTAGAAAATTTACCAGCCCATCAAGCCATTGAAATTATTGCAGAACCAAGGTTTCATGATAGCTGGGATGGAAATAATAATTATGGAGCCATCGATGGTCCGGATGTTTGGAATATCACAATGGATGGTACGACTGTTTTAAATACAACATTTTCAAATACGCCATGTAATGCCATCTATTGTTTGTATCAATCCTACCCGGCAGATTACGGTTTAATTAATAATCCACCCAAAACAGGTGCTTATATGGATGTAGCAGGTATATGTCATATGGCAGATGTTTTTAAAACATCAGTTTATAAAATAGACAAAACCATAAAGCATAGTGCCTCAAAAGTGACTATAAGCTTTAAGGATTTTTTGGTACAAAAAAATGTTGCCGATCAAATGTGCGATGAATCATGGTCAATGGGAAGTTTAATTATCAAAATAATTAACACACCTGACTAATTGGTTTATGGAATCCATCTGCAAAATATTCATCCAAGTTTTATTACATAAATAATAAATGAAGTTACACTTCCCTACCATTAATCAATTTGTATCATTACTGATATTCAGTATTACCAATGCTGTATTTCAGTTAATGGTTATACCTATATTGGTACATCATATTAATGCTGAAAAACTAGGGGTATATTTTTTAGCATTGTCTTTTGGATCACTCATCGCCATATTTGTAAACTATGGCACCATGCAAACAAGTATGGTTGAGATAAAAAAGGCGGTAACCATGGAAGATAAAAAAAGAATCATAGCCAATACCATGGCAATGCGATTCATACCCTTGCTTATTGCAATTGTTATTGTATCAACCTTACCCATCTTTATTAAAAATGGGGTTTACTATTTTATGATACTCCCTATGATATTAGCGGAGTTTATCAATCCGCAGTTTTATTTAATAGCGACCTATAATATCAATAAGTACACTTTCATCAACTTATTTTTTAGGTTGGCTTTACTGCTATTGATTTATCTAATGCGAGATAGTGCTTATATAATTCAAATTAGTTTACTAGGAACCGGAATAGTCATGTTGCTGCTCAATGCTTTTTATTTGAAGAGTATATTTTTCCAAGAGGGCTTGTCTGAATATTACCCCACCACCGAAAAGCTACTCGAATTATTAAAAACGAATAGTTTGGTTTTGGGAAATGGATTAACGGTGCATTTGCAACAGTCTTTGTTTTTATTTGCAATCCCATCCTTTGTAACACCATTGTATTTATCGGCCTATGGGTTTATTGATAAATTAATATCTAGTTTTAGGATGTTAGTGAACGCCTATGGATCAGCAGTGATGCCACATGCTGCAGGGACGCATCAGTTGGGATTCAAAGAGTGGAAGCGATTAAAAAAGCAACAAAATATTTTACTATCCGTTTTTTGTTTATTTAGCGGAAGTATCATGTTTTTTTTCCCGGAACAATTGCTAACCATTTTACTCATGGGAAAGCATGATAATAACTTAGCATTTTTTATGCAAGTAGAACAGTTAATACAATATATCAGTATTGTTCCAATGCTGATTGCTTTAAACGTATTAAATGTGACAGAAATATTTTTAGAAAAAAAGTATACCTCCTATTTTGGCGCAGGGGTTTTTATTTTATTTGTTTCCCTATTAAGTATTGACGCATTCCAATTAGGATTAGATGCAAAGTATGTTGGATATTATCCAATGGTAATTGAAGCGGTAGCGCTAGCAACATCATTTTTTATTGTACAACGAATTAGGTTTGCAAAAAATTAAGTTATTTTTTATACTCTTTCTATTTCCATTTGTTGTAAAAGCGCAAACGGATTTTAGAAATGATAATTATATTCCCACTAAAAACTTATGGGGGGATAGTGCAACATTTGAAAATGTTAAGCTCTATAAAAAAGATAGTGTCCAAGTAAGATGGGTCCCATTATTAAATAAATTACAATACGTACAAGCGCACCCCTATAATTGGAATGATGGTGCGATGGTTCCTGCAAAAGGATGGCAACAGTTCATTAGGGCTGGTGTAAATGCACAGTGGAAGTTTATTGAATTACAAATAGCCCCAGAAATGGTACTGGCACAAAATCAATTATTTGATGGTCTGCCATTAGATGCGGATGAAACTTTATGGCGTGACTATTATCGGTTTTATAATTTTATTGAGCTGCCAGAGCGCATGGGAGATAAGTCCTATAACAAAATTTCCTGGGGGCAATCCTTTTTAAAGTTGCATTATAAAAATTGGCAGGTAGGCATTTCAAACGAAAATAAATGGTGGGGGCCAGCGCAACGTAATGCATTATTACTATCAAATACAGCTGCAGGTTTTCCGCATATAACTATTGGAACCAGTAAACCAGTGAGTTCCAAAATTGGAGAATTTAATATTGAACTAATAACTGGTAAGCTCACCAATGGTGGATGGTTGCCGCCTAGTATTTTTATGCCATTACGCGGCAATCAGTTATTTTTTCCAAAAGAAAATAATACTAGAATAATTAATGGTATAAATATTAGCTATCAACCCAAATGGTTTTCAAACTTACATATTGGTTTTGAACAAACCCATGTTCAGTATCAAAAAGATATGACCAAGTGGACTGATTATTTACCGGTCAAAAATATTTTACATAATATCGCTGATGATGGAATTATAAAACCCATTATACTAACAGCATTTTATTTTAACTACACCATGCCGGAGGCTAACACCACAATATACGGTGAAGTGGGATGGAATTTACAAAGAACAAGTTTAAGAAACTGGGTATTACAACCCGATAAAGGATACGCAAGTACCTGGGGTATTAAAAAAATATTCACCACTACCAAAAAACATTATTGGGAACTATTGGGAGAACTTACACAGGTACAATTATTAACGCGGGCCGAACAATTTAGTACAGGGATACCCACCAGCTGGTATTTGGGTTCCAATGTAAGGCAGGGTTATACTCATGATGGACAATTGTTAGGCGCGGGCGTTGGTCCAGGGGGTTCCTCACAAACTGTTGAATTTAATTGGCGCAAAAATAATAATCGTATAGGCATCACGGGTGAAAGACGCGTTCATAACAATGATTACGATCAATTGGCTTATGCTGCATCGGGCCAGTTTAAACAATACTATGTTGATTTTATCACAACCCTCAAAGTAGATTGGCGTATAAAAAAATATACGATAGGCCCAAGGGTTAGTTATATGCAAACTAATAATTACCAATGGGAATGGTTCCCCACTAAAAAAACGGGATGGATCCCTGGTCGAGACATACAACAGGTAATGTTACAGTTAAACTTACTGTACGATTTATGATGAGTGCTAATAAAGATCAACAAAAGCATGTCTAAAAAATTAGCCATCATACTAGTGAATTGGAATAGTTATTCATTAACTGATGACACTTTACAATCGCTATATAAAACAAGTTATAAGGATTATGATATCATTTGTGTTGACAATGCCTCCACTGATGATTCTCTATCCCAATTAAGAAAGAATCATGCCGATATTATTTTATTAACCTGTGATCAAAATACAGGATTCACTGGAGGAAACAATAAAGGCATGCAATATGCACTAGAGCATGGATATGCATATACCTTATTGCTTAACAATGATGTAGCGGTTGAAAGTGAATTTTTGGAACCACTCGTGCAGGCTTTGGATGCAAATGAAAATTTAGGAGCGGTACAACCATTAATATATTTTCATCATGATCGAACATTGATATGGAATGCAGGTAGTCGTTATAATAAATGGTTGGGAGTGACTAAGACCATTGGGTATAATAAGAAGGATGCGAATCATACTTATCGAAATCAAAACCAGGGCTTTGCAAGTAAAATAGATTGGATTACTGGATGTGCTTTTATGGTGAGAACAGAACTGTTAAAAAAAGTGGGATTATTATACGATCCATTTTTTATTTATTATGAGGATGTGGATTTATCGTTTCGAATAAAAAATGCAGGCTATGATTTAGGCTATGTGCCAGCATCTGTTATTTATCATATAGCTGGGATGTCACATAAATCATCCATAAAAACAGCCGAAGGTTATGTTAGCCCAAAGGTGCATTACTTGAATGCGCGCAATCATATATGGTTGTTAAAAAAATACACGAAGCCATTGCATGCACCAACAGTAATATTGTACCAAAGCATCTATTATTTATCTGTAACAGGATATTTTATCATAAGGGGACGATGGCAAAAAATAAAAGCATTGTATAAGGGTATTGGCGAGGGATTGAAATTTGGGATACAATCTTAAAAAAAGCAACAAAAAAATGCGATTGTAAAAATGCAACTGCAAATAGTATTACAAAAATTCAATAAGAAACTTAAAATATTAAATAAAAGCAATTGAAAAAAATTATCATCACAGGCGTAGCGGGTTTACTAGGTTCCCGTATGGCAGAATGGATTTTAGCAAATCATCCAGAGACACAAATTATTGGTATCGATGATTTATCGGGCGGTTATCAGGATCATATCCCTAAAGGAGTCATCTTTCATCAATTGGATATAAGTAAGGATGATATCAGTGCACTTTTCAAGGAGGTACAAATTGTATATCATTTTGCAGCCTATGCCGCCGAAGGATTAAGTCCCTTTATACGAAAGTTTAATTATAACTGTAATTTAGTTGCTACAGCCAATGTGGTGAACGCATGTATTGAACATAATGTGGGACGATTGGTATTTACTTCGAGTATGGCAGTGTATGGCATCGGAACACCACCGTTTAAAGAAACCGCTGGACCAGCACCCATTGATCCTTATGGCGTAGCAAAATATGCATGTGAAATGGATATCCAAATTGCTGGCGAACAACATGGCTTGGATTGGTGTATCATACGACCACATAATGTGTATGGCCGAAATCAAAATATCTGGGATCGCTACCGAAATGTATTAGGCATTTGGATGTATCAATATATCAACGGATTACCATTTACCATATTTGGAGATGGCTCACAACAACGTGCATTTTCAAGTATTGATGACTGCCTATTGCCATTATGGAAAGCAGGAACCGATGCAAGGGCTTCCAAGCAAATTATAAATATTGGGAGTTGGAAGTACTATACCATTAAAGAAGCCGCGGAGGTATTAAAACAAGTCATTGGTTCAGGCGAAATAAAACATGAACAAGCACGACACGAAGTAAAGGATGCATTGCCAGCACATGAATTAAGCGTGCAATTGTTAGATTATCAGGATACCACTAGTTTAGAAGCTGGATTATCAGATATGTGGCAGTGGGCACAACAACAACCCAAGCGAGAACAAAAATCATGGGAAACCTATGAGCTAGAAAAAGGCTTATATGGATTTTGGAAAAATAAATAAGCACAACAAGCAGCGATAAGAAATATTATTTTGATAGATAAGTGAAAGAAAGAAAAAAACAAATAGGTAAAATTTATATAAAAGCACAGGCCATTGTTTTTGGAATTGTTATTTGCGCAAGCATTTTAACTTTTCAAAATGCAAAAGCGCAAACTATTAGTATGGATCAATTACCTATTGAAGATGCATTAAGGCGATTGCAACTCATGGGAAAAATTGAATCCGATATTTCATTTATGTCACGGCCATTGCAATCCACCAAAATTGGTGCATGGGATAGTGCATTGAAATGGTTGGACCCCGTTTATTTTAAAAAAGGTTTACACCCCATCAGTAAAAAGTTTTTGGGTAATACATTTTATGCAACAGTTTTACCATTACAGGTAACTGGGCAATATGTAACAGAGCATCCGTTTCAGGAATTGGATGGCCCCATGGTGGCAAGTAGCGGAAGACAAACTTATATCAGCGGTGGCGTATATTTAAAACTAGGGCCACTAACCATACAATACCAACCGCAATTTGTGTGGGCCGAAAATAAAAACTATCGCGGTACGATACAAACGCCCAATTATAATTTCCCCGATAGCTATAGTTATGATCATTTAAAAAATAATTTAGTTTTTAAT
>Ga0209358_10002050_pt1 | contig 15611 bp, 24 predicted proteins | sample LauGreFa1BDMLBSN_2_FD_187574 | JGI IMG/M metagenome (GOLD analysis project Ga0209358, IMG submission 187574) | Freshwater lake microbial communities from Lake Michigan, USA - Fa13.BD.MLB.SN (SPAdes) (version 2) | ecosystem: Environmental > Aquatic > Freshwater > Lake | place: Lake Michigan, USA... | reverse complement strand
CCCAGTGGCTTCCGTCATTTTTGTAGTACTTCATCTTCCGGGCCATAACTACAGGTATCCAGCCGCATATGTAATAAACAGGGGAGCGGCCGACCACCAAGACACCTACATCGGTAGCGCGATCAGTACGACCTATGATTAATGAACCATCGGTGTACTTGGTCCACTTAACTTCAATCTGCGCACCTACATCGGCTTCACGTTTATAGGTGTTATTAGTAGGCACGAAGTTTTTGAGGCCGAAGTACTCAGCTACAGCTATCTCAGCGCCTACCGATTCGCTCATCTCTGATACGTATTCATGAAAGTTAAGATTACGTACAGCTCTGTTAGGGTGATCTGCAACAGCATTAATACTCGCTACTCGATCTAGTCCTACTGTGTGCGCCTGTACTTCTTGCGAATAATCTAAAATTACTTTGATTATTTGATGCACTCAGCGCACCACCAATCCCAGCCGCCATCGGGCCAATCGTGGATACGGCCACCAATATCTAAACAATCTTTAGCGCAGTGATCGCATCTACGAGCTGGGGTAGAGGTAGTACTTCCATCATCATTAAACCGAGTAACTATTCCGCCTCTAACTATCTCGGCGTAACCCATTACAGGTGATCCGCTAGCTCAGGCTTAGGGGTGTACCAGCTACCGGTATTAGTTTGTTTCTGCCATATTGGAGCACATTGTTTAGCCTTAACTCTTTCAGTGCACATATAGCCGCGCCATTCTTTCCCAGTACTCTTAGCTGATCCTGTCTTAAAGATCATGTGCCCGTGATTACAGATAGGGGATTCTTCTATTTCACTGCCACCTAATTGATCTTTAACTAGCTCGAGCGCAGTACCTAGAGGATCTGGAATAGTGGTAGAGGTAGTTTTAACGCTAAAGCCTGACCATTCGGAATCAATCTTCCCGTTATTTAACCTCTGTACTTTTTCCATATCTTGTTTAGTACTGCGCTTTTCTGAGCCAAGTAGAAGGCCCGCACTGCGCCCATAGCTGGACGTAATGCAATTTTCTACCCAGAAATCACGGTTTACACCGCGATCACTTCTAGCTTCAAAGGCCACATCTACGGCGGCTGGGTGTTCATCGTTAGCATCTCGATAAACTTCGGTTACTGCATAGACATAACCTTTATCAAAATCGATAGCTAGGTCGCGGATATTGAAGCGACATAGGGGATAGTTATCATGGACCCGGCGGATACGTGTGGCTACGTCCTCATAGCCTTCTAAAAAGTTACTCACCGAAGGTTGCCTGTGCGTAATTAAGTTGCTCGCTAAGGGGCCAAATAGTGCCATCGGGCCATCTAGAGTTTTCAGCTCTGCATGTTTCGCAGTAAGCTCGCTCGATTCCCTTTGATTTTGTAATGGTGCTAATAACAACAACGACGGCCTGCCGTCTTGCTTTATCATTTAGCGAGCCGTCTTTCGCTTTTCCCCAGCGGCCTTTGCAGTAGTCGCAATAGCGGCCTACCTCTGCTCTAGTTATTTGACCCATCATCGGGCCGCCTTGTCCATATTACGGCGCCATTTAAGAGAAGTAGCTAAGCCATATTCTTTACCTTCTTTGAATCCCAGCATGAATGAAGCTGTGAATACGATTAATAGCACGAATATAAGTGCTAGTACTTCGATAGTTTGCATTTATGTAGCCCTTACTATCGATAACTCGGTGTTACCGATAATAGAAGAGTAAGGCTTTGCACTGACAATAGGCAAGAACCGACACGCAGGGGCTATACCTTAGGTTTATCCTTAGGCTTTAGGCCGTTACCTGCTAGCACTCCGCCAAGTGAACCAGTTAAGAATATAGCTAGAGTTTTTAGCAGATCTATAAAGGCGGCATCGTTCGGCGCTTGGGCTCCGATAGGTTGAGTTACGAAGATTAGGGCGTACACCACTCCAACACTTACTATAAAAAAGGTAAAAGCTAGGGTTGCACCGATTAACAGAATTAACCGAGCATGTATCTCTTGCGGATCTAGGCGATCTCTATGCCTTTTCTTTAATGGCATCGCCGAGAATATCTGCCGTGCAGGTACCGGTAACTTTGCACTGTGGCGGTTTGCATTCAGGATTTTCCCAGTTAGCGTATTCTTGGCATTCATATCTAATCCACCCTTGATAACCACAGCTAGTAAGGGTTACCGATAGGAGCAATAACCCTACTAGCCACTTCATTAACTTATTTAGTACGGCCGAACTCAGTAGCCGAAGTATCGAGATACTTTAGTACCGGTCCAATAAATCCAGAGATTAGCGCGTACGCCAGAGTTTTAGGATCTGTAGTACCTGCCATGTATAAAGCGCCAGCCGAAGCTAGCGAAGCCCTAAGCCATGATAAAAACATTTGTTTAGTTTTCATGTTTTAGTCCTAACTTGATAATTAACGCTGAGGCTTTCTCAGGCGTTAAATCTATTTCCCAGTGCATCTCATCTTTCCTATTCTGATAATCGCCGCCCCATTTAAGGCCGTATTTCTTAGATAGTGCCCGGATCATTGGTACCTTTTCAGGTGGGAAAGTGCCTATAAGTCCTAAAGCATGTTTAGGCGCATTAAGATCTATAGCTGTACCGGAGCTGTGATTACTTAGCTTCTCAGTTTGTCCACGAATAGGGCGAAAGGCGTAGCCCCAATCATCTAGGGCGCCTTCATCTATCGGCTCTATTAGCTTATGAAACTCAGCGGCGAAGCCGATTAATAGGGGAGCGCAGGCACTAGCGCATCGCAATTTAACCTTAGTGCCTGGTACTTGATAGCTCTTAATATCTATCTCGGCTGGATCTTTAGAAGCCTTCCAGCCGTTATGAGAAATAAGCATTAATTATCCTTTCTATAACACACTTCCTCAAAATTGTGCTATAAACCTAAAGCCCTTAAATCATCTGTAGTTAAACCAAGTGCGGCGAGTTTGTTTTCGGCTGCTGCTTTGGCTTGCGCTTTGGCTTCGGCTTCGGCTTTACGGGCAACATCTGCTGCCTGATCTATTTCATATTGAGCAAATTCCTCATCATTCATTTCGCGATCAATAAACTCATTGTCTGCGCTGTAAATTCTTACTAAAGGTTTTTTCATTTTATGATACTCCGTAAATGTAGGCGTTTCCATTGGACATTGTGCCACTACCAACCGCAAATGTTAATGTCGTAATTGCTGCGCTGTTGTCGTAAACACCATTTATTACTGTTGCTTTTTGAGAACCTTCATAACCAAAAAATTGCGCTGTAACATAAGTTTCGTCTGTGTCAGTATAACGAACGATCCAAAAATTACCGCGAACTCTTTGACCAGCACCCGTTGCTGTTCCTATATCATTTAATTTAAGTTCAGTTTGAGCACTTGTAACGCTTCCAGATATTGTAGTTGTTCCAGAAGTTGTTACAACGTTTCTAAAATAATTAGCACCAGAATCGCTATTCATTCTTACATAAAAATCTGTGTTTGTTGAGGCAGTTGCATTTTTCACTACAACAAATAAGTGTTTGTAAGTGCCTGCTATTGATGAAGAAGTAACGCTGGCGCCAGATAGAGTTAAAGTTTGTATTAAAGTCATACCACCTGCAGGCGTAGCCCATTTTAGTCCAGTAGCGGCCGTGCTATCGGCAGTAAGTACAGTGTCGTTAGCACCTACAGTTAATTTAGCGAAAGCGTCTGCTCCAGTACCAGCTACTAAATCACCTTTAGCATCTATAGCTGTAGCCATAGAGTTAGTTACGGTAACGGTGCCAGAAGTGCCGCCGCCTGATATACCTATACCAGCGGTTACACCTTCAATATCACCGGTAGCACCTGAGGCTACCCAAGCCGCACCGTCGTAATACCATAGGCCGTTAGTATCTTTAGTAAAAGCGAATTGGCCTTCTTGCGGTGAAGTAATTGCGGCATCTCTAGCGGCCGCCGAAGCGAACACTAAAACACCTTGCATTAGATAACCATTTACGTCGCCGGCGGTTAGTACTTCACCGGTGGTAAAGGTCTTAAAGCCTTGTCCAGCTGCCATTTTTTCTCCTTAGTAACTTAGTACGTTATTGTCTAAAGTGCCGTAAATTGCATTACCTAAAATCAGGGCATCAATTACCGGCTCTAAAGTAGTGAATAAAGTTTTGAAGCTATTTGGTGTTATTGTGTTTTGAACGCCGAAAATCTGTAGTGTTTTAGTTAGCGTGGATCCGCCGGGCTGTGTAGTGCTAACAGTTATAGGATCAAAGAAGTCTAGATCTAAAGCGGCTACGATCCCAGCATCATAATTAGGGGTATATAAATCTAAAACAATAGAATCCACGCGAATAGAAGTTTCGGCTCTACTAGCTACGTAAGCCTCTGCGTAGTCAAGTGCTACGGAATCGCTCTGCATTAAAAGGTTATCTAAGAAGTAACTGTGTAGAAAATACTTTTCAATACTTGCGGCGTTATCTGCTACCTGAGCCGTGCCACCTGCTCTAGTTATAGTGGCTTTATTAAAAACTAATACATCGTTCAAGATCCACGCCGCATCGGAATAACGAATACCTGCGCCGGTATCTGAGAAAACTGTAGGAGTGCCGCCGATAGATCCAGCCGTTACGTTGCGATCTTGAAATACGAAAGAGCCAGAGGCATCTACGTAGAAGGCCCCGTACTCGCTATCGGTAACAGTTTGTAGAGCGGCTAAAGAAGTACGGTTAGTGCCCGGATCATTTTGTAAAGTAGTTAATCCTGCATCTACATCGCGCATAGTTGCAGGCCAATTAATTTGATCTAGTATCTGATTAATCCGAGTGCCTGATAAATTACCGGCAGAGGCTCCAGCTACGGTAGATATCTGCGCTAATTGGGCTAACCTAAAAGCATCTACAGCTTGAATAGTCGTATAAGCGACATCGGCATCGGCTTCTTTAGGATAGGTAGTTACATAAGAAGTTATGAATCCCGAAAAGATCGGATAAGTGATGCCTAAAAATGTAGCTGTTATCTGGACCTTTTTCATGGGTGTAAGTAACTCGTAATATGGCCCGGTTACATTCTGAGGATTAAAATCGCCATTCTGATCTACTATGCGAAGCGTTAGCGTGCCGGTCTGAAATTGATCGGATAAAGCCGTGCGACCACGCCTAGTTTCTATTCTGTTAATTTGATTAGATACGTCCACGATTACAGATGCCGAATCTGCTAATACGTTAGTGCCTAGTATTCCCTGATCTAAGATCATCGATTGGGCGAAGCTTGGGCCAGTAGAAAAGTTAATTACGGCGTTTACTGTAGGCACGGCCATTAGGACAAGCTCCCAGCTGGGGCAGTGTTAAATCCGCTTCGGCCTGCTACCTGAATACTTTCAGCTACTAGTTGAGCGAACTTATCGCCAGACGGTGAATCAATTCTTACGTTTACATCTACCGACCTATTACCGCTTTCCCTAGCTCTTTCGGTTGCGATCTCGGATACGTTCATGCCTGAATAGCCAGTAGTGCCTACTAACGAAGTAGCTAATTCTTGAAAGTAACTAGCTGTTAATGGTGTAAATGTAGAAGAAGAAGAAGAAGTAGTAGAAGGTGCCGTAGTTTTAACTCCACCTAAAGAAGCTATGAAGGCCGCGATCTGTGCGTTTAAGGCTCTAACCATCTCTAAAGCTGTATTCTGTAGGTAGTCATCTATTTTAGTATTTAGCGTTTTAACTTTGAATAAAGCAAAATCTTCTAAGGACATTCCTGCTAGGCGTGCCTGCTCTGCAAGTTTTCTTAAAGCATCGGTCGCTTCCCACTCGGCTATTAACTTCTTAGCCATAGCTTCGTTATTATCTAGGATTGCTAATTGCGATCTTAATCGTAGTTTAGTTTCTTCATCGGTTGCGCTATTTAATGCGGCTGTAATTCCGATACGCTCTAAATCGAACTTCTTTTTTAATTCTTCTACGTTCTTATTTTCGATCGCGTTCTTAGCTGTTAATAAGTCGTATTCTTTTTTCTTAGCTTTAAGTAGAAGTAATGCAATACGTAGATCTGGGATACCTGAGTAACCGCCTTCATTAGCGGCCGCTGGGCCTGATCTGCCATAACTACCAGTAGCCGCGCTATATGCACCACCGGCACCCACTACACCTAAAGCTGCTAAGAATGGGCCGGGTGTCTTACTAAAATAAGAAGCGGCGGCACCAAGTAATATAATTGATGGGCCGAAAGACGGACTACTAGTAAAGCTACTCAACTTATCAATTAATTTAGCTATCTGACCTGTTGCGAACTGTATGTTTAATCCTAGATTTTCAAAGTCTGTAGCTAAACTTTCAATAGAATCATCTTTACTTAAAATGGTTAGTGCATCTACTAAGCCTTCACCTATGGCTTTAGTAGCTATATTGGCGCTCTTACTTAACACGTCCATCTTGCCGGCATAGGTATCTAGGCGTGCGGCGGCCTGACCAGCGAATCGCTTTTCAAGTGCGGCCATGATCTTATTCATATCGCCGGTGGCTAATATGTTCGCATCTATACCAGTATTAAGAGATTTAATGCCTTTAGTTTGTCCTCGGATACCAGAAGATAAAGCATCTACTACACTATTTAGGCTTGCCCCTGTACCGGCGCTTATGTTTAAGGCGGCTTCTAGCGTGCGTTGAGCTAAAGTAATATCGCCAGTAACGTTTAATAATGTTTGAAATGGGGCGCGTAAGTCTGTGAGTATTGCGTAAGTTTTCTCTAATCCTTTTATATACGCTTCAACTTCTGCAACAGCGAAAGCATTACCAGTATTTTCTAGCTGTACTGCTAAGGATCTAGCGGCCTTCTCATCGGCGGCGAAAGCGTTAATAGCCTTCTTGCTAAACTGAAGAATCTGATAGGCGCTAAAGGTAGTAGCTAGGTTACGTCCTAATTTTGTAACTGATTTATCGAACGCGGAAATATCATTTTTACCCCTATTAAGGGCTTTACCATTCCAAGTAGCTAACGCCGATACAATTAAATTAGCCACTATGCGGCTCTCTTTATCTCAGTGCTCTTATTAAAGTTATCTACTGTTGCGTTTACAGCTCTATAGATTGCGTTATATACCTTGCCGCTATCTTCTGCCCAAGCTCTATAAATTAAGCGGCCTTTAGTTTTACGACCACCGGATCTAACGTCTTTCATTTTAGGCTGTGAAGTAACAGGCGGTAGATCTGTAACGAATTGATAACCGGCGAAAGGATTAGCCGAGCTGTAAGTCTTAGTAGATCGCGTTCTACCTCTGCTCTTACCTTGATAACCTTCTACACTGCCACCTGCGCCCGAAGCTACTCGCATAATTGGGGCGCGGCCTTGAGGATTTAATCTGCCGGCAGTTTCATAAATTGATCCACCCGGATTAACGTTATACACGTAGTTACTTACTCTAAATCCATTCTTAAAGGTACGGTTTTCACCTTCTCGGTAATCGATACCGCCTTTAGCCATAGCTGAATCAAATCTTGGAAACGGCCTGTAATCTGCGCGAGGTTTAGCTTCTCTAGTCCAGCCTGATAACACTTCACCGTTAGAAGGTACGAAGCCTCGCGCTTTGTTTCTAATTCCTAACATCGCAGGCCTAATAGCTGCGCTTATTCTTTCCTTCATATCCTCATCGATATAGTTCAAGCCTTTTAGAAGATCATTAACGCCGACCACGTGGAGCGGTTTTACTTGCGGCATTTTTCATCTCCTTAGCTCTATCTCGTAATACTTGAATAATTGCTTCAAGCATTTGTGGATCCATATCTATAAACTCTTTAGGCGGTATCCCTAATTCCACAGATAGCGCGGCTATCGTGTAGGTAATCGAATCCCGCTGTGTTATTTTTTTTCTTCGTCCATTACCTCGACGGTATCTAAACTGTCGATAAATTCGATCCCGAAAGTAGGCACTGTTATATTGGCCCTGCGTAAACATTCCCAAGCAAGCCAGTAAATATCGGTTTGCTTTTCATCTTCACGCAGAGCTTTACTAATGCCCATGTTTCGTTTTAACTCGAAGGCAAATTCAATACCCGGCGTAATTTTGTGCTCTGTTACTTCGCCGTTAGCCCTTGTTATCTTTAATTTTGCCATTATTACTCCTTAGAAGGTGCCAGTAGTTGCGTATGCAACAGTGGAGTTACATGTAAAGGAAATCGAGCTCTGATTTAGGCTTGCGACATCGCCTGAAATCGGGGTTACGTTATTGATCAAAATCGATACGGTGTAGAGCGGATTGGTAGCGCTTACAGCTGTACCTTTTTCTGGGATTAATACGGCTGTTACTGTGGTGCCGTAGTTAGTTTGTAATAGCGTGCTGATCTGTGAAGCCGCGAAGTCATTGAAAAAGTCTAGAGATAGTGTCGAAGCCTCTAAGCCTTTTGTATATCGGTGCGAAAGATCCCCAAGACTTGTGATTTCTAATTCATCAAAGTTTTGAGTAAGTGTCGCACTTGATACGTGGTCTGAAATATCTACAGTTGCGATTTTCACGCCAACCTTAGAATTGAGCATTACTGCCATGATTACTCCTCTTTCTCTGCGATTGGCGCAGCTTTAGATTTAGGTGTTTCTTTTATCTGACCTGTCCGAGCCAGAAAGTTATTTTCGTTTATATCGTATTGATCTGACATTTGATTAGCTCCAAGTCGTGAGTGTTGAGATATTGATCGAGCAAGTTAAAAGATCACCACTAGCCGCGTTTAAGATCGACGGAGCGGATACGCTAGTAACTGTTAGTGCTAAATTAGAAGCCGCTATCTTTTGAAATACAGCTACTAAAAATGTTTCGATACTTGCTAGGTTGCCTTGATTATCGAAGGCAGGTACAGCTATTAAAATAGAAAATGAAGCGAGTGGTGCGATAGTTGCGTTATCGTTATTAGTCGGAGTTATGTACGGATCCGCTGGGATTACGCTTACTGAGTTGGCTAATAATGTTGGAGCTGGGAATGCGAATGTGCTCCAGACACCGGCATTAGCTAGATCTGTAGCTAGCGTGCCTCTTAAAGTTGTTATCGCGGCTGGCATATCAGCCTATAAGTGCAAGGGGATTAGCGTACGGTTGGATTAATCCACGTACTCGATTTATTAATTGGTAACCCATTCGATAAGGCGAAGGTGAATAACCGTCCATACCGTTACCGCCTGTTTGAGAAACCTGCCGGGCCTGCCAGACATCGACCGCGATTATGAGTGCGGCGGAACGGATCGCCGGAGTATTCGCATAGCTGGCTGATTTGTGATCGGGCCCGGTGCAAGTGCCATACGGCATTACTCGATGGAAAGGGTCATCGGCCGCCGTTTTAGCATATTGAATAAAGCTATATCCGCTTGGATAAGTTTGGTAAGCCCAATTCCACCAGATCGCAGGTAGTAGATTGGCTGTGCCAGTTGAGAATGGGATAGTGCCGGTTAAAGTATAAGTGCCATTATAGGTAGCACCGCTCGCGGTTATAGTTACAGATTGACCAGTTACGAATATACCGGGATTAGCTAGCATTACAGTAGCGACGTTATTAGATATAGAAGTGGCTACTACCGGCGCTCTGTTAAACCATAGATATTGATTTAATAAATCTTCTGCCGTTTGGCAGACTTCTTCAACGGTTGCATCGGAGTAGAGCGTACCTATCCCAAGATCGGCGCGTAACTCAGCGACCGTTACATAAGTTGCGGCCATATCTCTACTCCTTTGCTAATAGCTCTCTAGGGCTAAGGGCTACTAAGCCCTAGAGATTTTTACGGTTTTATTAGGTTAAGTTGAAAGTACGTACGCCGCGTGTCATTGTTACAAGCGGAGCCATGAAGCCATAGATAGCAACTTGAACCTGTAGATTTGAAACTACATTAACGCTCATGTAAGCCGTTGGGGATTCAAAAATTGTTACGGCTTCTGGCACGATGATAAATGCAGATCCATCGATAGTAGTAGAAGGTAGATCGACGTCCACACTGAAATTAAGGCCCAGTACGTTGCCTTTAATTCCGGTAGGTGAAGTTAATCCGCCTGCGTTCATTGGATACTGTGCGTTGAAAATTGGGCGGCCAGTAGTATCTACGGCGCCTAATAGTGTGCTCCAGTGTGAAGTACCGCCTACATAATTTTGTGCGAAGTATGAAGTACCTGTGTATGCCGCTACTGGTTCAGTAGTTGCATAAGAAATTAATCCTGCTGCTGTTGCTGCTGTAGTAGCTGCATTAGTGGAGTTAGCAGTTAAGTAAGTAATTGCAGCCGCATTAGTAGCCTTTAAATAGGCTCGCTGTAACTGCAAAGTGAGCTGGTCATAAAAGGCCGGCCCAGATCTTTCTATTAGCTCTATCGACATGGTATTCATGCCAGCGTACTTGGCCACTGTTGCGGTCATGTACTCAGTTACCATTCCGGTATTTTGTACTGCGCCTGCTTCTGCTTCTACAGTTACTACAGGTGCTACACCATTTCCGCCACCGGCAGAAGTAACCAAAGTAGGGACTATTACGTTCATGCCTTCGGACGGCAAAATTGCTTTCGTACACGCATCAATAGTGCTACGTCCGAAGTTTGTATTAGAAACTACGTTACGTAGGTATTGGTTAGGTGAAAATGCTGGGTTAGTAGTAAAGCTATCATCTGCGGCTTGAACCCATAATCTAGATTCATCGTTACCTAGTGATGCCTTAATTTTGTGCTCTGTGTAGCGGCCCATTGAAGTAATGCCGTGTCTTACAGTTTGTGAATTATATGGAGCTGTAATTATTGGGCGTGCGGCTTCTACGGTTGGAGTAGTAGCTTCTGCCGGTGTATCTGTTGGCTCTGGAGCTTTTACGTCCAAGATAGCCTCACTTTCGGTAGTTGGTTGGGTTGGTACTTCTTCCGCTTCGCTTTCGCTAGCGGCTACCTTAGTTACGATCGCATCTGCATACGCAGGGGATTCGACTAAGGAAACTTCTTTCATAACTGCGCTAGATACGACTAGTACGCCGTCTGAGTTTTCTTTTGCTTTTAATACATCTACACCAATAGATAAAGAGCTTATTAATTCTTCTTGGGCTAGAGTTAAATAATCTGTACCCTTAGAGCTAGCGCTAATCTTGAACGTGCCATAGATAGCATCTTGGGTAACTTTGAAACTTTGTGCGCGGCCTATTGGATCTGTTTGATTATGTTGCGCTAATAATTTAACACGGCGCGCTTCTGGGATCTCTACGCTACCGCTTTCAAATATAACCGGGCCTGCGCTGGTATTACCGATTTTATTAAATGGTAGTACTACGCCTGAGATTAAGCGGCGACCTGTATCGCTACTTTCGATATCGCTAGCGAAAGTTAAGTGTGTAATCTTTTCCATTAGTCTATTACCTCATCTATTTCTGGATTCTCATTACCTTCTGGGGTTAGATCTTCCATCTCTTTAGCTTGGCTTATATCTATTAATCCAAGATTTAACATTTTTTCTGTTACATCTAAACGCGACATAGCATCGCCACGTAAAAAGGTATCATCTACTGCGAACTTAACTATGTTCCCGTTAGCAGTAATATCATTCATAGATAAGCGATTTTCTATCGCTGATATAAATGGCTGTAGTGAATATGCTACAAACTCTTTACGACCATCTAATATATTTTGGTAGGTCATAGAGGTATCGGTAGAAGCCGAAAGCATGTAAGCCGGTACATTCATCGCACGGCATATTTGACCCACTAAAAATAAAGAACTTTCGTTATAGGTCATATCCTTCGGTGAAAATCCTGTAGTTTCATAACTTAGGGTAGAAGTTAGATATGCAGTACTACGAGATTGTCTAGCTGAACGCCATGATGCTAATAATCCTGAGATCTGCGCTTCTGGTAAATCTGCTCCAGTATTTTTTATATAACCGGTAGGCATTGGGGTAGCGGCTGATACAGCTGTAGCCTTTTCGAGATCTAGCGCGGCTTGGATCGTACGACTTGCAGTTATTAATACACCATTAGTTAATCCTTGAAATGTTACTAAAGATCCTATACCAGACATCGGACATACTGCGCCGTCCACTGTGTAAGATTGTACTTCTGTACCGAACTCATTTGTAGTAGTAGTTACGCGATTGTTAGCGACCCATTCAAAGCCGGAAGGCCTGCCATCGTCGGCATATAAAGAAGTTACGCGCCAGAAAGCTTGACCGTAGAAAATTAAACTATCGCAAGTCCAAGCTAGCGTAACGCTACGAGGTTGCCTTAAATCTGGCTGATCTAACCAGATAGGTTTACCTATTTGTTCGCCGGTAGATTTTTTATATAATTCTAAATCTAGTGAAGCGATAACTCCTGCAATTAAATTACGACATCTTGCAACGGCTGGCACTTGCATCGCCATATCTCGCGGAATTACACCTAATCCTACATTAGAAGTAGCTGTACTGAAATAGCCATAGCCGTAAGCGCTATCCATAATAGCCGGCGCTTTTTGTGCCTCTATTTTGTTACTTGGCCTAAGGCCTAAAGTTTGCAGTAATCCCATGAGTTAAGTTTTTCGTAAAAGTCAAGTACATTTCCCGTTATCTGTTTACGTGTCGCTATATATTTTCGCGGCTTCTTGGGGTTGGACTAGCACGTGGATTACCATCGCTAGGCCTATAGCTATATCGACCGGACCAGCTGATTTACGCCGGACTATGCGCCACGAACTATCGTTAGTTTTTGCCGCGCAGTTATTCATGTGTTGAATTAGTACATCTTGGCCCGAGTGGACTAGTCGGCCATTAGTTAACTGATCGTGTAGATCCGAGCAAGCTTGGTAAAACGTCTGGCCACTGATATCGCGAACTGTTACGCCAGATCTTTCAAGGCGGCTAGCAACGCTGGCGGTCGTATATTTATCGAAACAGACTACTCGCGGATAATAGAGATCGCACCATTTTTTTATAGCGGCGGCTATTGCCAATTCATCTACAGCTACAGGAGCGCTAAAAGTTTCAAGTACGCACACTCCGAACTTACCGTCCGGCGTTATCTGACCCATTACTAAACTTGCATCTCGGCGGCTCGGGCTAATATCGAAAGCCATTACAGTTAAAGGACCAGGCGATAGCACCAGATCTTTATTACTTGTAGCTTCAACTGAGCCATGTGGGAATGGCGATTGAAGGCTATCGATCCATTGGCAGAGCGTTTCGGTCCGGAAGTTTTCAACTGTATTAACTGATAAAGCTTCTTCTATAGCTTCTTCGGTAATCATTATGCCCAAGCTTGGATTAGCCATAGCCCAGCCTTTACGATCATCGAGCGCGGCCCATTGTGGCGCTGAGTATTCGTAAAAGCCGAAGCTCTCAGGTGGATTACTTAAAGCCTTTTCTCTTAGATCGTTTAGCGTAGTACTAAAAGCGTCGCCTGCGTTTGAACTTAGATACGTTTGTGAATTAGGCCGGGCACGTGTTACCGGTAATGCAGCTGCGAAGGCTTCGGTATCTATTTCGCGGATTTCATCGATCCAGAGAAAATCGGCAGTGCGACCACGCGCACCATCGCGAGTAGCGGCTACTACATCTAAGCGATTACCGTTACGCATCTCGATACATTCGGTACCGTTTGCATATCTGATCTGTTTTACCAATTTACCCAAGTGGTCATTATTTTCAAAGATATTACAGATATCTCTAAAGTTAGTTAAAGCCATCGAACGATTAGAGCTCATTATTAGCTGATTCTTTTCACCGAACAATACGAGGCCTGCGATCGCTCTCATTCTGCCGATATGTGATTTTCCGACTTGACGGGCCGCTATGAGGAGTGAGGATCTGCGTATGAACTTATTTTCTTCGTTAATGCTGAGTAAATCATCGAGTACGTATCTCTGCCATTCCATTAATGGCATAGCTATAGATTCTGCGAGCTCTGCTACTTCTGCGCCTCTGTTTTTAGTATTCAAAGGTTTATTTTCAAGGCGTGGCTTAACTGCTCCTCGTAAGGGCTGTTTAGGTTTACTACTCATCTAGTCCTAATTCTGTTTCGGCTGGCCGAGAGCTGGACCGGCTTGGACCGTTGCGGTGGTTTTTAGGGAGGTATTGGAAGGAAGAACAGTGGGGGTAGCCGTCCTCCTTAAAAAAACGGCCTCTGAGCGGTTGCCCTTGCTTATATTGCAACGACGGCAACAGGCGACAAGGTTAGACACTTCCATACCCAGCGAAGGATCCTTAGTTATCGGTACGACGTGATCGACCTGATCCGCATCTTGACCGCAATACACGCATGTATAGCCCATAGATTCAAGCACTGAGATACGTAGCTTCTTATACGCTCTAGTTATCCTTGCATCTTTAGCTTTAGCCATTAGTAATAACCTTTAATCAAGAAGAACTCTAAAGCTTTACACCCATCTTTATATCTATGCTTTATGTACTTAATACCTGCATCTATCTGTAAATAAGGATCATTAGTAGTTAGCTTTAGTAGTTGAGGTATCCCATAAGCACTACTTCTCTTATTCTTACTCTTAGGATTCCAGTTACTCTCTTTAGTCCATAGCTTATTAATACAGCTATATTCTTTGTGATTACTTACCTTTATATGTGTATATACCTTATAGATTTCTATATCTCTTGGCGTATTAATAGCATAAGCCGGTGTAGTACTGTGGAATACACATAACTCTAGCAAAAGCGCTATGCCGAGCGATACAGCGCTACAGCGCCGCTCTGCATGGAAGCGTACCGGACGTGTCAAGGGCCTAAGCATGATTAACGCTTTCTGCGTGTCGCAGTAATTGAGTACCTAGATACTTCGTATAGGCAGGTGGTATAGCTTCTACCAATTCGCTCCAGATCATATTATTAATGCCCATAGCGCCTAGAGCCTGCTCCATAGTGTCGGCAGTTTTACCGCCTTTAGGTATTTCATCACGCATAGAGCCATAGATACCAACAGGCCTACCTTGCTCCTTATGTTTACAGGTAGTACCTATTAATGGGATATTAGATTCGAATAATCTGTGGCGCCTGACTTTAAGGCCGAAGGCCGAACCACATAAGAGCACAGGATCTATTAACGGACTACCCGGCACATTTTCTATTATGTAAGGCTTACCTGAAGCTATGAGTGCGGCTCTAGTTTGAGGTATTAGATCTACCTTAGACGTAGATTTACCCTGAGCATTACGTAAATGTTGAGTAATACTATGAGTTTGGCAAGGTGGCGAAGCATGAATTACATCGAAAGATCGTAAAAAGTCCAGATCATCTAAGTAAGCCAGTACATCGCCTTTAATATATTTATATGGATAACGCTTGCCATGTTTAAGGTCGATACCTGTAACCTGAAAGCCTGCAAGTGCGTAGCCAGTAGAAGCGCCGCCAGCGCCACAATACAGATCAAGGAGTTTCATCTGTACGCAATTCCACGCCTAATATGCCGCAACTCTGGCACTCTAAGCATTTAAGGCCCGGCGGTAAGAGCTCTGTAAACTCTATTAATACCTTGCCCTGAGTTTGTTTTTTACAGGTCCGACAATCAAAAGTTAGAAGATCCATAGACACTCCTTCTAAGATCTTTGATAGGGAATAGATCCCTTTGACTTACCCAGTGGCTTCCGTCATTTTTGTAGTACTTCATCTTCCGGGCCATAACTACAGGTATCCAGCCGCATATGTAATAAACAGGGGAGCGGCCGACCACCAAGACACCTACATCGGTAGCGCGATCAGT
>Ga0209358_10002049_pt1 | contig 15615 bp, 19 predicted proteins | sample LauGreFa1BDMLBSN_2_FD_187574 | JGI IMG/M metagenome (GOLD analysis project Ga0209358, IMG submission 187574) | Freshwater lake microbial communities from Lake Michigan, USA - Fa13.BD.MLB.SN (SPAdes) (version 2) | ecosystem: Environmental > Aquatic > Freshwater > Lake | place: Lake Michigan, USA... | reverse complement strand
ACTTTGTGAGACAATGGGTGAGGATCCCGCTCATATCTTTCTTGAGGAATGTATTCTGTTTGAGGTTCGTACATATTTTGGCTATGTTCTCTAGCTTCAGACTCCTTTTTCGATTTTAATAAAGCTGTTAACCATTGTGTTATTTTAGTATATCCTAAAAATAATTGCGTGTTTCCATCTTCATATAAAATTACCATTGTTGGAACAGATAAAATTTGAAAATGTTTTCCATTTGCAGCCTGTTCTCTCGATTCTGTTGTATCCAATCTAACTATTTGAAATGGTAATTGGTATTTTCGTACGAAATTTAAAGCTTCCAAAGATGCTCTTGAATTTGTAGAAATAAATAGAGTAGCCTCAGAAATAGAAGACATGTTACTTTGTTTAAAAATAAGATATCTTTAAAATACGTTTTTGATTCCTATAAAAAATAAAATAGGTTTTTGATTCCAATAAAAAATAAAATAAGTTTTGTTAATTTAAGAATGGAAATATTTATAAATTCAAAAAAGGTAAAAGTTTTCGAACATGAAGACGAAAAAGCGCTTTTAGAAAAATACGTTTTGAAGAGAAAAGATGATTCTCTCTATTATTTTTTTCACATTAACGAACGAGATTATACAATTACACCGAATCTAAAATTAAGCGCTGACGATATCAGAGAAAATTTAAAAGAAATAAGACAAGAAGATCTTATTGACAATCTTGAAATATTAAAATCAAAATACACAGGTATTACGTCAAGAGAAATAGCTTTATTGTGGGCAGATAATAATACCGGAGAAATAAATCTTGAAATTTTTAAAAATATAGATAAAGTTGCATTTACTTCTTCCCAAAAACTAAAACAAACCCTTGAAGCTTATAAAAATCAAATCAAAGCGCGTTTAGATATTTTAAAAAAAAGAACAAACGATATTTCAGAACATATAGATGAAATAAAAGGGGTTAAAACGGGGCAGATCGAACTAGAGGAAACAATAGTCGAATATAAAATTCGATTAAATAACAAAGAAACTCTTTTGGACATTTTTAATTCTATCGAGGTTTCTTCAAATGTCCCTTTTGTTTATATAAAATTCAAACAAAATACATTCTTTAAAGTTTTTACTCAAGAAATTCCTCCTGAAGAATGGTTAGATTATTATGATACGATAGAAAAAGATGGTATTTATTTTAAAATTTTAAATGAAACGGCAAGAAAGAAAATTTATGGGAATGGTAGCTGGAATTTGAATAATCATCTTCAAATTGAGTTTATTTCTAAAAATAGCGAAATCAAGATTAGAGATAAATTTTTGAGAACTTTAGGGAACCGTATCGATTATAACATTATTTCATCAAAACAAAAGGGGGTGAGATGTTTTTTCATGGTTGAAAATGTAAACATAGAACGTTATATTTTTGCTGATTTGATTTTTACGAACGATTTGATGAAAAACTTTTTCTTTCTAGACGAAAAAAATAAGACGATAACAAATAAACCAAGAATTTACATTCATTATACTTTTGGGGATCAAGCTGAAAAAAACACTCTTGGAATAACCGTGACACAAAAAGAAAAACGTTTGTTTTGTAGGGTTAGTTTTTCTCAAAACGTTAGACAGGCAAATTCAGCAAGAATAGTATTTTCCAAGTTGTTGTCTTTGTATCTTCAAAATGAAAATGAAATAAAACAAATCTATGAAAATATTATACCTGATTTAAAAAGTCCGACAAAAACTTTGACCAAAAAAGAAGATAAAAAAGCAGGAAAAAGGATCGGTTTACTTAAAAAATATCATCCTGATCTTTTTGGATCGTCTCATTATTCCGTAAAATGTCAAAAAAAGGAACAACCAATAATCATATCAGAAGAGGAAGCACAGCGAGCAATTGAAGAGCTCGGAGAAAATAAAGTATTGAAATTTGAAAATTCTTATTATGTTTGCGAGCCCAGAGAGCCTGGAGATACTGATGATAAATACGTATATCCAGGATTAAAAGAAAATAAATCTGCGGATTTGGTTTATAAACAAAATCATCCGTACTTACCATGTTGTTTTATCGTCGATCAATATGAAAAAGAGGGTTCGAAACTAAATAAATATCTTTCAAAAGAAGGGGGTAAAAAAGAAAAAATTACAGGAGACTATATTGTTGGTTCTAATAAATTATCTCAATCTGGCAGATACGGAGATATGCCATTTAACTGGAAGAGACTTTTCAAATATATTAATTTAGAAAAAGAAGAATTTCAAAAGAAAAGTATTTATCCTTTTCTCAGACAAGGAGTTATTACATCTCCAAAAAGCTTTTTGCTTTGTTTGGAAAAGGCTTTTGATAGAGACTCTGATATTGAAAAAGTGTGCACAGATATTTCAAATTCTTTGGGGACTGAATCTTACTCAATAAAGCAAGAAACTTACAATTATACTATTGAAAATCTCAAAGAAATATTAGAAGGAAACTCTTACATTGCACCCGAAGTTTTTATAAGCATCGCACAATATTATTATGATTGTAATATATTTCTATACGTTGTCGATTCTGCAAATCCAGACTGTAATATTATGGTCCCAAATAGCGCTCATGCATATCTGGAACCAAAAAGGAGAGACGACCTTAATACTGTAATAATTATAGCTTATGAAATTGAAGGTGAATCCTTCCCTTATCAATGCGAGTTGGTGTCAGAAATAAAAATAAAAAATAAAAAAATTGTAAATGTTAATTCTGTTTTTGCTTCAACCTCCAGAATATCAAAAATAACTCAAAAAATGTTTGAAAAATCTAATGAAGTATTTGTTGTGAATCCTTCAGGATATAGCAAAGTTTAGTTTATGTATTTCGTAAATCAAAATGGAATTTAAAATCTTTTTTTCTTTTGAAATAAATAATGGCGCAAATACAGCAACTTGATTTACCTTTTTCAAACGGACATTTTTATAGTTTACCAAAAAATGTACCGGGAAGATTGAACGTTGACGATTTTGTATTTTTTAATATTCCCAAATCCGTTAATCCTTCTGACTATAACGTTGTTGTAACTACGCTAGATACTTCGCAATTACCTCTTCGAACTATCGGCCCGCTCATGCAAAACGTAGAACTTCCTCACGTTCATTTCGGAGCTCACGGAGATTTGCTTGTGATCCCTAAAACTAACCCAATGCTACCAACACATTACGCTCGTTTAAATCGTGGATCTACATACGATATTCTCGAAGTTAATCATTCAAAACATAAGAAAGGAATGAAATATCAAATGCAACGCCACGGAATTCTGACGGCAGGCGTTGAGTAAAATTTGAAAATTTGGATTAGAAAAAAGTTTTCTTTTTCTTTATTAAGAAAAAGATGTGCGACAGACCCTATAATTCAACAGACAAAAACACGTTTTCCATTATCTCTGGTCTTATGTTTTTAATTTTAAGTTCTCCATTTAGTTTTTCTCTTACAAATGGAGTTACGTCTAGGTTCGGGTTAAAAATATCGAATAGTGAAGGAGTTCCTAACCTTGCTGGTGTATTAATACATGGGTTTGTTTTTGTTGTTTTAGTTAGACTTTTTATGGACGGTAAACGAAACGATTGTACGAAACCCTATAATTCAAATGATAAATGGATTGTAGCGCTAATTGGGGGTCTTTTATTTATTCTTTTGTCGTCACCATTTTTATACGAAACAATAAACGTTTTTACATCTTCTTTTAATTTTAATACTTTAGACGATAATGAAACTCCTACCATTCAGGGACTAATTCTTCACTCAACTATTTACGCTTTAATTACTAGACTTCTTATGCGTTAAAATATGTTTTCGATCTTGATCGAAAACATATTTATAATATATTATGGGAAGTATTTTCGGATGATCTTTCTAATGTTTAAATACAGAAAATTTGATTAGATACAGTTAAAGACTGTCAAAAAATTAAAAAAATGAAATTTATTTTTTTCAAAACTAAGTGATTTAAAACCAAGGCAAATTTAGTAAAAGACAACTTATTTTCCAAAATGACTGATCTTAATGCTCTTGCTGAACACGTATTTAACGCTCTCGTGGGTGTCGTTGGAGAGGATCTTACACTTGAACTTGTTCAAGAAGCTTTCGCATCGTATTCGCCAAAAAAGACGACAAAATCCGTAGCCTCATCAAAAGCCGTTCCCCCTTCTTCAAAAACAGTCTCAAAAAGCAAAACGTCGGAAACACATACATGTGAATATGTAATCAACGGAAAAGACGGAAATCAACGTGTGTGTGGAAAATCAGCAAAGAATGAACTTTCAGGTTCTTGGTATTGCGGTACTGAAAACTCTGGTCATTACCAGTCTATGCTTGCTAAAGCTCCTGTAGCGAAAAAATCAAAAGCTGTAACTCCCGCTCCTAAATCAAAAGCCGTAACTCCCGCTCCTAAATCAAAAGCTGTAGCTGCTAAGGCACCCAAATCATTACCCAAAGTTATCAAAAAAATAGCAAAAATAAATCTAGACGAAATTAGCCCAGGGCTATGGGTTGATGAAAAAAATCATAGAATGGTTTATACTCAAGATCCCCGTGAGGTTTACGGAGTTCTCGACGAGGACGATGAGACAGTTCTTCCTATCACCGAAGAAGCTGCATCATTTGCAGAAGCTCATGGCATCATTGTAAGAGCAAAAAAAGTAGCAAAAAAGACAGAGCCGAAATCAAAAGCAGTAGCGCCAAAAGTTGCACCGAAGGCTGAACCTAAGAGCACTCCGAAAGCAGTCCCAAAAGCAAAGGCTACTAAAGGAAAAGTAGAATCTGAAGAAGAGGTATCTGAAACACCTGTAGAAGAAGTAGAAAGCCAAGAAGTGGAGGATGTCGAGGATGTTGAAATTGATCTTGCAGATGAAGAGCCTCAGGAGGAAGCTGTTGTAGATGAAGAGGAGCCAGATGTTGAGGAGGTTGATGAGGGAGGAGACGAAGAGGATGTCGAGGAAGAGGAAGAGGTTGAAGAGGAGGAGTAATTGCAAAATATATTTTTTTTTGATCTTGATCAAAAAAAGATTAAAATCATACTAGAGAAGTACGAATAGAAGAGGTAGAATAATCAAAATTTACACATAAGCAGCTTATTTTCGATCAAAATCGAAAATAAAATTTAGTTCGTATTTCTAAAACATGTGGCTTTTGCCGCTCTTCTTTTTCGTTGATGTTTTTTTGTGAGATTGAGTATTTTCTTCGTCATTCAAAGATTCTCTTTCTGTTCCCGGGTAGGTGGTATAAGTATTTTCTGTTTGTCTAACTACTATAAGAGCCGCTCTAAAAGGGAGTTCTAGATCTTCAGCATCCCTAAATTTAAAAAGAGGTATTAAAAGTTCTCCGTCAGTAGCTTGATTATATAATCTAACTCCTCCTTGCAAAGAATAACCTGCTTTATACAATTGAGGGTGTTCCAATACTTCAATGTGAGAATTTCTAGGAGCTTCAATAACGAGTCCTGTCGTAAAAACATTAACATCATTTTGAACGTCTTCTACTCTATTTTCATCTCTTCCTACTACTGTAACCTCGTAAAAGAAATCTTCAGGATTAGTTTTAGTTAGTTCTTCTGCGGTGGGATGTATTTTTTTTACTCTCATTCCTTCAACGTAAATAAAAGAACCGTTGTCTCCTTTAATTTTTTCTGCCATTTTGATCTCTCTTTTTATTGAATAAATTATTCTTTAAAGCAATAAAGTTTTTTTATAAAAGTTCTATAAAAGGTTTGTCTAAGTTTTACTATAATGTCTGCTGATGCTGATATTGCAGCCGCCACAGAAAAATTTATGAATATTAATTCTGGTAAAACTACGGGAAAGAGGTTTCTATCTGAAGCAGCAAAAAATAGTCCTGATGGTATAGAAAGAATTCCTAAAAAAATTCCAATTTGCTATTATTGTAAAGAGGAAGGGCACGTGGTAAATAAATGTCAGAAAACACCTTGCAGACGTTGCAATAAACGAGGTCATCGCGAAAGCGATTGTGATACCCCTCAGTGCGTAGATTGCAAAAGGTTTGGACATGTTGCAGATGCTTGTTGGTCTTGTAATCGATGCGGAAAAAAAGGACATTTAGAGGCAACTTGTAGAACTCCAATTTGTGAAGATTGTGGTAAAGTGGGGCATACTTCGGATAGCTGTTTTAAAAATCTTCGTTGCACTCTCTGTTTGCGAAGAGGACATATTGAATCACATTGTAAAAGTAATCCCTGGTGCTTTTTGTGCCAGACAGATCATTTTTCAAGCACTTGTGAGGCAGTTGCAAACTATAATGAAGTTGAGGAGGAATGAATTTCCGATCGCGATCAAAAATAAAATATAGCCTTTGCATTTCCGATTAAGATCGGAAATGAAATTAACGTCTTAAATACTTTAAGATCGACAGTCACCTTCCTAACATATTTTCACCTTTACAGATTTTTGATGAAACTATTCGGGACACCCATTTTCTCTTGCCCAGCGTAGCACTTCAAGATGCCCGTTTTCCGCAGCAGACGAACACGTTAAGCTATCCCAAGGACACCCATTTTCTCTTGCCCATTGCAGAACTTCAAGATGGCCGTTAAAAGCAGCAAATGAACATGTATCGCTATTCCAAGGACACCCATTTTTTCGAGCCCATTGCAGAACTTTAAGATGCCCATTTTCAGCAGCAGATGAACATGTTCGTTCATCCCAAGGACACCCATTTTCCCGTGCCCACTTCAGCACTTCAAGATGCCCTTTTCCAGCAGCATATGAACACGTATCTTCGTCCCAAGGACACCCATTTTCCCGTGCCCAGCGTAGCGCTTTAAGTTGCCCTTTTAAAGCAGCATGTGAACACGTCCATTCATTCCAAGGACATCCATTTTCTCTCGCCCACTTCAGCACTTCGAGATGGCCGTTTAAAGCAGCATATTCACATGTCATTTCATTCCAAGGACACCCGTTTTCTCTCAACCAACGTAGTGCTTTAAGATGACCTTCTTTAGCTGCATATACACACGTTAACTCGTTCCACTTACATCCGTTTTCTCTTGCCCATTGTAGTATTTGAAGATTACCATTTTCAGCTGCTAAGTTACACAAAGGATCCTTAATTATTTTTTGAATCTTTTTTTGTTTCTTTTTTAATTCAAACTCTTCTTTTTTTGTTTTATAACGACCCTCACTAAGACACATGTCAATTTCATAAGAAACCAAAGTTAAATTAAGATAATCGTTAGGGTGTAGCTCGCTTGCTATTTTTAATAATACACTACAAGGAAGATTAGTAAAAGTGTTGGAGGGTCTCCTTTTAGAAGATTTCGATTTTTTAGGGGATTTTGAACCACTGTGGTGGTGACAACTTTTTTCAGGCGAGCATAATTTACAAGGAGACCCTGAGAGAGTTCTTGGAACGTCCATTATTTATTTGTTCAAAAATAAATAAATCAAAAAAATCTTTAAAGTTTTGTCAGACATACACAGAAACCCTCTTTTACAAATTTTACAATATTCTCCTATCGCCTTGAAATAATATCTTCGAATGGAAGGAATATTTTTTGGATCGTTTGGTTTGTAAGTTTTATGGTGTTGGTTGACAGTATATATGTGCAGAAAAAATAGCGTTCGTTTCGTAAATAATTATCAATGGGATATTTTTTTCTAATTAAAATTAGAAAATATTAAACACAATGAACGCATGGGAATATTTTTGTTTTTTAGCAGCCTTTTTAATGATTTTTTGGGTTTCAATTGTATATGCTTTTTATCCCAAACTTCAATTAAAAAATGTAGAAAAACTTAATTTAGAAAATTTAGGTAATGGAGATTTGTTGTTTTTATCAGGAGGCACATTTTCAGAAAAAGTAATCAAGTTTTATCATAAGTCTTTTTACAGCCATGTAGCTTTTATTTTTGAGGACAGTAGAGGTGTAGAAAATCCCACAAAAGAAAACACTCTCTTCGTATGGGAAAGCGATCTTGGACAAAACGTAAAAGACGGGCCTCGAATAATGAGGCTTGTTGATAAACTGAAAAGATGGAAAGGAGACAAAATTGGTATGATAAGAAAATATAATGGGGTCAGACCGACAACAATAGATATTATGAATATTGCAAAATTAAATCTTGAGAAAGGAATGGATGCGAGTATGATTTCATGGTTTTTTTCTAACTATCCTGATAGTTATATATTTAAGTTTCTGAAAGGCGATAATATGTTTTGCACTGAACTTGTTGCTGATACTTTGCAAAAATTAGATATAATGGAAAGCGATAGGCACCCTTCATCTTATACACCAAATGATTTGTGCCGTTTAGTACCAAAAAAAGGGTTTTATTCGTTTCCTATTTATTTTTCATTATAAAACTGTTTATGTTTCCGAAATGTTTAAAAGGTTAAACATTTTATAAATGAAATGTACGAATTAATTTATTTTGGCATTACCTACGCTCTAGTTTTTACAGGTTACTATGTAACTACTGGTTTTCTAAATATTATTTTTCCTAAAACTGCTTTTATTGGATTTGCAATATTTTATGCAGTTGCAGGTATTAGTTGTCTCGTGGCGCCATATATTATAGAAAAATTACCTTTGAAAGTTACTCTTTTCATAACTATATTATTATATTTAATTTTTATTGGGGCTGTTAGTTCTTTTAATTCGATTTTTATGATAACAGCGTATGCTTTTTGTGGCATTGGAAGCTCTGGTATTTGGTTAATTCAAGGAATATGGACAAGTGCGTTTAAAACTAACAATAATAATTCGATAGGTATATTTTACGCCATTTTTAGTATTAATATGATACTAGGAAACGTCACATCGCTTGTAATATTAATTACAGGTGTTAATCTTCAAATAATGATATGGTGCATGATTGGCATTTCCGGAACAGGTTTAATATTATGTCTTTTTATACCTAAAACGCCGTTAGAAATTCCAAAAATGCAAAAACCCCTTTTTAGACATGTTTTAGATGTATTGTTAGTAGCAAAAAATAATTTTGCATTGATTTTTCCTATTTTTGCACAGTCTCTGGGACTAAACGTTTCATTTCAGATTTTATCAAGAATGATGTTGAATACAATTGGTCCTGTTGATGTTTATAATTCGGCAATGTTTTTAGCATATGGAACATCCTATGCTTTGGTAAGTTTGGTAACGGGAAAACTTTTTAATAAAAATTGGAAGTTTGTTCTCTATCCCTATCTTCTTTTAGAATTATTGTCATTAGCCTCAATTCTAATTTTGTCAAAATACAACAAATTATCAGGGTATTGGATTATTTTAGGATTTGTAAGAGGTATAACTGATAATGCAATAAATAATGTTTGTAATATATCGTTTGGAAAAAATATTCCAGCAGATCTTTCATTCGCTTTTTATAGATTTATATATTCTTTTTCCTATATTTTAGGAAGTTTAATAGTTGGTTATACTCCCTACGAATATGTATTGTTAATAGCAGCAATAATAGCAATTTTGGGAACTATATCATTTCATTTTCATGTATTTCCGGAGATTACTCTAACAATAGAACAACAGTTTGACACTAATTTTGTTGTTTTATGAAACCAATGCAAATTTCTTGAAAAGTTTTTCAAAATATAGATATGATGCATTACTATGACGAAAATGGTATATCGAGAATAAATAAAAATTTCCCTCGCGAACTGCAAAATCGGCCTTTATCGAAACGGGGTTGACTGTAATATTGAATGGCGATAATTTGGAATTTTCTTAATAAAGAAAATTCTTATTTAAGTTGGATGAAAAACATTTTTTTCCTTCCACATATCTGAATATCTTTTGCTGCTGTTGTACCAAATTCTATCAACATAATAATTAGGATATCTTGTAATAAAAAAGTCTTTATCCTTATAAGAAATACTCCCTTTAGTAAGAGATGGGCATAGATAACTTTCTATGTCAGCTATATGTGTAATCAATTTAATACCGTTTCCATAATTTTTATCTGCTTGGACTTTTGAACCGACAACACTCTCAAAGGCTTCGGAAAAAAGTTCAGGTCCCGTAATGACAAGAGGACCGCTTCCGTAAAATTCATTTTCAATGTTTTTTAATGATTTTTCTATACATTGTTTTATTATTGGGTGTTTGGGTACGCAACAGATAAATGCATTATAAATAGCTCCTGTAAAATTATCCTCAGGGCTAATAAACTCGTCTTCCGGTTTTATAAGCGATGACAGAGCAGCCTTTGCTAACATAGGTGAATCTATATAGACCCCTCCTATTTCATAAAGAATACAATACCGAAAAAAATCAGCTTTGTAAGCGCCAGGCTTAAGTTTATTATAGGCTGCCACAATTCGCTCTGGAAAGTTTTCTTTTAAATAAACAAGTACATCATTATTATCAAAATATTTATATTCGTATTCAGGATTCATTTCAATTAAATGTTGCATTGATTTCTTCATTTCCACAGGAACAAGATTTTTCTCGTTGGTTTGAATAATAATTTTGGGTATTTTTTGTGAAATTCCACTTTTAATGATTGGTTCTTTGTGCTTAATAACTTGAACTAGCACACGATCCTTTTCAGACGGAAGAGCCGAATAACAAACCACATTGTACCAAGTTTCCCTTAGGCATTGTTTCCAAAAAATAAGTATAACGCAAATAAAAATAAATAAATATATGATTTTAACACTTTTCATTATAAATAAGCAATTTAAAAATTACAAAGATTTTTAATGGAGACAATTAAAAATGTTCGAATATTTAACTATTGTGATTATCTTGATTCCTTGTGCCATTATTTTCTTTTATCCTGAAAAATTATTCCATGAAGACACTGACGAAGATGATTACGATTATGATTCACTTTAACATCACTTTAAAATAAAAAGTAAAATTCCTACTATTAAAAACAGCAAAATCCAAAACCACATCGAAATTTCTTCCTTTTCCATTTGACCCGCGAAATTTTCTTTTATTTTAGGCTTTGTTTCACTAACTAATGCCTCTTCACATGTAGGTATATCTCCATCCAACACTGATACCTTTTTAGTATCAGGATCGATTTTAATGGGCGTTTTTCCACACAAAGGAACAATGCCGCACCACAACATATCTTTTGACGAAGATTTATCCCAAACAAACATTTTTGCGCATCCACAATCAAAAGATTTGGGTATTGTTATCTTTTCTAATGGGTTTATTATTGTTTTGCCATCAGGTATTGCTATGCTGCGACCTTCAGTCTGGCCTAAAGAAATTTCAATAACTTTTGTAGTTGATGTATTTTCTATTACGGTTCCTTCACCCATACTTAAAAATCAGATAATTTTTAAATGTATTAATACATTTAAATGAAAAGTTTAAAATGTTTTCTCAAAACTGAAAATTTCAATTTATGTTTTAATCAAAACCCAGTATTTTGAAATGAACAAAATATGTCCGAACAAAGATGTTAGGCTTTTAATACTTCAAAAATATCTGTCGAAAGTTGATCGTTACGTACTTTTTTATGCTCTTGGTATTCGAAAGAATTTTTCTTGTAATTTTATGATAGATGTTGCTTACAACGGTCACCCTAAAGTTTTGCAATGGGCGAGAGAAAACGGGTGTCCTTGGAACGAATGTACGTGTTCATCTGCTGCTGAAAACGGTCATCTTAAAGTTCTGCAATGGGCAAGAGAAAATGGTTGTCCTTGGGATGTATGGACATGTACAAATGCTGCTGAAAACGGGCATCTTAAAGTTCTGCAATGGGCAAGAGAAAATGGTTGTCCTTGGGATGTATGGACATGTACAAATGCTGCTGGAAACGGCCATCTTGAAGTACTACGTTGGGCTAGAGAAAATGGGTGTGATTGGAATGAATACACCTGTTCACTTGCAGCTCAAAATGGCCAACTTGAAGTTCTGCGATGGTTGAGAGAAAATGGGTGTCCTTGGGATGAATACACCTGTTCACTTGCAGCTCAAAATGGCCAACTTGAAGTTCTACGATGGTTGAGAGAAAATGGGTGTCCTTGGGACGAATGCACATGTACCTACGCTGCTCAAAATGGTCATCTTGAAGTTCTACGATGGTTGAGAGAAAATGGGTGTCCTTGGGATAGCGACACGTGTGCATCTGCTGCTCGCGGTGGGCATCTTGAAGTGCTAAGATGGGCAAGAGAAAATGGGTGTCCTTGGGAATACGATACTTGTTCAGAAGCTGCTTTTAACGGCCATCTTGAAGTTTTGCAATGGGCGCGAGAAAATGGTTGTCCTTGGGATAGTTTCACGTGTTCATATGCTGCTTCAAATGGTCATCTTGAAATTCTGCAATGGTTAAGAGAAAATGGGTGTCCTTGGGATGATTGGACATGTTCAAGTGCTGCTAAAAACGGTCATCTTGAAGTTCTGCAATGGGCAAGAGAAAATGGATGCCCTTCTCATATCTAAATGAATAAAAAACTTAGTTGCGACTTTTTATCCTAGAAAAATTTCAAATGAATAATAAAAATGAAATTAAAAAGAAAAGTTCAATCTTCATGTGAACTTTCAATATGATGGCATCAATTGAATTAGAACCTGTTGTTGACCATAGCGAAGTAGAATCCTATTACAAATATATCAAAAAGGTTATTTTCATGTCTATAACTTTTATAGGGCTTGGACTATTATTCGGGGTTGCGGCCCTTATTGTTGGCAGTCAAAACTGGATTGCTGCTCTATTTATACTATTATTTGCTATAATTTTAGTTATTACTGGATTTATAGCTCTTATTATAAACATTAGAAGATATTATGGACCTTATGAACCGCCTATGGTGTAAAATTGTCAATTTTTTAAAAAGCTCAGATTAAACTCACACATGAACTTTTTACATATTTGAAATTCACACATTTTTCGACTTTTGAAATTTTCGAAAAAACTGAAAATTTTTTCGGTTAACCGATAACTTTTGAAATTCACACATTTTTCGACTTTTGAAATTTTCGAAAAAACTGAAAATTTTTTCGGTTAACCGATAACTTTTGAAATCGCAGCAAGATGCAATTTGATAGAGCTTATCTGACGTTCACAGTGGGTGGTGTCACCACGAGTCGCATTTGGATCGTCAGTCTGTTTGCGACGCCAGAAACAATTATGGAAAGTGCAGAACGTTACATGCCTGGCATGTATGTCCAAGATTTGGGTCGCACCGAATATGAGTTCGGTTACAGAGACCCTGGCAAAAAAGAGGTCGTGTGGGTGGCTGAAATGGAACAAAAGAATTGATCAAAAACATAATTTAATATCAAGAAAAAGATAAGAGTTTAAACATTGCCTTGAAAGCCCTTCTTCGTACGAAGAAGGGCTTTTTTCACGTTAAAAAATCGAAAACAATTTCACAAAAACATATAAAGTTTTCTTGTTTAAGTGATAAATGGATAAACTTTCAGAGCTACCTCCAGCAGAAACAAAAATGACACCTCAAGAAAATGAAGTAATGAAAAAATATTTTGGCGATGCCGAACCTCCAGCTGAAAAACAACTATCATGGACTGCAATCCTTAAACTTGCTCTTTACGCAACTATTCTTTTTGTTGTTTTGTCAAATCCTATCACAGACGGCTTGTTTTGCAAACTACCATATTGTGGTGATGGTATGATTACATTATTAGCAACTAAATCTGTAATTTTTATGATGTTGTTTGTTGCAATTTACAAATTTCTATGATATTACCATTTATGGATTTTTTAAACATTCGAAGAATTCTGACAAAATCTAAACTTGAATCTTAATATGAATAGGCTGGTCATTGCATTAATTGCAGGTCTCCTTTTGCTATTAATTATTATTTGTTTTATACTTTACATGATGTTTGCAGGAGACGGAAAACATGAAGATGTACAAAAGAAACCTGCTGAGAATCCAAAACTTCCAGGAAAACCTCAAAAAGTTACATATACATATAAACCAACTTATCCTCCTTCAATAGTTCACTCGCCAATATTTTGATGAAACTTTTTAATTTCAATAAATTTTATTGAAATTTGCTGAATTTCTTTTAACAAATAAAACTTTTTTAAGTATAATACAAATGGAAAGCTACAACGGTTCTATATGGAAGCACTATCAGAAAGGCTTCGTCCCCAATGAGTTCGTTCCCTATCTAAGAGAGAGAACTAAAGATTACTGGGGAAATGAAGTTGAAATTAATATGTGGAAAGGGCCAATGCCGGCTGCAACAGTTCAGCCTGAACTTGTGAGAATAAATAAAGGAATGCAGTTCATGAAGATGTTCGCTGACGATCCTTGCCCAGTCGGGTTTCAAAAAGATCCTGTTAATATGGGCTATTGTATAAAAGAAGAATTAAGACACGAACCTGTCTTTTACACTGACAAAGCATTTATTCCTTTGAAACAATATTTTAATGGTTCTGCTGACAGCGGCGGTGTAAAAGAACGCAACGAAGATTATAGGCGAATTTCAGAACAAACAGATATGAGATCGGTTAATCCTCTGACAGGTCTTTATACTGTTTATTTTCAACCATTACAAAGTTCTTCGCCCATTAGATATGTCAATCCCACAACAGGTCCAGAAAAATACGACTCTTCATGGAATTTGTATCGCCAATCCTCTTATGCAAAAATGCCTACTGCGGATTCTTATCTGGGATAAAAGAAATTGGCTTAAAAAAACAATTTTAATATATTGAAAATGCTACTTATCCTTTTTGTTGCTGTTTGCAACGCTTTATCTTTGAGACACTCATTTAGTAATAATATATTTTCATCTGAAAATGCAGAATTAACTGTTTTTCAAGAACTTTATCTTACTAAAAACACATATAACGGAACAGTAGGCTACGAAGGTTTATTTAATGCATGTGAACAAGAAAAATCAGGTAGTGTCCCATGCACTTCTAGCGCTCTTATAAAATCTCGGTTTTGGGCTATGAAAGTACGACCGGCGTGGGTCCTAGATTTAATGGTTAACTGTGTTGGTTATTCATCTGATGAAATAAACACGATTGGACTTTGTGTACAAACTCAATATGGCAAACAAGTCATACCTTGTTCCTGCAATATGAAAATTAGTGTATGCTGTTTTTAAGAAGGTATCAACGAAACTTCAATTCTTTGAAGTTTCAAATAAAAAAGCTTAACAGGCATTTTTTAATGGACTGAGAAAAAAAGTCTTTTTTTCATTTTCTTGTTCTATTACAAATGGACGCTGATCTCGGAAGAACCTCGTCAGGAAAACTTTGCAAAAAATGTGTGAAAAAAGGGAGCAAATGTTCTCAACACGGAGGCACTCCTAGTCCTCAACGATCCCTATCGCATAAATCGTCTCGATCACCCCAATCACCCCGATCGCCTAAAAGGAGGGCTCCCAATGTTTTTTCAAATTTACCTTGCTCAATTTTACTAAATATAGCTAAGAAATTAGATCCTAGTGACTATATTAATCTTAGTGCTGTTTCTTACGAAATTGATTTATGTTTGAGCGAGGGCAGATATAAAAGTGAAAAAGAAGAAGGCAAATTAAAAGCTGCACAAAAAGAACTTCTTAAAAATGAATTTTTAATGATACGAAATCATCCTAGAATTCTCTCAGAAATAAGAACCCCTTCAGACGCAATATTACTAGAACTTATAAAGGCATGGCCGTATAATATTTCAGTTATACCAAATACTTCTGAAAAG
>Ga0209358_10002048_pt1 | contig 15616 bp, 6 predicted proteins | sample LauGreFa1BDMLBSN_2_FD_187574 | JGI IMG/M metagenome (GOLD analysis project Ga0209358, IMG submission 187574) | Freshwater lake microbial communities from Lake Michigan, USA - Fa13.BD.MLB.SN (SPAdes) (version 2) | ecosystem: Environmental > Aquatic > Freshwater > Lake | place: Lake Michigan, USA... | reverse complement strand
AGTGAACGACGAACTTCTCATCTGACTTCAGGGTGACCGGGGTATCGAGCACCCAGACCGCATGGACGTCGGCGGAAGGCATCTTCAGCGCCCAGCCGCCGTTGATGTCGGTCAGCTCGTTGCCGCTGTTGTAACGCGGCTCGCGGTGCGAGGCGTCGGCTAGGGACATGCCCACCCCTCGTTCCTTGCCTTTGGCGTCGGCGACGGCGAAGCGAACGCCGAGCGTAGCTGTGGCATCCGCGGGCAGAGATCCCTTCGGGAGGTCGATGCGTACCGAGGCGACGGGCGTTCCGGGAGCATCAAAACGGAGGGCGAAGTCGTCACCCTTGCCCATGGCTTTCGGGATCTTCACCAGGCTATCCGCGAAGAACGGCATCGGTTCCGGCGCAGCTGGCGCCTTGGCCTTCATCTTCGCCTTAGCGGCGTCGGTGTTCTTGGCGGCGGCCTTGGCGGCTTTACCGGCGTCGGCAGGCGTCGCGGGCTTGAGGAGAGAAGTGCCGGCGGGGCTGATCAGGCCCGAGGGATGGCGAGCTAGCGTGGCCGTCATGCTTTGCTGCCAGGCTTGGTAGGCGGTGAGGGCCTTCGGGTCGCCGGCGAGGGCCTTGGCGACCTCGGCGTAGTGCGCCTCGAGTTCGGCTTTGAGGCGGGAGTCTTGCTTGGCGAGATAGGCGTTCTTCACGCGGGCCTCGGGGTAGAACGGGTGGTCATTGCCGACGCCTTTGAGTTCCGGCTCCGGGGTGTAGTTGTAGTTCGCGTAGACACCCCACTGCTTCACGTCAGCGAAGAAGGCCTGCAGGGAGTAGAAGTCGGCTGACTTGATCGGATCGAACTTATGGTCGTGGCACTCCGCGCAGCCGAACGTGCTGCCAAGCCAAGCGTTGGAGACCGACCGCACGCGCTCCGCACCATATTTGGCGAGATACTCCTTGGTTTGGGCGCCGCCCTCGCGGGTCATCATGTTCAGGCGATTGTAGCCGCTCGCCGTCAGCTGTTCTTCGGTCGGGTTAGGCAGGAGGTCGCCCGCGAGCTGCTCGCGGGTGAAGACGTCGAACGGCTTGTTGGTGTTGAACGCGTTGATGACGTAGTCGCGGTAAGGGAAGATCCGCTGGTTCTGGTCGCCATGGTAGCCGACCGTGTCGGCGAAGCGCGCGATATCCAGCCACCAGATCGCCATGCGCTCGCCGAAGTGAGGTGAGGCGAGCAGGCGGTCGACCTGCTTCTCGAAAGCGTCAGCTGAATTATCTGACACGAAGGCCGCGGTCTCAGCGGGCGTGGGCGGAAGGCCGGTAAGGTCGAGGGAGATGCGGCGGAGTAGTCGCTCCTTGGTCGCTTCGGGCGACAGCGTCGTCTTTTTCTCGGCGAGTTTGGCGGCGACGAACGCGTCGATCGCGTTCTTACCACCGACAGGCATCGACGGCACGACCGGGGCTTCGAGGGGCTTGTAGGCCCAATGGGGTTCGTAGAACGCGCCTTGGGCGACCCATCGCCGGAAGAGTTCCTTCTGGGCCGGCGTCAGCGTTTTGTGCGCTTCTTTCTCCGGCATGATATCTTCGGGGTCGTTCGAGAAGATGCGTTTGATGATCTCGCTCTGCTCGGGCTTGCCGGGGACGATGGCGATCTCCCCGCTCTTGCCGGCCTTCAGCGCTTCTTCACGGATATCCAAGCGCAGGCCGCCTTTGCGCGACTTCGGATCGAAGCCGTGGCAATGAAAGCAGGTGTCCGACATGATCGGTCGGATGTCGCGGTTGAAGCGGACAGGCTCAGGGGTGCCGTCGGCGGCTAGCAAGCCGGCGGCGACGAAAGAGCAGACGAGCGTCGGAAAGCGCATAGGGGATGTCGTTATGACACCCCCGATGCCGAGGGGTTTCAACCGATTAGTAGGAGAATCCCCTTGGCTCAACGGGCCAGCCAGTTGACGGCATCAACCAGCACGTAGCCGCCGGCACCCTCATTGCTTACGACTACCTTGGCGGGGCCGGACGGGAAGCGGAAGGTGCCCAGGGAAAGCAAGCCGGCTTGGGCCCCAGCTCCTGAGAGATCGGCGCGGACTTCGGCCACACCTTCGGCATGGTGGATGCGGACGAGGGCGTTACGGCTGCGGTTGGCGTTGGGGACGACCGACAAGCGTATCTCATACTTACCGGCGGCAGGGAGCTTGCCGATGAAAGCGGCGCTGGCGGCACCGCCGGCCCCCTTATCATCATGACGATAGCCCGAGCCGACGAAGCCTCCGTTGGCGGAGCTCGGTTTCCAGCCGCCGGTGAGCACGGCCTCATCGTCATCGACGGTCACCCCGGGCAGTGAGGCGGCCGGCTTGGCGGAGCCGTGGCCCTTGGGCTTCTCCTTGGACGACTCATGCTCGAGCACCTGGCCGTCGGCGAGCAGGCGGGCCCGGAGGGCGGCGTAAGGGACGTCCTGCACGGCGAGGTTGCCGTCGATCGCCAGCACGGCGGCCGTGGCGGCGGATTGGCCGAGGATCATGAAGACGGGCTCCATGCGGATCGAACCGTAGGCGATGTGCGTCGCGCTGCAGGCCACGGGGGCGAAGAGGTTGGCGATCTCGCCGCGCTTCGGCACCAAGGCGCCGTAAGCGATCGAGTAGGGCGAGATCGGCACGCCGATGTCGCCTTCGTTCTGCACGTTGCCTTCCGGGGTCACGTAGCGGCGTACGTTGTGGGAATCGATGGTGTAAGAGCCCATGCCCACGGAGTCAGGCGTAGGCTTCTTCTTGGTCAGTTCGTTCTCGGTCATCACGAAGGCGCCGACCATGCGACGGGCTTCGCGGACGTAGATCTGGTGGGGCCAGTGGCCGTTGTCCTTGAACTCGTCTTTCGGCAAGCCCCAGCGGTTGGCTTCTTCGCGGACGTCGGCCGGCACGCGCGGGTCGTTGGCGAGGAACCAGAGCAGGCCTTGCTGGTAGGTGCGATGTTCGGCCAGGATCTCCTTGCGGCGCTCATACGAAGCTTCCGGGTAGTCGTAATTCATCCCGATATTGTCGAAGCTGAACGGACCATGGTTGTTCGTGTCGGTCTTCCGGTTGGGCAGCAGGTCGAACTTATGGAAGGTCTGGCGCCAGCCGGCGTCGAGGACGCGGACGACCAGCTCATACTGTGCGGCGTCGTAGTTCGCCGGTTTGGGGAAAGGGATGCGATTCTCCGGATGGTCGGTCGCGCACCAACGATAGCAGTAGGCCTGCACGCGCTTGTCGCCCTCGCCGCGCACGCCGGGTGGTTCGGCCGAGATACGGGGTAGCAGGCCGGAAGAGGGGTCTCCAGGGGTCTTGTAGGCGCTGATCGGCTTCTTCACCGCGCCGAAGTGGTGACCGTGATGAAGGATACCGACCTGGTTGCCGTTCCATTCCTCGCCGTAGACGGAATTCGCCTCGCGGCCGACATGGTAGCTGATGCCTGCGGCCGCCAGTAGGTCACCCTCGTAGGTCGCGTCGATGAACATTTTTCCGGCGAACTTCTTGCCGGACAGCATAGTGATCTCGGCGATACGACCGTCGACGACGCGGACGCCCTTGGCGCGGTCAAGCCATTCGTCGCGGAGGACGGTCAGGCCGAATTCCTTCACGTAGTCTTCGAAGACCTTCTCGGCTACGTTCGGTTCGAAGATCCACATCGTGCGTTCGTCTTTGTCCATGGCCACGGTGCCTTGGCCTTTGTTGCCGAAGGCTTCGGGGCGCTGCCAAGCCCAGGTCGAGTCCTTCTGATACTCGACCCAGACACGGTGGTAGAAGTTGCGGGCGAGACCGCCGATCACGGCCTTGTTGCCGGTGTCCGTGTAGCCGAGACCGCCGCTGCTCAGGCCGCCGAGGTGGATGTCAGGTCCGACGATGATGACGGACTTACCCATCTTCTTCGCCTGGACGGCGGCGATGACACCGGCCGGAGGTGCCGCCGTAGACTACGAGGTCATAAGTCTCAGCGGCGGTGAGACGGAGCGCGCAGAGGCAGAGGAGAGACAGGCGGAGGAGCATGACTAAAAGGGGTAGGGGTGGGGGCAGGGGTGGGGCAGGGCGTGCCTACTCCTAGGGTCAGCGATTAGCGGACTGCTTGGCGATGAAGTTGAGGATCGCGAGGCGGGCGGGGTCGTCGGAGTTCCGGATATTATGTCCGACGGTACCGTGGTCGCGGTCGTCGATGCGCAGCGAATAGTTCTCGGTGTGTCCGGCCGCCTTGAGGGTCGTCACGAAGAACATGTTCTCCTCGGCGCGGCTGAGCATGTCGCTCTGGGCGTAGATCGTCAGGATCGGCGGCAGCGATTTGCGGATATGGAAGGCGGGAGCGGCTTCGTCGGACGTGATGCCGTAGCGGGCCTGGCCGCGTTCTTCGCGAACGGTGTAATGATTGAAGACCTGGCCGCTGACCTGGGCGACGCCGGCCACCGAACCGAGCGTGAGTCCGTGCGGCTTAAGTCGTTCGGGGTCCATCGCCACGAGCAGGGCGAGGTAGCCGCCGGCCGAATGGCCACCGATGAAGACCTTCCGCGGGTCGCCGCCGTGCTCGGCGATATGCTTGACCGTCCAAGCGAAGGCCGCGGCGGCATCGTCGACGTAAGCCGGATATTTCGCCTTCGGGCTGAGGCGGTAGTCCGGCGTCACGACCGCGACGCCGGCCTGGGCGAGGCTTTCGCGGATCTCGGCGCAGAATTCGGTCCGCAGGTCCTTGGAGCCGTTCTTCAATCCGCCGCCGTAGAACCAGACGTAGGTCGCGAAACCCTTGGCGCCCACGGGCACGGTGAGGTCGAGCTTGCAGCGCTCCTGCTCGTAGGGCGTGAGCGAAACGACGTCATCCTTGTAGGCGATGTCCTTCAGGACCTTGGTCTCGACCGCCCCGGCCGGGGTGTAGGCGAGACAGAGCAGCAGGAGAGCGAGGCGCATCAGGCGATCAGCGACTGGACGATCTTGCCGTGGACATCGGTGAGACGGAAGTCGCGGCCCGAACTGCGGAAGGTGAACTCTTCGTGGTTGAAGCCGAGGAGACGCAGGATGGTCGCGTGCAGGTCGTGCACATGGACGACGTCCTTGACGGCCTTGAAGCCGAACTCGTCGCTCTCGCCGTGGACGTGGCCGGGCTTCACGCCACCGCCGGCCATCCACATCGTGAAACCGTGGCTGTTATGGTCGCGGCCGTTGATCTTGCCGGCGTTGGAGCCCGGGGTCGGCAGTTCGACGGTGGGGGTGCGGCCGAATTCGCCGCCCCAGATGACCAAGGTCTCGTCGAGCATGCCGAGGCGCTTGAGGTCGGCGAGAAGCGCCGCGATCGGTTGGTCGGCTTCCATCGCGAGGCGGCGGTGCTGGACTTCGAGGTCGTCGTGGCTATCCCAGGGCTGACCGGCGCCGTGCCAGAGCTGGATGAACCGGACACCGCGTTCGGCGAGACGGCGGGCGATGAGGAATTGGCGGCCGAGGGTCGTATCGCCATACATCTCACGGGTTTTCTCGGATTCGCGACCCACGTCGAAAGCATCGGTCGCTTCGAGCTGCATGCGGTAGGCCATCTCGAAGGACTGGGCGCGCGCCTCGAGGGCGGCGTCCTGCGGGCGGGCGGTCTGGTGGGCGGCGTTGAGCTTGGCGAGCAGGTCGAGCTGTTTGCGCTGAGCAGGACGCGACAGGCCGAAGTTACGGATATTCTCGATGAGCTCCTCGACGGAGCGCTTCGACGTGTCGACGTAGTTTCCTTGGTAGACGCCGGGCAAGAAGCCGCACTGCCAGTTCTGGGTTTCTTGAATCGGGAAGCCGCCCGGGCAGAGGGTCATGAAGCCGGGCAGGTTCTCGTTCTCGGTGCCGAGTCCGTAGGTGACCCATGAGCCCATCGACGGACGGACCTGGCGGGCTTCGCCGCAGTTCATCAGCAGCAGGGAAGGCTCGTGGTTGGGTACGTCGGCCTTCATCGAGCGGATCACGCAGAGGTCGTCCGCGTGTTCGGCTGTCTTGGCGAAGAGTTCGCTGACCTCGAGTCCGCTTTTGCCGTAGCGCTTCCAGGAGAACGGCGAACGGAACGCCGCGCCGGTGCGACGCTCGGTGGCGATGTAGTCGCCCGGCAGGGTCTTGCCGTGGTATTTATCGAGGGCGACCTTACGGTCGAAGGTGTCGACCTGCGATGCGCCGCCGTTGGCGAAGATGTGGATGACGCGCTTGGCCTTGCAGGGTAGCGGGGCTTTGCGAGCGGCGAGCGGATGCAACGGGTCGATGCGGATGTCGGCGCCGCGGAGTTCCTGCTGGAGCAGGGAGGCCATGGCGACGCCGCCGAGGCCCATGCCGACGCGGCGGAGGAACTCGCGACGGGAGCCGAGGGAGAGTGGATCGATATGGTGCATCAGTCGGCGAAGGCGAATTCGTTGCTTTGGAGGAGGACCTGGGCGAAGGTCGAAAGCGCTGACTGGCGGTCCGGCTTGCGGCCGAACTCACCGGCGGAGGAGCTGATCACTTCGCCGGTCTGGGCGTCCTTGATGACCGGCGACCAGGTGAAGCCGTCGCTGTTTGAGTTGCGGTGGTTGTCGGCGATGAAGTCGACGGTCTCGCCGGCGAGGAGTTCGATCTCCGTCACGAGCGTGGAGCCAGTAGCGCCTCCGGCGACGACGACTTCCTTAAGCAGACCACGGCGGGCGGAGACGATGCGGGCGCGGACGCCGTCGCTCGCCTTGCTGCTCACGTGGAGGTCGCCTTCGAGACGATAGGTGCCTGCGCTGCCGGCGGTCCAGCGGCGGATGGCCGCAAGATCCTGACGGTCGCCGGTATGACCTCCCTTGGCGGACAGGAAGACGAAAGAGAACTTCTTGTCAGGGATCTTGTCGGTCGGCGCGATGCGGTCCTTGGTGCGGACGGTCATCTCGGTGAACTTCATCGTTTTCGTCGCCGGATCCCAGCCGCCGTAACCGTTGCTCCAGGCGGCCGGGGCCGGCGCGGCGGAGGCTTCGCGGAGATAGTCGAGGGCCAGTGCGGTTTCGGCCGGCTTCGGTTCACGGGCGAGGATCGTACGGTAGAGGAACGCCACGCGGGCGGCGTCATCCGGTTGGGCCGCGGACTTGGCGGCGAGTTCGTCGCTCAGCGTGCGTCCGAAGGGATGGTTCAGCATCCAGAGGGACTGCTGAGGCGTCGTGGTCTGGTTCCGCTTGGGGACATGATAATCCGGGTTGGCGAAATCGAACGTCCGGAAGAAGGCCGGCAGGTTCTGGCGGTCGATATGGCCGTAGATCGTGCGGCGGGGCGTGCCGAAGGCGCCGACCAGGTCGAAGGGCTGTCCGCCGAGCTTGGCTTCGTCGAGGCGTCCGGCCACGCGCAGCATGCTGTCGCGCAGGGCCTCGAAGTCGAGGCGACGGCGATGGGCGCGCCAGAGCAATGTGTTTTCGGGGTCCTTGGCGACGGCGTCGGCGCGGAGGTCGGCGGACTGCAGGAACGTGTGCGAGAGGACGATCGAGCGGATGAGCTTCTTCATCGACCAGCCTTCTTTCACGAACGAGCTCGCCAGATGGTCGAGCAGGGCGGGGTTCGTGCCGGAAGTGGTGCGGACGCCGAAGTCGCTCGGTGTCTCGACGAGCGGCTGACCGAGGAGATGCATCCAGACACGATTGACCATCACGCGGGCGGTCAACGGATTGGTCGGGCTCGCGATGGCGTTGGCAAGGTCGAGTCGGCCGCTGCCCTGGGTGAACTCCTTGGGCGGACCGTCTGAGAGGATGGAGAGATACTGACGAGGGACCTTCTTACCCGGGCGCGAAGCGCTGCCGCGGAGGAAGACGACGCCCTGCACGGCCTTTGCCTTATCTTGGATCGCCATCGCGTGCGGCGGGCTCTTCGGGCTCGTGGCTTTGAAGCCCGAGACGTCGATCTGCAGCTTGTTGCGGGTGTTGCGGTCAGCGACGTTGTAGGTGCCGATCAGCGAAGCGGGCGTCATGACCGTCGGGCCGCTGGGATGCAGGATGAGCTCGCGCCAAGACTTCCATTCGGCTTGGGCGGTATGCTCGGGCTTGCGGGCCTCGGAGAGCAGGGCGGCGTAGGTCGCGGTCAGTTCGCCCAATTTGGTCGGCGCCTTGGCTTGCAGCCGGGCACGGAGCAGCGGGTCGGCGAAAGAGGTGGATTGGGACAGCAGCGCGGCGAAACGCTTCGGGAACTCGGCATCGGCGACGCCCTGCAGGCTCACCCAGGCGCCCCACACGGGATCGGTCGGCGTCAGCTTGGGCTTCAGTGCGTTCTTCCAGCCGCCGAGCACGGCCGCATAGAGGTTCGCGGCCTTGGCCTTCTGATTGGCATCGAGTTTGGCGTCCTTGAGGGACTCCATGGACAGGTTGAGGTAGGCCGTGGTCTTCTCCGGCGAATAGGAAAGATCGTAGCGGCTCTGGATGAAGTCATTGAGCTTCTTTTCGCGGACGCCCAGTTCGGTCTCGAATTCCTCCGTCTCCTTCGTGCGCGTAAACGGCTTCAGCGGCGGGAGGTCCTTGGGTTCTTCGCTGGAATTGAAGATCGCATAGAGCGAGTAATACTCCGTCGTCGGCAGCGGGTCGAACTTATGGTCGTGGCAGCGGGCGCAGGCCATCGTCAAGCCTTGCGTTCCGCGCATGACGACGTCGATACGGTCGTCGATGATGTCGGGTGTACTGTTGAGGAAGCGGCGACCGAGCGTCAGGAAGCCCAGCGCGGCGAGGTCGCGATTGTTCTCGGGGTCCTTGACGATCTGGTCGGCGGCGATCTGCAGGCGAAGGAACTGGTCGTAGGGAAGGTCGTCGTTGAAGGCCTTCACGACCCAGTCGCGATAGGTATAGGCGTAAGGGTAGCGTCGTTCTTCCTGGAAGACATAGCCCTTCGTGTCGGCGTAGCGGGCGACGTCGAGCCAATGGCGGCCCCAGCGTTCGCCGAAGGCCGGCGAGGCCAGGAGGCGGTCGACGAGTTTCTCGGTCGCCTGCGGATCTTTGTCGCCGACGAAGGCGGCGATTTCAGCGGCGGTGGGTTGATAGCCGGCAAGGGCTAGCGTCAGACGGCGGATGATGACTTCGCGGCCGGCCTGCGGATTGAAATCGAGCCCGGCTGACTTCAGTTGTGCGAGCACGAATCGATCGAGCGGCTGACTGACCTTCGGGGCGTCGGTCGAAGCGATGACGGGAACGGCCGGCGCCTTCACGGGTTGGAAGGCCCAGTGCTTGCGAGGGTCGAGGGCGTTGGGCTTGGCTTCTTCCGGCCAGGGCAGGCCTTGTCGCACCCACTCCGTGAGCGCGGCGATCGCCTTGGGCGGAAGTTTCTCATCTTCACCCGGCATGGCGTAGACATCCGGAGCTTTGACGTGGTTGACGGAGAGAATCAGGCGGCTGGTTTCGGGTTTGCCCGGGACGACGATCGGCCCGAGTTCGCCGCCCTTGAGCACTAACTCACGAGAGTCCAGTCGCAGTCCTGACTTCTGCTTCTTCTCGCCGTGGCACTTGTAGCAATGGTCGGCCAGGATCGGTCGGACTTCCTTTTCAAAAAACTCCAGCTGGGCGGCCGTCGCGGGTTCGGCAGCTGACGCCGAGACGGCGAGCAAAAGAGGGGCAAGGTGGTGCCGGAAAGACATCGGAAAAGGGTAGGACAGGGCGGGGTGCCCTTAGTTCCTCAAACGTGTTGGCTGTCATCGGGATGTAAAGCCGTCGCTGGGGATTTAGGCCAGTTACCCTCTTTTGACCCAAGTTGGGGTTGAACCTGACTAGAAACAGGGTGTCTATGGGGCACCCCTAGTTTACTTATGTCCCACTTATCCCGTCAGGCCAGCCTCTCGATGCTGGCCTTCCTTGCCTTGGCCGCTCCCGTCGTCGCCGCCGACCCGAAGCCGGTCGCAGAATCGCCCCACATGCTCGCCAAGGATAAGCAGCGCCTGGTTGATTTCTCCGCCGAGCTCAATGGCTCGAAGGAGCTGTATCTCATGGTCGCCGAAATCGACGGCAACGCCTGCGACTGGGCTGATTGGATCGAGCCGGAGGTCGTCCTGATGGACGGCACCGTGGTCGATCTGACTAAGCTTAAGTGGACCAGCGCCGAATCCCTCGGACAGACCCGTGTCGGCAAGAACTATGACGGCAAGCCGCTCAAGGTCGCCGGCAAGGAATATGCCCGAGGTATCGGCACCCATGCCTCGTCTTTCATCTCCTACGTTCTGCCAGGTCCGGCCAAGTCCTTCCGGGCCAAGGTCGGCATTGACGACGGTGGCGCCATCCGCGCCGGCAAGGCCAGCGGTGCCGACGTGAAGTTCGCCGTCTTCACCACCCGTCCGGCGAAATACAAGCCGGTCGATTATGACGGTGGCCCGACGCTCGTCCCAGCCGAACTCTTCACTGTTCCCGAAGGCTTCGAAGTCACGGTCTGGGCGACCTCGCCGCAGATTTCCAATCCGACGAACATCGATTTCGACGAACGTGGTCGCATGTATGTCGCCGAGGGTATCAACTACCGCGGCAAGAAGGGGCGCCGCAAGGAAGGCGACCGCATCGTGATCCTCGAAGACACCCTTGGCGCGGGCAAGGCCGACAAGGTCACGGTCTTCACTCAGGATACCAACTTGGAATCCCCCCTGGGCGTGGCCCACATCGACGGCAAGGTCGTCGTCTCCCAGCCGCCGGATCTGCTCGTCTACACCGACGTCAACGGGGACGGCGTGATCGACCTGTCCGTCGACAAGAAAGAAGTCCTGCTTACCGGCTTCAACGGACGCCAGCATGACCACAGCCTCCACAGCGCGACCTTCGGTCCGGACGGGAAGTGGAACTTCAACCAAGGCAACATGGGCGCTGACTTCATCGACAAGGCTGGCCGCCATTTCTTCATGGGCAGCCCTTACATGCTGCAGAACATCGCTGGTCGTCGCAGTGACGACGGCAACGTCTGGATCGGGGGTTTCTCCGTGCGCATGAACAGCGACGGCTCCGAACTCCGGATCGTCGGACACAACTATCGCAACAGCTACGAGCAAACCATCAACTCGTTCGGCGACATGTATCAGAGCGACAACGATGATCCGCCCGCCTGCCGTGTCTCCCTGATCATGGAAGGCGGCAACGCCGGCTTCGCGTCGCTGGACGGCAAGCGTTCCTGGGGCGCCGACAAACGCCCCGGACAGAGCACCCCGGTCGCCGAATGGCGCCAGGAAGACCCTGACACTATGCCGGCCGGCGATGTCTACGGCGGCGGCTCTCCGACCGGCGTGGCCTTTTACGAGAACGGCGCGATGGGCGAAAAGTGGAACGGCCTGCTCCTCGCCTGTGAAGCCGGCAAGAACGTCGTGTTTGGTTACCTGCCCAAGCCCGACGGCGCCGGCATGAAGCTGGAGCGCTTTGATTTCCTCACCTCCAACAAGGAGAAGGAATGGGCGGGTTCGGACTTCCTCGGTGGTAAGCCCACCGGGATCCTGAAGACCAAGTTCCGTCCGTCTGACGTGTGCGTCGGTCCGGATGGCGCCATCTACGTGGCCGACTGGTTCGACCCCGGCGTGGGTGGACACGGCACCCGAGATAACGGCTCCTCCGGCACCATCTATCGTATCGCGCCGAAGGGCTTCAAGTCCGTCGTCCCCAAGATCGACCTCAGTTCCGTCGCCGGACAGATCGCCGCGCTGCGCAGTCCTTCGCCCAACGTCCGTGCCGGCGGCTTCAACCGACTCAAGGCCGCGGGTGACAAGGTCGTCGACGATGTCGCGGCTCTGCTCGCCGACGCCAATCCTTACGTCGCTTCGCGCGCCGTCTGGCTGCTCGCGCAGCTCGGGGACAAGGGCGCCGCGCTCGCCCGCAAGGAACTCGGCTCCGCCGACGACACCCGTCGCCTCGTGGCCTTCCGTGCCCTGCGTGCCGCCGGCCGTGATGTCTTCACGCTCTGTGAGTCGCTGGCCAAGGACAAGTCTCCGGCCGTCCGTCGCGAAGTCGCCATCGCGCTCCGTGATTTCAAGACCCCGGCCGCCATCGCGCTGCTCGTGACGATCTCCGAACAGTTCGACGGTCAGGACCGCGCCTACCTCGAGGCCATCGGCCTCGCCTCCACCGACCGCGAGGCGCTCGTGCATGCGGCCATCGCCAAGTCCATGGCTAAGCCCGCTCTTGAGTGGACCCCGGCCTACGCCTGGCTGACCTGGCGCCTGCACCCGGCCTCCGCCGTCCGCGACGTCCGCGCCCGCCTGCTCTCCGGCAAGCTCACCGAGTCCGAGGTCAAGCGCGACCTCACCACGCTGGCCTTCACGCGCAGCGCCGAGGCCGCCGGCACGATGGTGGAGCTTTCACTGAACAAATCCTTCGCCCAGGTCGATCTCGCCAAGTGGTGGGTCGGTAATCGTAAGAGCAATCTCTGGAAGCCCTTCGACGTCGATGCGATCGTGAAGGCCCGTGGCGGCGACGCTTCGGCCGCCAAGCTCGTTGCCAGCGATCTGCCGCCGGAGATGCCGGGCGCCAAGGCGCTCGCTCCGGTTGAAGCCATCGCCACCCTCAAGGGCGACGTCGCCAAGGGCAAGGCATCGGCCGCGGTCTGCTACGCCTGCCATAAGTTTGACGGGAAGGGGATCGACTTCGGTCCGGACCTGACGACCTACGCCAAGCAGCAGTCCCTGGAGACCCTGATCCTGAACATCGCCCAGCCTTCCAATAACATCTCGCACGGCTTCGAAGGAACGCGCGTGGTGCTCGATGACGGCATGGTCATCACCGGCATGGTCCTGTCCTCGGGCGACCCTCTCATGGTGAAATCCATGGGTGGCGTGGTGCAGTCCATCCCGCGTCAGCGCATCAAGGAGGAGAAGCAGCTGGATCGTTCGCTCATGTTCACTGCTTCCCAGATGGGTCTGACCGAACAGAGCGTCGCCGATATCGCCGCTTACCTGCGGAGTCTCTGATACAAAGGGGGCAAGCTGGCCAGTTGGCCAGTTGACAAGGAATATAAGGGTCGGGGTCGCAGGACTCCGGCCTTTTTGTATGGGGTCAGACCGCTTCCGATCGATATCTGTCGGAAGCGGTCTGACCCCATACTTTTTGCCTGTCCCTGACCCTATGCCAGTGGTTATGACTCTCCCCATGCGCTCGCCCCTCGTCGCTCTCTTCCTTTCGGTTGGTCTGCTTTTCGGTCAGGCCAAGAAGCCGGCCAAGAAGGTCGCCGTTCCCGCACCCGTCGTGGAAGCCTCCGGACAGTGGATTCTCGGCACCGTCGGCGTCGGCAAGCAGAAGGACGCCTCGATCGACTCCACCGGCCTGAAGGGGCTGGCCGTCCGCCTCGGAGACGACGGCAAGAAGGGCATCGCTTACGACTTGGACCTCTGCCGTCCGATCGGGGCCTGGGCGGGCAAGTTCACGACGGACATGAATCTGATGTCTCGAGGGGATTACCCGACCGCCATCGGCGAGACGATCTTCGTCACCGGGGATTTCGCCGGCTTCATGCCGGATGCCTCCGCGACGGCCCTGACGCCTCGCAAGGGATTCGGACCGCTCCCGGTGGATCAGGCGCGTTTCAAAGGTTTCCAGAATGCCGGTCGCGCCGTGGTCGTGCGCTGGCAGGTCGGCGCCGTCTCCGTCGATGAGGCGTCCGAGGTTGTCACGGCCAACGAAGTCCAGTTCGTGGTACGCACCCTGGAGGTCGGTCCTTCCGTCAAAGGAATCACCGTGATGCTGGGTAAGGCCGCCGACGCCGCGCGCATCGTCACGCTCGGCGCCGCCAAGGTCGAGACGCTCGACGGCCACGCCGTGGCCCGCATCACCGGCGCTTCCGAGGTCACCCTCGTCCGCATCGCTTATCTTCCGTCCGGCGTGCCCCTGCCGACGGCCTTCGACACCGACCTGCCATCCAAGCTGCTAAAGACTCCGAAGGTCCTCTGGCCGGAGGTCGTGGAGACGACCGGCAAACTCTCGGAGAAGGCCGGCGAGCCTTACGTGGTCGATGACGTCAGCCTACCCGTGACCAATCCTTGGAAGGCGCCGATGTTCACTTCGGCCTTCGATTTCCTGCCTGATGGTCGGGCCGTCATCAGCACCTTCCATGGTGACGTCTTCGTCGCCTCGGGTATCGATGACAAATTGGCCAAGGTCACCTGGCGTCGCTTCGCCGCCGGTCTTTATCACCCGCTCGGCCTCAAGGTCGTGAACGGAGAAGTCTATGTCACCTGTCGCGACGGCCTCTGGAAGCTGCGTGATACGAACGGCGACGGTGAGGCCGACGCTTATGAGGCGTTCAACTTCGACGTGATGGTCACCAAGAACTTCCACGAGTTCGTCTTCGATCTGCAGACCGATGCCGCAGGGAATTTCTACTTCATCAAGGCCGGTCCCGTGCGCAAAGGCGGTCGTGGCTTCGATGAGCTCTGCGACCACCATGGGGTCCTGTTCAAAGTCTCCCCGGACGGTAAACGATCGGAAACCTATGCCACCGGCTTCCGTGCGCCCAACGGCATCGGCATCAGTCCGACCGGCCAGCTGACCTCGGGTGACAACGAAGGGACCTGGACGCCGATGTGCCGTCTCAATTGGATCAAGCAGGGCGGCTTCTACGGTGTGGTCGATCTCGCTCATCGGGCGACCCCGCCGACCGATTACGACCGTCCGCTCTGCTGGTTCCCGAAGGAAGTGGACAACTCCAGCGGCGGCCAGGTCTGGGTCACTTCCGATAAGTTCGGCCCTTGGAAGGACCGTCTCCTGCACCTCAGCTATGGCACCTGTTCGCTCTATGGCGTGCTCCCGCAGGAAGTGACCTTCGGCGGACAGCCGCAGATGCAGGGAGGGGTGACGCGCTTCAATGTCGACTTCGGTAGCGGCGCCATGCGCGCCCGCTTCAATCCCAAGGACGGACAGCTTTACGTGACCGGCCTCCGCGGCTGGCAGACCACCGCGACCCAGAACGGCTGCTTCCAGCGCGTGCGCTACACCGGCGTCAACGCCCGCATGCCCATCGCCTTCGCCGCGACGAAGCAGGGCCTGCGCGTCGATTTCACCTGCGAACTGGACGCCAAGACGGCGGCCGACGCCGGCAACTGGAACCTCGAGCTCTGGAACTACGTCTGGTCCTCCGCCTACGGATCTCCCGACATCTCCACCCAGGACGCCAAGGTCACCGCCACCGAACTCGGTAACGACGGCCGGCTTCAGTTCAGCAAAGGCCAGATGTCGGAGCGCAAGCACGACGCCATGGTCATCCGCAAGGTGACCCTCTCGGCCGACAAACGCTCCGTCCTATTAGAGATCGCCGACCTTCGTCCCGCGATGCAGGCTCAGCTCAAGTATGAGCTTAAGTCGGCTGACGGCGCCGAACTGCGCGGCCAGGTCACCGGCACGATCCACGCCTTGGCGGACTAAGCCTTCTTCAGCTACGGAAGCGCATGATCCGTCGGTATTCGGCGGGTGTCATGTTCTCGGAGCGCCTGAACGCCGCGAAGAAGGAGTTCAGGTTCGGGTAGCCACAACGGTGAGCGATCGCCTCGATTTTCTCGGAGGAGCCCGCGAGCAGGCGCTTGGCCGAATCGATACGGACGGTGCGCAGCCGGTCTCCGGGGGTACAGCCGACGTGTTTCACGAAGGCCTGCCGGAGTCCACGTTCGGACATGTGGGCGATGGCGGCGAGTTCCTTGACGCCCAAGGGCCCGGCGAAGTGGTCGGTGATGTGGTGCAGGGCACGTACGACGCCTTC
>Ga0209358_10002047_pt1 | contig 15625 bp, 16 predicted proteins | sample LauGreFa1BDMLBSN_2_FD_187574 | JGI IMG/M metagenome (GOLD analysis project Ga0209358, IMG submission 187574) | Freshwater lake microbial communities from Lake Michigan, USA - Fa13.BD.MLB.SN (SPAdes) (version 2) | ecosystem: Environmental > Aquatic > Freshwater > Lake | place: Lake Michigan, USA... | reverse complement strand
TAGCCCGTGGCGGGCACAGACCTGCGTCACGTCCACCGCACCGCGCACCCGCAGGCTGTCCAGCGGACTGGCGACGTCAGAGCAGACGAACAGCTCGTGCCCTGCTTCCCTCATCGCGGTAATCAGGTAGTTGCCGGTGGTGGTCGGGGTCAGCGATGCGACAAGAAGAATTTTCACGTCCCGGCTCTCCTCAGGCCATCATTGCGGCGCGCGGCTCTTCACCGACAGGAAACCGTTCGACCATTTCTTGCGGAAGTAGGCGGTATTCTTTTCGTGCAAGGCAACAGTGTCGATGGTCTTGTGCAGGTAGGCGATGTCCACCTTCTGGGCGCTGACGCCGTGGTGATGGAAGTGCTTGATGTTCACCCCGGGATGCACGACGCACTTGAGCCCTGCCTGCCGGATGCGGAAGCTGAAGTCGATCTCTTCATAGCCGGCGGGGGAGTATTCGACATCAAAGCCGCCCAGCCGGCGGAAGGTGGCGGAGCGCACCAGGAAGCAGAAGCCAGACACCACGTCGGACTCGACCGGCTGCTCGCCCTCGGCATAGCTGTTGTGCTGGAGGTTCTCCCAGTAGGAGCCAGCGGGGCCCACCTCTCCCACCTGCGCATCGTCGAACAGGGCGCACAGTGGTTCGATCGCATCCTTGCCCACTTGCACGTCATCATTCAGGTAGCAGAGGATGTCCCCCTCGGCCATATCAGCGCCCATGTTCCAGGAGCGTGCCACGCCGACGTTGACGCTGTTCAGGCAGTACTTGTCGATGTGCGGGTGGGTGGCGACGAACTCCACCAGCTCCTGGTCCTGCCCGTTGCAGACCACAATCACTTCGTGCGGCAGGCTCACGTTGTCGTGCAGGTCGCGCAGCACGTCGGGCAGGGTGTAGCGCGGCATGAAAAAGCGCGCCTTGTTGAGCGGGCGCTTGAGGTGCAGCACGGGAATGATGAAGCTGACTTTGGGTTGCGGTGCGGTAGTCATGGCCTGAGCTGTTCAATGGTGTCCCAGAACTCATCATTGGCCCGGGCGAAGTTGGCCGGATTGCCGATGTCAAATGGGAAAGAGGTGGCACCGACGTTTCCGTTGGTGATGAGTTGGCAGCCACACAGCGCGGCTTCGGTCACTACTCGACCCTGCGGCTCGGGCCAACGCGGTAGGAAGACGAAGTGTTTCGCCCGGTTCATGAAATTGGGGATTTCGCTGTAGGGCACGCTGCCGTGCCAAGTGCCGAAGTCTAGTTTCTCCCCCGGTACGATCTTGCCAACGAAATGGATGTTGGCACCACGGAAACGCTCGCGCATGGCAGCCAAGCCCTTGGCCTCACCAATGACGCCAACGAAAAGGTAGTCAATGTCGCGCTCACGACGCTGGTTATAGAAGACGGTGCCATCGATTGTGGGCTTGAGTACAAACGATACCCGACCTCGATCTTCGCCCAGAATGCCTTCGATGGTACGCTGGTGCAGAGGAGATAGATAAACGTTGAGCGCAGACCTAGCGAAAAGCTTGCGCACCAGTGGGTCGAGTGCAAAACATTGCTGCCCAAAATCACGCAGCGCTAGGTTATGCACCAAATGCAGCGGCGATTTGTAAGCACACCGAGCCTGCGAATGTCCGGAACATGGCAGGTGCCCGAGGTTACAGACGTCCACATAGGCGTTGCTCATATGGATGAAGGGACGATTGTCTACAATATCTTCCAGCAAGTCTGGTTCAAAACGCAGCCATGCACCACGGCTCTTGAGGGTCTGCGGGAAATTAAAAACATCCACTAACCAGTACAGGTCTGCCTGGCCGGTGCCTTCATCCACACGTGGGCGGATCGAGCGTAGACAAATGGTGTGGCCACGCCTTCTCCCCGCCTCGATTAACGCGCGGGTGATCATTTCCCCGCCACCGCCATGAATGATGGGGTTGAAGTAGGAAAGGCAGTCGATCTTCATCGGTTGTCGCGCCGCTTCAGTCCCCGCTGGCGAGCAGCTGGTCGAAGTAGGCGATGGTCTTTTTCAGGCCTTCGTCCAGCTGCACCTGGGGCGCCCAGCCGCCCAGGCGCTCTTTCGCTCGCGTGATGTCGGGCTGGCGCTGCATGGGGTCGTCGGCCGGCAGGGGCTGGAAGACCAGCTTCGATCTGGCGCCGGTCAGGGCGATGACTTTCTCAGCCAGCTGGCGGATGGTGAACTCGCCGGGGTTGCCCAGGTTGATGGGGCCGGGGAAGCCGGGCGCGCCGTCGGCGCCGCGGGGGATGTCCATGAAGCGGATGAAGCCTTCCACTAGATCATCAACATAGCAGAAGCTACGGGTCTGCTGGCCTTCGCCGTAGATAGTGATCGACTCGCCACGCAGAGCCTGCACGATGAAATTGCTGACCACGCGACCGTCATTGGGGTGCATGCGAGGACCGTAGGTGTTGAAAATGCGAGCAACGCGGATATCCAATCCGTATTGTCGGTGGTAGTCGAAAAACAGGGTTTCGGCACAGCGCTTGCCTTCGTCGTAGCAACTGCGGATGCCGATGGGATTGACATTGCCCCAGTAGGCTTCGGTCTGGGGGTGTACGGCGGGATCCCCATAGACTTCGCTGGTGCTAGCCTGAAAAATGAGAGCCTTGAGGCGCTTGGCCAAGCCCAGCATGTTGATGGCGCCATGCACGCTGGTCTTGGTAGTCTGCACGGGGTCGTGCTGGTAGTGAACAGGGCTGGCAGGGCAGGCTAGGTTGTAGATTTGGTCCACCTCGACATATAAGGGGAACGTGACATCGTGGCGAATAAATTCGAAGCGCGGGTTATCAACTAGGTGCTCAATATTGCGCTTGCTGCCGGTAAAGAGGTTGTCAGCGCATATGACCTCGTCGCCACGTTCTAGCAGGCGGTCTATGAGATGCGAGCCTAGGAAGCCGGCACCACCGGTAACGAGAATGCGCTTGCGTGGGTTGTAGTTTCTCATGGGTTCAGTCCTGTCCAAAGAGGTCGCGGGTGTAGACCTTGTGCTGTACGTCGCGGATCTGGTCGGTCAACCGATTAGCTATGATGAGATCCGCCTCCCTCTTGAAAGCAGCCAAGTCGTTGACAACGCGAGAGTGAAAGAACTCCGGCCCCTTCATGACGGGCTCGTAGATAATGACTTCAACCCCCTTGCCCTTGAGCCGCTTCATGATTCCTTGCACGCTACTGGCGCGGTAGTTGTCGGAGCCAGCTTTCATGACCAGGCGATAGACGCCCACAGTGCGCGGCTGGCGCGCCAAGATGTCTTGGGCCACGAAGTCCTTGCGGGTACTGTTGGCTTGGACGATAGCGCCGATGAGGGTCTGCGGCACGTCCTGATAGTTGGCTAGGAGTTGCTTGGTATCCTTAGGTAGGCAGTAGCCGCCGTAGCCGAAGCTGGGATTGTTGTAGTAGTTGCCAATGCGCGGATCCATACTAACACCCTGAATGATTTGCTGAGTATCAAGCCCATGAATAGCAGCATAAGTATCGAGCTCATTGAAATAAGCCACCCGCATGGCAAGGTAGGTATTGGCAAATAGCTTGATCGCTTCAGCCTCTGTGCTGTCAGTAAAAAGCACAGGAACGTCCTTGCGGATAGCAGCCTGCTGCAGCAAATCAGCAAAGATTCGAGCACGCTCGGACTGTTCGCCAACGATGATACGTGAGGGATGCAGGTTGTCGTACAAGGCGCGGCCTTCGCGAAGAAATTCGGGGGAAAAGATCAGGCTGTCGCAACCCAGCTGCTTGCAAGTGCGCAGCGTGTAGCCGACGGGAATGGTGGACTTGATGACCATAGTGGCCGCCGGATTGATGGCCATCACGTCGCGAATCACGGATTCGATCGAGCGGGTATTGAAGTAATTGGTGTCCGGGTCGTAATCGGTCGGCGTGGCGATGATGACGAAGTCCGCGCCCGCGTAGGCGGCCTGCTTGTCCAGAGTGGCGGTGAGCCGCAGCGGTTTGTTGCGCAGGTATTCCTCAAGCTCCGCGTCCTCGATCGGTGATTCGCGCCGCTGCAACATGGCCACCTTTTCAGGCACCACATCAAGCAATACGATGTCATTATTTTGTGATAGTAGAACAGCGTTAGACAAGCCAACGTAGCCAGCACCGACAACAGCGATTTTCATTCTTTTCCTCATAAAGGACGCTTCAGAAATTCTTTGAAATCACAGCAAATGTTTACATAATTATTGGACTTAGGTTTCATGCTTAGCTGCGGCCGTAGGCGTCATCAAGCCGGACTATGTCGTCTTCGCTCAAGTAGCTGCCCGATTGCACCTCGATGATTTCCAGCGGAATGTTGCCGGGATTGGCAAGGCGATGCACCACGCCGAGCGGGATGTAGGTGGACTGGTTTTCGGTAAGCAGCACTTTTTTGTCGGCGCAGGTGATTTCAGCCGTGCCGCTGACGACCACCCAGTGCTCGGCGCGGTGGTGGTGCTTTTGCAGGCTGAGGCTAGCACCGGGCTTGACTTGTATGCGCTTGACTTTGAAGCGGCCGCCTTCGTCGATGCTGTCGTACCAGCCCCATGGGCGGTGGACTTTGCGGTGCAGGGTGTGCTCTTCGCGCACTTGCTGCTGCAGTGCGTTGACGATGTGCTTGACGTCCTGGCTGCGTGACCGGTCGGCTACCAAGACAGCGTCGGGCGTTTCCACCACCACCAGGTTTTGAACGCCAACCAAGGCCACCAGGCGGCTGGTGGAATGCACCAGGGTGTTGCTGCAGTCGATAGCCAGCACGTCGCCCACATGGGCGTTGCCCTGTGCGTCTTTGGGCAAGACGCTCCACACGGCGTCCCAGGCGCCGAGGTCGCTCCAGCCGGCATTGAGCGGAGCCATGCGAATGGGGAAGCGGCTACCAGGGCACCGTTCCATGACGGCGTAGTCGATGGAGTCACTGGGTATGGCGGCAAACTCGGCCTGGCAAGGCCGAACGAATGCGGCATCGGTGCTGCGCTGGGCCCAGGCGGCGCGGGTGGTGGCTGCCATATCAGGCCGGAAGCTTTCGATGGCCTGGAGCCAGACGGACGCCTTGAGCACGAACATACCGGCGTTCCAGTAGTATCCGCCTTCAGCCAAGTACTGCCTGGCGGTGGCTTCATCGGGTTTTTCGACAAACCGCTTGACCAACAAGGTGGCCGTAGGCGCCACAACGGCCTGGATGTAGCCGTAGCCGGTTTCGGGGCGGTCGGGAGCGATACCCAGGATCACGATGGCGCCCTCTGCCGCCTGACGTATAGCGTCATGCATGGCTTCATTGAACACCCTGGCGTCTGCCACGGTCTGGTCTGCCGGTGAGACAACCAGCACGGGGTCGTCGCCGTTTTCCACGGCAGCCAGTGCGGCCAGGGTCAACGCAGGGGCGGTGTTTCGGGCCACCGGCTCCAACAGGGCGGCAGCCGGTGATATGCCGATTTCACGCAACTGCTCCAGTGCCAGAAACCGATGGTCTTCACCCGTCACGACAAGGGGATTAGCCACCTGAATGCTTTCAGCGCCCAGACTCATCAATCGTTTCGCAGCTTGCTGAAACAGGCTTTCGGCCCCCGTCAGGCAAAGGAACTGCTTTGGGAAACCTGCGCGCGAGAGCGGCCACAGGCGAGTGCCAGAGCCACCACACAGAATAACGGGCTGTACCTTGGTCTTATTGGTCATGAAGCAACCCTCAACTCCACCAACTGCTGGAATCGCCATGCTCTGACACACATGTCTTCCAATGTGCGCGTAGCACTCCAATTCAATCGTTCGCTGGCCTTCTTTGGGTCTGCATAGCATGCGGCCACATCACCCGCACGGCGGGCAACCACCTTGCATGGCACTTGGCGGCCAGATGCTTTTTCAAATGCCTGGACCATGTCAAGCACGCTGTAGCCCATCCCTGTGCCCAGGTTGATAGCATGCCAACCGGTGGTTTGAGACAAGAAACTCAACGCAGCTGCGTGCCCATCTGCTAAGTCCATTAAATGGATGTAATCCCTCACGCCCGTAACATCGGCAGTGGGATAGTTGTTACCAAACACTCTCAGTTCAGCGCGCCGGCCAGAAGCCACTTGGGCGATGTAGGGCATTAGGTTGTTGGGCACCCCGTTAGGTTTCTCACCAATCAGGCCGACTGCATCGCCTGCAGCAAGCTGAAGGTGCCTTGAACGTTGTTGGCGTAATAGTCGACCGGCTTTTCAACGGACTCGCCAACGGCCTTTAAACCAGCAAAGTAAATGACAGCATCAATATGGTGAGCGGCGAGCCTGCCTTTTAGCAGCTCGGTATCACGCACATCGCCGTTAATGAAGCGGATTTGTTGCCCAGTGATTTGGGAAAGTTTTTCGAGAACGGATTTACTACTATTTGACAGGTTGTCATACAAGACAATTTGATACCCTAACTGCGACAGCACGACTGCTGTGTGACTACCAATGTAGCCCGTTCCGTCTGTGAGCAGCACATTCATGGGCTTTGTCGGCCCTTTTTAGAACACACTTCACATTCAAGCTCAGACTGCAATGCATCAATTCCGGCTTGAAGCGTTTCATACTCCACCACCTTCCACCTCAAAAATTCCGCCGTGAGTTTGGACTTTTCTGCCACCCCGGCAGGCGTGAGCAAATTGGCATAACGCAGCTTGTTCTTGCTCTGGCTGAAGTTCTGCATTTTCACCAAGACCTTTTCCACCAGGGCCTGGAAGCAGAAATTGATCGTGCCAAGCCTCACCCCCAGATCCCTGGCCAGCGCACGCTGACTGACCTGGGGCGTTTGATACAAACGACGCAGGACTTCGAACTGAATTTCCTTTAGGAACCCAGCCAATTTCTGAAGTGGGGATACGAGGCTCAAGGCGGTTTAGGCACGCTACCGCCATGCCGTTTCACGATCAGCAAGCGCGGTCAGCGGGTTTTAAAAGGGGTCCGGAGCAATAAAGTGCGGCCTAGGGGTGCTTCCTCAAGCTCGACGGACGAGCTGCAATCTAGCACACCGTCATGACTTTGAGGAAGGTTTTTTGCCAAACAGGCAATAACGCCGCAGGTTTATCAACTCGCCTTGCGTAAACTGGCCGGAGCGACACGCACGGCTACAGGCTTGCTCAGGATCTCGATCAGCACAATGACCCGACGCTCGCCGTCTTTCATTTGGTAGATGCCTTCAATGCCGGCGAACGGGGTTTCTGTGAGGCGCACGCGCTCACCAGCTTTGAACAGCCGAACCGGCTCAGCCTGAACCGCCGCTTCCTGCGTGCGCAACAGTTCGATCAGCCCATCATCGACCCGCGCCGGTTCGATCCCGAAGCTGACCAAACGGCTGACGCCCTTGGTCGAACGGATGGGTGCCCAGCTCTTGGCCGAATCACCTAGGCCCAAGTGAATAAACAGATAACGGGGAAAAAGGGGTTCGTCTGCAACCGTCAACATCCCCTTACGGAGCTTTTCTGATGGGAGGGTCGGGAGGTAGCACTGATAACCCTGCCGATGGAGGTTGTCCAGGGCGCACTTTTCCTGTCTGGGCTTGGTATGAACAAGATACCAGTGCATCGCCACCTCCGAAGGTTAACGGTTGCCCTTAAATACTGGTGGAGTGGAGGAGGATCGAACTCCCGACCTTCGCATTGCGAACGCGACGCTCTCCCAGCTGAGCTACCACCCCGAAACGTGGATCGGATTTTACCCGCTCGATCTACCTGCTGCAAATGACACCCCTGCTCAGGGCTTTAATCAGCTGACTTGCCGCACTGCCGATTTTCCGAATTTTCGCTCGCCATCCGCGATTACCCGGTGACCTTCATTTCGGGGGATAACGGCGCCACCTTTGTCACGATGGTGATACTCGGCCCGAGCCTATCTGCACCTGTTGTCCCTGGGCAACTTCCAGCGCCTGCTGGATCGCCGGGCGTTGCGTCTGGCCCAGGAAAAGGCCGCGCCGAAAGTCGATCCTAAAACCCTGAACTGAACACGACTCAGCGCGGCCGGGTCCACGACCAGGCCAGGAGACAGGCGCCGGCGAAGACCATCGGAATGGACAGCCACTGACCCATGGTCAGTCCCAGCGCCAGGAAGCCGAGGAAGCTGTCGGGTTCCCGCGTGTATTCAACACCGAAACGGAACACGCCGTAACCGATCAGGAACAATGCCGAAGCAGCGCCGCGCGGCCGCGGCTTGAGCGTGTAGAGCCACAGCACCGCAAACAGCACCAGGCCTTCAAGCGCGAATTCGTACAGCTGCGACGGATGGCGGGCCAGGCGGTCGACGTTGGGAAAAACCATCGCCCACGGCAGATCCGTTGGCCGGCCCCACAGTTCGGCATTAATGAAATTGCCCATGCGCCCGGCGGCGAGACCCAGCGGCACCAGCGGCGCAATGAAATCCGTGATCTGCAGCCAGTCCTGCCGCCGCGTGCGTGCGAACCACACCATCGCAATCACCACGCCAAGGAAGCCGCCGTGGAAGGACATGCCGCCTTCCCAAACGAAAAATATCTTCCACGGCGCGATAATGTAGTCGCTGAACTTGTAGAACAGCACATAGCCCAGCCGCCCGCCTAGGATGGTGCCGAGGATGCCGAAAAACAGCGCATCATCGAGGTCGGCGCGCGTCCACACGCCGACCGGATTGCGGTCGATGCGGTAACGGCCCAGCAACCAGATCATGGCGAAGCCGAGCAGATACATCAAACCGTACCAGCGCAGGGCCATTGGCCCGAGCTGCAGTACCACGGGATCAAACTGCGGGTGGACGAGCATGGGGAATTCGCGGGGGATACGATAAAATGACCCGTTCATTATACGTGCCCCGCGTCATCGTCCGCCTGCCATTGACACCTTCATTGGAGAACTTTCATGCCACTCAATAAACGCAGCCAGTTGATCACCGCCGGTGTTGCACGCTCGCCCAACCGGGCGATGCTGCGCGCCGTGGGATTCGGCGACGGCGATTTCAAGAAACCCATCGTCGGCGTTGCCAACGGCCATTCGACGATGAACCCCTGCAATGCCGGCATTCAGCCCCTGGTCGACCGTGCGATGGACTCGCTGAAATCCGCCGGCGCGATGCCGCAGGTCTTCGGCGTGCCGACCATCACCGACGGCATCGGCATGGGCACCGAGGCAATGAAGTATTCGCTGGTGTCGCGCGAAGTCATCGCCGACTGCATCGAAACCTCGGTCAACGGCCAGTCGATGGACGGCGTGCTGGTCTGCGGCGGCTGCGACAAGAATATGCCGGGCGGCATGATCGCGATGCTGCGCATGAACGTGCCGGGCATCTATGTGTACGCCGGCACCATCAAGCCCGGCAAATGGAAGGGCCAGGACCTGACCATCGTCAGCGCCTTCGAAGCGGTCGGCTCCTACGCCGCCGGCAAGATGAGCAAAGCCGATTTCATCGGCATCGAAAAAAATGCCTGCCCGTCGGTCGGCGCCTGCGGCGGCATGTACACCGCGAACACGATGTCCTCGTCCTTTGAAGCGCTGGGCATGAGCATCCTCGGCTCCTCGCAAATGGCTTCACCCGATCCGGAAAAAGCCGATTCCGCCGCGTATTCCGCAAAAGTGCTGGTCAATGCGATCAAGCAGAATATCCGGCCGCGCGATATCGTCACCCGCAAATCGATTGAAAACGCGGTCGCGCTGATCATGGCCACCGGCGGCTCGACCAATGCGGTGCTGCATTTCCTCGCCATCGCGCATGCGGCGCAGGTCAAATGGACCATCGACGATTTCGAGCGCATGCGCCGCAAGGTACCGGTGCTGTGCGACCTCAAGCCCTCGGGCCGTTATGTCGCGGTGGACTTCCATCGTGCCGGCGGCGTGCCGCAGGTACTGAAGATGTTGCTCAAGAACGGTCTGCTGCATGGCGACTGCATGACCATCACCGGCCGCACGATGGCGCAGGAACTGAAAAACATTCCGGATGCGCCGCGCGCGAACCAGGATGTGATTCGTCAATGGTCGAATCCGATGTACAAGCAGGGCCATCTCGCCATCCTCAAGGGAAATCTGTCCCCCGAAGGTTGTGTCGCCAAGATCACCGGACTCAGATCACCGAAGATCACCGGACCGGCACGCGTATTCGATTCGGAAAACGCCTGCATGAAAGCGATCATGGCGAAGAAGATCAAGGCCGGTGACGTCGTCGTCATCCGCTACGAAGGTCCGAAAGGCGGTCCCGGCATGCAGGAAATGCTGGCGCCGACCGGCGCACTGACCGGCCAGGGTCTGGGCGAGTCCGTGGGTCTGATCACCGACGGCCGTTTCTCCGGCGGCACCTGGGGCATGGTCGTGGGACACGTCGCACCCGAGGCCTTTGAAGGCGGACCGATTGCACTGGTGAAGGAAGGCGACTCGATCACCATCGATGCCGACAAGTTGCTGATCCAGCTCAATGTGCCCGCCAAGGAACTCGCGGCGCGCCGGAAAAAATGGAAGCAGCCGAAGCCGCGTTACACCCGCGGCGCACTGGCGAAATTCGCGCGTCTGGTATCCACGGCCAGCAAGGGTGCGGTCACCGACTGAACATCATGAACACGACCGCCCACAGCAGGTGGATCGGCCGGCAGGATGCGCATCGTGCCGGCCGAGGATAATGCCGACATCGCGCGCATGGTCTCGTTTTATCTGAAAAACATGCGCAACGCCGAAGTGGTGGTGTGCAGGGACGGCGGCTAAGCCATCGCAGTGATGACCCAGTCGCCGGTGCGCCTGGCGGTGGCCCGACGGCAGTATGCTGGGACGGACTCACCGTGCTGAGCTGGATGCGTTCGCAACCGGAACCCGTCAACGCGCCGTTGATTTTTCTGACTGCCAATCATGCGCAGACCTTCGCCAATGAATGCATGGCTTCCGACGCCTAGCTGGTAATGACCAAACCCTTCAACCCGGAGCTGCTGGTGCGCCAGATCCGTAGCCGGCTGGCGCCTGACACGCCCATCTCAAACACCTGTAATAATTATCTTTTAAAAACAAAGGCTTGTGGTGATCCGTCTAAGCTGTTCATCGCCGGCAAGGTCAACCCGGCATTCAGCCTGGCGTTATCATGGCGTCGGAAACAGTCGGATTTCCCGGCAACGCCGCGTTGTTAAATGCACAGTGCTGATCTTCTGGCTCAGCACGGCTTCGGCTACAATCGCGCATATTTACGAATCGCCCTTCAAGGAGTAGTCATGAGATTTGCAATCGTCGCAATGGCCGCCTTCGGCGTGCTCGCTGCCGGTAACGCTGCAGCCAATGAAAAACTCGCACAATCCAACGGCTGCATGACCTGCCATGCCGTCGACAAAAAAGTCATCGGTCCCAGCTACAAGGAAATCGCCGCGAAATACCGCAGCGACAAAGCGGCCGAAGCCAATCTGGTGAAAAAAGTGAAAGCTGGAGGTTCCGGCGTTTGGGGCCCGACCCCGATGCCGCCGAACGCGCACATCAAAGAAGATGACATCAAGACCCTCGTGCAGTGGGTATTAGCCACCAAATAACATTGGTCGCTGATCCGTACAAGGATCATCAAAAAGCCGGCAGCCGCCGGCTTTTTTTTGCCCGTGAATCGGGCAGGGGCAAATTGACTTTGCCATGGCCTCCCCCGATAATGAACAAATTCCTTTCAGTAACAACAAGTTAAACGATATCCGTCGGTTGCGGAATCCGTACTGCGACCGCGTGAAACCTGGAGCCTGACATGCACAAGCACCCGATACGATCCCTTGCCGTGGCACTGACCGCCGCTCTTCTCGTCGCAGCCTGTGGCCAGGAGGCTCCGCCGACCGCACCCAAAGCCGAAGCGCCGAAGGCGCCGGAAGTGCTCACCGTCAAAATCGGTTCCGCATCGCCACTGACCGGCCCGCAGGCGCATATCGGTATCGACATCCGCAACGGCGTACAACTGGCAATCGAAGACGCCAACGCAGCGAATGTCGAAATCGCTGGCAAAAAAGTGAAATTCGAAATGGTTGCGGAAGACGATGAAGCGAATCCGACCAAGGCGACGACCGTCGCGCAAAAACTGGTTGATGCAAAAGTTGTCGCCGTGATCGGTCACTTCAACTCCGGGGCGTCGATACCGGCTTCGAAGATTTATTCCGACGCCGGCATTCCGCAAATCTCGCCGTCATCCACCAATCCGAAATACACCGAACAGGGATTCAAGACCACCTTCCGCGTGGTCGCCCATGACGGCCAGCAGGGTCCGACGCTCGCACGGTTTGCAGCAAAAACGCTGCAGAGCAAATCGGTCGCGGTGATCGACGACAGCACCGCCTACGGCCAGGGCCTCGCCGACAACTTCGAAGCCACCGCAAAATCGCTGGGCATCAAGGTGCTTGCGCGTGAGCACACCACGGACAAGGACACCGACTTCAAGGCGATCCTCACCAGGATCAAAGGCAAGAAACCCGACCTGATCATGTTCGGCGGCATCGACCCGCAGGCTGCACCGATGATCAAACAGATGAAAGATCTGGGCATTCAGGCCAAATTCATCGGCGGCGACGGCATGCAGACGCCGAACTTCATCAAACTTGCCGGCGACGCCTCCGAAGGCGCGATGGCCTCGATCCCCGGACTGCCGAAAGACCAGATGCCCGGCGGCAAAACCTTCCTCGACAAATACAAAACCAAATTCAACCAGGAAGTAGAGCTGTTCGCGCCGATGGGCTACGACTCGGTGATGGTGTTCATCGAGGCGATGAAGCGCGCCGGCTCCAGCGATCCCGCAAAGTTCCTGCCCGAAGTCGGCAAAACCACTTACAACGGCGTCATCGGCCCCATCGCCTTTGATGACAAGGGGGATCTGAAAAACGGCCCGATCACATTGTACGTTGTCAAAGGCGGCAAATGGGAGCCCTTGGAAACGGTGAAGCCCGAAACCGGTGCCGGCACGGCCCCCGCAGCGGCGCCGGCACCGGCTCAAGAAACCGCAAAGAAATAAGCGACCACAACTACCACGCAACGGCACCCCTCGCAGGTGCCGTTGCCGTCTCTGAACATGGATATTTTTGCGCAGCAACTGATCAACGGCTTGGTGCTGGGCAGTATCTATGCCCTGGTCGCGCTCGGTTACACCATGGTCTACGGCATTCTCGGGCTGATCAATTTCGCGCACGGCGACATCACCATGATCGGCGCGCTGGTCGCGTTGACCATCCTGCAGGGGCTGGCGGCAGCCGGCCTTCCGGCGCCGGTGCTGCTGGTCATCGCCGGAGGCGGCGCGATGATCGTATGTGCTGCGCTGGGACTGTCGATTGAACGTGTCGCCTACCGGCCACTGCGCCGCGCACCGCGGCTGGCGCCGCTGATCACCGCGATCGGCGTATCGATACTGCTGCAGTATTCGGCAGCGCTGGTCTGGGGCAAGCAGTACATTGCCTTGCCCAAACTGCTGGAACCGTCGGCCATCGACATCGCCGGCGCGCAGCTGACCACGCTGCAACTAGCGATTTTCCTGCTGGCCTGCGCGATCATGGCCGCCCTGCTCTGGTTCATCAAAACCAGCCGTATGGGCCGCGCGATGCGCGCAACGGAACAGAACCCGGATGTCGCTGGCCTGATGGGCGTCAATACCAATAGCGTCATCGCATTCACCTTCGTGCTCGGCTCGGCGATCGGCGCCATCGCCGGCCTGATGATCATTCTCTACTACGGCATCGGCCATTACTTCATGGGCTTCATGCTCGGCCTCAAGGCCTTCACCGCGGCAGTTCTGGGCGGCATTGGCAATGTCGGCGGTGCCGTGCTGGGCGGACTGTTGCTCGGCGTCATCGAAAGCCTGGCCTCGGGTTATATCGGCGATCTCAGCGGCGGCGTACTGGGCAGCAACTACCGCGACATTTTTGCTTTTCTCGTGCTGGTACTGGTGCTGGTGCTGCGGCCTTCAGGACTGCTCGGCCAGCAAAACGGAGACCGCGCTTGAATATTGCCGCGCTGTTCAACGACCGCCATTACCGCTGGTTCGCCTGGGGCGCGGTGGTACTGGTGTTGCTGGCACTGCCTTTCATCACCGAAGCCGTGCTCGGCCGCAGCTGGGTGCGCATCATCGCCGTCTCCCTGCTGTTCGTGATGCTCGCGCTGGGCCTCAACATCGTCGTCGGATTCGCCGGCCTGCTTGATCTGGGCTATATCGCGTTCTTCGCCGTCGGCGCCTACAGTTACGCGCTGCTGGCCTCACCGCAGTTCGCCGTACACTGGCCTTTCCTGCTGCTGTTGCCGCTGGGCGCGGCGATTGCCGCGGTCTTCGGCATCCTGCTCGGCGCGCCGACGCTTCGGCTCCGCGGTGACTATCTCGCCATCGTCACGCTCGGCTTCGGCGAAATCATCCGTGTCTTTCTCAACAACCTTAACCGGCCGGTCAATATCACCAACGGTCCGCAGGGCATCACGCTGATCGACCCGCTGCAGATGGGCGGATTTTCACTGGCGCAAACCCACTCGTTCGCCGGGCTGACCTTCTCGCCGGTGCACAACTATTATTTTGTGTTTCTGGTCTGCGCCGCTTTGACGATCGCACTGTCGCTGCGCTTGCAGAATTCGCGTATCGGCCGCGCCTGGGTCGCGATCCGCGACGACGAGTTGGCCGCCTCGGCGATGGGTATCAATACCCGCAACGTCAAACTGCTGGCTTTTGCGATGGGTGCGACTTTCGGCGGCGTTGCCGGCGGCCTGTTCGCGTCATTCCAGGGCTTCATCAGCCCCGAGAGTTTTCAGCTGATTGATTCGATCATGGTGTTGTGCATGGTGGTGCTAGGCGGCATGGGCAATGTCGCCGGCGTCGCGCTCGGCGCCGTGCTGCTGACCGCGCTGCCGGAAGCGCTGCGATATATCGGTCCGCTGCAACAGCGCTGGTTCGGCGGCGTGCTGGTGGATCCCGCCGACCTGCGCATGCTGCTGTTCGGTCTGGCACTGGTGCTGATGATGCTGTTGCGTCCGGAAGGCCTGTGGCCCGTGCGGCGGCGCCAGGCCGGCAAAGGGAACGCCGATGCCGGCTGACATCCTGCTGGCCGCCAGCGGCATCTGCAAACATTTCGGCGGACTGGCTGCGCTGTCCGATGTATCGATCAGCGTACGCCGCGGCGAAATTTTCGGCCTGATCGGCCCCAACGGTGCCGGCAAAACCACGCTATTTAATGTGCTGACCGGACTCACTGTGCCCGACGTCGGCAAGCTGACATTCGACGGCCGGCGCATCGAAGGACTGAAGCCACACGCAGTCGCTGGCCACGGCATTGCGCGCACTTTCCAGAACATCCGTTTGTTCGGCAGCATGACCACGCTGGAGAACGTCATGCTCGGGCGCCATCTGCGCTCGAACACCGGGGTGCTGGGCGCAGTGTTCCGCACGCGCGCCGCGGTCGCCGAAGAACTGGCGATCACCCGCCGCGCCCGTGAACTGCTCGATTACTGCGGGCTCGCTGCACAGGCCGATGATCTTGCACGCGATCTGCCATACGGCGACCAGCGCCGGCTGGAAATCGCGCGCGCACTGGCCACCGATCCACAGTTGCTGGCTTTGGACGAACCCGCGGCCGGCATGAACGCAACAGAGACCGCGGCACTGAAAGCGCTGCTCGAACGCATCCGCGAGGACGGCATCACGCTGCTGCTGATCGAACACGACATGAAACTGGTGATGGGACTGTCACACAGCGTCGCGGTGCTCGACTACGGCGAAAAA
>Ga0209358_10002046_pt1 | contig 15639 bp, 20 predicted proteins | sample LauGreFa1BDMLBSN_2_FD_187574 | JGI IMG/M metagenome (GOLD analysis project Ga0209358, IMG submission 187574) | Freshwater lake microbial communities from Lake Michigan, USA - Fa13.BD.MLB.SN (SPAdes) (version 2) | ecosystem: Environmental > Aquatic > Freshwater > Lake | place: Lake Michigan, USA... | reverse complement strand
AGATAATTGAGTACGGCACTGTCACGGGGTTTTAGGCCGTCATAGTGGCGATTGTAGCGAAACAGCGCATTAGGCAGCGCGGTGAAATCAGTGGTGACAGCAGGGCGTAAAATATTGGCAGGGGTTATCATAGCAAAAGCCTCCTCTTTCTATGCCCTTGCAATCAACCGGCTATATGATAAAATCCATATGCAGTTTTGTATTCGATAAGAACTTCTTATCGACATGCAAAAACATAAAATATTTGTAGTGTTTAAAAGCCCGTCATCTGCCAAGATTAAAGCGGGCTTTTTTATGTCCGTTGTTTTTGTATTTAGACTACTTTTCAAGAAAATAGCCATCAATATCGTGCTAATTTACTCTTTTTTTCGCCACTTTCAAAAATTTTTTTTGTTACGTCGTTTTTTTCTTGTTTTTAAATCAATTTAAAGCGGTTTTCCTTCCATTCCGCTCCATCAATCAGTCCTTGCTCATACTTCATAGTTATAGAAAAACGGAATGAATTCGCTGATGTTCCGTTTAGGTGTGCGGTGGAATCGTAGAGCCGGCATGTGTATAAAATCGCCGCATTCTTGCGATGACATATTCCCGCATGTTTTCGGTCTTCAGGTTTTTCTCGAAAAGATGAAAAATGGCATTCAATTACAATCATCGCTAAATAAAAAAGCTTCGGTTGTTCATGGATGTTTTATGACATTTTTTTTAATAACGTCTGATTTTGTTTTTAAAATACATATTGATACACTTATTTGAATAAAATAATTTATTAAAATTCAATTATATATAAAAATATGTAAAAAATGAAGCATTAAAATAGATAAAAATAATACAATACGATACATAAGTAACGCAACATAAAATAGATTTTTTATAAAGGTAATCTACCCAACTTAATTGGCACATCAATTCAAAAAATATCGATTATCTATAATTTATTGTGTATAAAGTATCTACTTAAAAACATTTTAATATGCTTCATTTTTTCTAATCGCTACATATCGATACACAATGAAATTTAATCTTAATCAAGCAGCAAAATCTGTCAATATTGCGCGATCAACACTTTATCGAGATATCAATAATGGTAAGGTTTCTATTACGAAAGACGCTAAAGGAAAGTCATTTATAGATGTATCAGAACTTGAAAGGGTTTATGGTGCAGTGAAACTAAATGACACGGATGAAAGTGTCCAAGAAATACACAAAGCTACACTCGATGGTAATCGTTTATATGAGCAAGAAATATCACTTCTACGCGAACATATTGATATTTTAAAAGATGAGCGCGACGATTTACGTAAACGTCTTGATGACGAATCGAGTGAGCGTAAAAAACTCACTCTTTTACTTACTCATCAAACCGAAAAGAAAGAAGAAAAAAAAGAAAAAAATACAGGGCATCTGTGGAATAAAATTTTTAAAAAACGCTAACAATTTTTGTTGCATTAAAAAATAACTCCCTCCCAAGCCTCAAAAGAAACTTGGGGGTTGTTGTCAATTAGGCGTAAGCCGGTGTCGGTAGTGCTAAGCCTTGGGGGAGTTTCAAGGTAATGGCGGGTTTGTCTTTGAGCGCGTTGACTAATCGCTCAGGGATTTCTGCTAAGAAACGTGAAGGCTGCTGCTGACGTGTATTTCCATAAAGCTGTCGTTGCTTAGCGTGCGTGAGAAACAAGCGCTGTTTCGCCCGTGTAATACCTACATACATCAAACGCCGCTCTTCTTCGAGTAAGCCGTTTTTACTGGGAAACAAGTCTTGTTCCAGTCCCATCAAAAACACCGTTTCAAATTCCAAGCCCTTAGACGCGTGGAGCGTCATCAGCTGGACCCCTATGCCTTGTTCTTCTTGCGTGGACAAACAGGCGTGTGCTAGAAATTGTTCAAATACATTTAGCTCAATCGACGGCTCTTCTTTGAAGTTACCGGCTAATTGCAGCAATTCATCTAAGTTGTCCAGTCGCTCTTGCCCGTCATCAGAGCGTGAAAACCATGCTATCAAGCCCGTTTCATCAATTATGGCTTGCAATGCCTCGCCTAGTGATAACACAGGTACAATCTCTTGCAGACGCTTTATTAGAATCATAAAGTCGGTGATTCCCTGTAAAGTTTTACCACTCACTTCCTGTATTTCAATAAGTTGTTCCAATGCTTGCCAAGATGAAATTTCTTGCTGATTCGCTAGCGTTTCCATGCGTTGGCGGGTAGCAAGGCCTATGCCGCGCACAGGGGTGTTAAGGCAAACCTCCAATGCGCCGTTATCATGACAATCCAGTGCCAACTGTAAATAACACAGCACGAGTTTGATTTCCTTTCGATCGAAGAAACGTTGCCCACGAGCGATGAAGTAAGGAATCTGCGCTTGCAGCAGGTGATCGGTGAGCACGTCACTTTGCGAATGCGTACGATACAGCACCGCAATCTCTTGCAGTCCATGTCCCTGTGCTTGCAGTCGCTGTATTTCGCCAACAATAAAGCGGGCTTCCTTTTCAGCGTCATTAGCGGCAAACACCGTAATGGCCTCACCCATGGGGTTGTCAGTGCGTAGCACTTTGCTCATCCGCTGTTTGTTGTGGGCAATGACATGGTTTGCGGCATCCAAGATGGTTTTGCTGCATCGATAATTCTGCTCAAGCTTGACCAGCTCATGTGCGGGATAATCCGATTGAAATTGCGTCATATTCTCCACTACAGCGCCGCGAAAGCCGTAAATCGACTGATCATCATCCCCGACAATGAACAAATTCTGTTTAGGTAAGGTCAGCAGTTTTAAGAATGCAAACTGAATGGCATTGGTGTCTTGGCATTCATCGACCAGCACATACTCAAATTGATTTTGATAATGCGTGAGCAGGGCGGAATGTCCACTCAGTAATTCATACGTTCGCAGGAGGAGTTCACCAAAATCCATAAGTGACTGCGCTTCACAGTGTTTTTCATAAGCGGAGTACAGTTGCTCAAATAGCTCATCCGACTCCTTGGCTCGCAGGCCATGGTCTTTTTTGGCATTAATGAAACCTAGCACTTTTTTCGCATCCATCTCGATACCTAATGTTGAGACTAAATTTTTAATGATGCTAAGTTGTTGTGATTGCGAAATGACTTTGCCCTTTCCTTTCGTGTGCATCATCAGCAGTTTAAAACAAAGCGAATGAAACGTACCTAGCCACAGTTCATTGAGCGATGGTAACTGTTGAGCCGCTAAGCGTTGTTTGATTTCATTCGCGGCTTTGTTGGTAAATGAAATGGCCATGATGGCTTGAGCAGGTGTCCCTTGCTCGAGCAGGTGTTGAATGCGTGCGACCAATACGGAACTTTTACCGGTGCCTGCACCGCTGAGGATTAAGGCGCTGGCTTGATTTGTGGTGACGGCACGTTGTTGCATAGCGTTTAACATATCAGATTCTCCAAAATTAGAATTGAACGACGTTACCAAAATCACTGGAAACGTGAGGTTCAGAGGTGGTTTTCGATGGATTGATTTCACCATCGCGTTTACATTCGAAGGCGTCGATTGCCCAGTATTCGCAGTTTGGGTGGTGCTCAGCAATCCACAGATAGCCATAGGTGGCATCAGTGGGGGCTTCGTTGTTGTGGTAAATTCCCGCTACTTGCGGACAGATACGACGTGCCATGATTAATACTCCGAGGGCAGCAAAATGGTCGTGGCACTTCGGTCAGCTTCAGTAATGACCCAAAACTTGGTGTCTTGGAGGGTATAAGCCGAAAAGACCCGATCGCCATGCGTAACGGCATCACGATTGGCTTGCTGGTCTTCGTTTTCCATTTCTGCCCAATCGCCGGACATGTGCCTGCGCAGTAAATTTAAGGGCGAGTAATTGATTTCGCTTAGTCGCTCACGCGCCGCAGGTGTCGCAACGGTTCTACCAAGTAGAAACAGTGGGATGTAGAGCTTATTCTTAGTCATGATGTGTTTCCTTTTCATTGTTGTTAGTGGTGGTGACAGTGCGAATAATCGATAAGCCAAAGCCACTGAGGTTGCCATAAATTTCAATGTCCCCGATTTCTTCACTGATCAAAATGAGCGCGTAATCATCGTTGCCATCATCTCTTGTGAGGGTTTGCAAAAAGGTGGTCAGCTGGGCAATGCTAGGCTCCCAGTCGTACCATTTGATCGCTTGCCACTCGTAAAGAACGAATGGCTTATTTTGATAGAGTTTTCCGTGTACTTCGTTTGCTTGTGTGAGCAGCCGTTTAGCGGATAGTCGATGCGCATCGGCGCGGAGTTGTTGGTCAAAACACACCGGCAATGCTAGGGTAACGTCGCTTCGATAGCCCATGGTTAAGTCTCCTGTAGTGGGGTTGAATGGTAAAAATTAGGTGTGTGACGCCACTTCGTCAGCTAACAAAATAGTGGTGAGCGAGCGCTGTGAATTGGTCGTGACACAGACTAGGTGTGTGCCTAAGACGTAGGATGAATGTAGTGCTCCACCCACACTCAATGCGATGTGATTGGCTTGCTTGACTTCATGGGGCAAATCACCCCACTCTTTTCTACGATGGCGAGCAATCAGCTGCAAAGGCTCAATTTCCACGGTGGTTAAAACAGCTTGCGCGGCATCAGTGATGACAATTTGTCCGAGTTCAAACGAAGTCATTTTTATTTGCTCCAAAAGAAAAAAGCCCCATGACCGCGAAGTCATGAGGCTATAAGGGTTTATGGCGTCTAGGCGTTAGAAGGGTGAGTGCTGCTCCGTGGCAAAGAAAAGTTGATACCGTAGATAGCTCAACTCACCGAAATGTTCACTGTCGAGCTGAATTTCCACTTGCTGGTTTTGCGCATCACACACGGACAAAATCACACTTTGAAAATCGGGCGATTCGGACACGGCTAAGTGACCTCCATCGAGTCCATCGAGCGTAAAAGTGCGGCGTGCTAAGGGGAGTTTGATTACGGGTGGCAATACCGGTTCAGGCGAGCTATCTATTGTCATCACGTCATTCATAATGGCTTTCATTGCACCCATGCTGACTTCCTCACTCTGTGTTGCTGTCGTGGTTTTCATCACTTGATCTCCAGACGTTGAGATTGTTCTAAATGTGCATGAGGCACGTCATTACCGGCTTTAAGCTGTTCACCAATAGCGGTTTTGTTGATTTTGATGATGGTTTCACGCAGTTTGAATTCCTCCCCTAACAACGCTTCATCTTCAATGATGACGCGGCAAGGATTAGTGCGGATTTGCAGCGTCAGCCACGCATTAGACAGCTTGGGTCGATTCACCGCCTGCATCTGCGTGAGCAAGTAATCTGACAGCTGACCAATGGTTTTCTCTAGCCCCTTAGCGCGTTTAGTAAACCGATCTTGCAGCTCTTTGACATTGCTGTGTTCGAGTTTGAGATTCTGAATCAATCCGCCTAAGGCAAAGGCTTTATCATCAAAGCTTTGCTGCACCCCAGCGAGATTTTCTTCAAGAATGGCTCGTTTACTCGCCTCGTCCAGATCAGGATGCGCTTCAAAGAGTTGCTCAATGGCGTCCATCACAGCGGTGTATTCGTTGGAAATTTCATATAATTTTGTCATGGTCTTAAATCCTTAAAAGTCGATATCGTCAGCGCCAGTATCAAAGCCGGCTGCGTCGTGTGGATTGGTATTAGCAGAAGTGGCTTTGTCTTTGGGTGGAAACACGCTCAGCCAGCCGTTGAAATCAGCGTCAATAGGCAAAGACGAGAGCTTTAAGCTAATTCGCTCTTCACCTTTGTCGTTGGTGCCAAACACCAAGATGCCGTGCTGGGAGTAGAACTTTTTATCAGGTTGATGGGGATTTGTGCTGCCAAAGCAAATATTCATAATGCGTTGTGTAGTCATGGTTTTTCTCCAAAAGAAAGTAAAGTTAAAACGTGAGTGAACTTAATTCGCGGTATTCGCAAATGAAGGAATTTTTTCCAGTACCGCATTGAACAGCGATAGAGGAAGTTGGTTGAGTTGGGTAATTGCAGGGTGGTTTTTGGATTGACTAAACTTGCTGAGCCAACCGAGAAAGCGAGCAGCGTTCACTTGATGATTTTGAATGAGTTGCTCGAGTTGTTTGCATTGTGCTGTACTGATGAGCTCCACTGCTTTTGAATCCGCGCTGTCTTCTAAGTCCATGGTGAACAAACTCGATAACGCTCCAGCACGAATCACGGCGTCAAGGTAAGCCGATTTCACCGCCATCTTGGTACTCTTATTACAGCCACCATTGCTGGCATCCATGGCATACGCTCGTGCCCCAAAGCCCACAGAGGTGATTTGCTGCGCTTCATCCACCAGTTCACAGCGAATGGTGAGAGACTTGTCATCACTGTGGGCAATGGTGATGCGCGGGGTGAGTCCGAGGATTTGACAGACCACCTCACCACCCCCTTTCATCAATGTAGGCAGTGGCTTGGAGCCGCGTCCACGCGCTGGCAGGGTACAGTAATCTACACCTTCGGTGAGTGCGGCTTTGACAACGCCCAAAAACACGAGGCGGTTGCTAGCTCGACGCTCGAGCAAGCGCTCAAACTCGTTTTCGGGTAGGTCAAAGAGCTTGAGTGGGGGGAGTGGAATTTTCTCGACGTCATCTTTTTCGAGTAGTTTGATTTGAGCAATATTTTGTGCAGACATAACAATCTCCAGAGATAAGTGAAAAGCAAAACAACAAACGCAGTGAACCCTGCCTCGCGTTGATTCGCGTGGCATAGGGTTTTGTGTTGATTGGTTTTTTTAAGGGAAAAGGGGATTAAAACGGGACGTCTTCGAATTGAATCAGATCGCGTTGTAGTGGGGCATTAATGGTGAAGGGTGATGGCAAATAGGCGTCGTTTAAAACACGCCGCCACACGTCATACTTATCGGATTCCATCTCGCCAATACTAAACCAGCAATCCCATCGAGCCAGCAAACTAACTGTGTTCATGTTGGTGAATCCTCATCGCTGAAACAATGCCCACAGTTATCGCAGAGGTTGTTGTCGAGAATCTGCCGATCGATCAGTTTGCCAAGGTTCGCCCCTGCAATACCACCCAGCACCGCTGACGACACAACGCCGACAGCACCGCCTAGTGGCGCCAATATCAAGCCAATTTCGCCCAGCTCAACTGCGCCCATTAAACCGCTAGCTGCGGCAATGGATCCCAGTAAGCCGCCGGTTTTCTTGGCTTGGTTCTTTTGAAGGACGCGCTCACTAGCGCATTTTGGACATTTCATTACATAACTCCATTTGAAAATTGAAGGACAGAAACCCAAAGCCCCCAGCACTCAAGTAAGCGCTGAAGGACTGAGGGTTTTTCAAATAAAGTATATGTGATTGATTTTATTTAAGAAGGGGATGGTTAATTGCTAAAGCGATAGAAAGATTAGATAATAATTTTTTTAAACTCACGTTGCATTAAACGTAACAAGTACAAAATTGGAGATAAAATGCTGGGTAGTACAACGAGTCGAATGCAATTTAAGATCATTTACACTGTTGATGATGTGCTTCAGTATTTTGGTTTTGAACCAGTTATGCCGCTTGGATTAGAGTTAAATCTTAATTTTCCTTTTACTGAGTATCAATATAAAGACGAGAATTCGGCGAAAAAAAGTATCCATTTGAACCGCGATGAGATGAATAATGTAATCGAGGTGATTGGTTTAAAAGGCGCTACTTATCGAGTTAAGGATGCTTTTGATTGTTACATTCTATTGCAATGTCACGGTGATGAGCATCAAGCGCTTGAATGGGAGAATCAATCCATGCATCTTGATTATTTGAAAAAAAAGCGTAAACAAATCAATAATGAAAAGATTGCTGAATTGAAAAACACAATTCTGCACTTACAACGATCGAGAACGCATAATAACAATCAAAAAAACGTTCTTGAATCCACACCTTATCGAGTACCTGCAAATTTAGATTATTTTCTTGATGACACCACACCATTTAAACAATGGGTGTCTGAGATTTCAGTTTTGAGCGGCATCCCCGCAAATACGACTTTGCTACTAGGATTAGGCATTCTCAGCGGAATCACATCAAAAAAATATGCGATTTACAATTCAAATTATCAAGCTTTGCCAATAGGATTATTCGTTTTGACGGAGCAGTGTAGCGCTTCTTTAAAATCATCTGTCTTATCTTATTTTCAAGCCCCCATTTTTGAGTACATTTCAGATATTGAACGACTTATAAAGCACAATGCCTCAATTGATAAAGAAGCATATCATCAGCGGTTGAACCGTCTAAATAATCACTTTGTTCCTATTACAACTATTACATTACCAGCATTGCGAAAAAAAATGAAATCGTTAAATAGCTTTTGTAGCTTGGTGTCTAGTGAGCAAAGTTTGATTAATACCCTATGTCACAATGAAAATGATTTTTTTTCCTCGATGTTTGAAGGCACTTTTACCCGAGTGGTGACTGATAGAGGTGAAGTTTACAGAGGTCATCCGGTTGGTAATATTGTATGTTTGGCGCCGAAAGGGGGAATTGAGAAAATTTTTGCAGCAAGCAAGCATTCAGAGTTGATAGCTAATTTTTTAATGATTACGGAGCAACCTCGCGTTGGCAAACGTGTCTACAAGCAAAGAGAAGAAGAAAAATCAATCCTCAAGCAATATGCATCGCGTTGTCAAATTTTGTTAGAGCAGGCAAGCAGAGAAGAATTAAATACCGAAAATTTAATCAAACTCAAGGTTTGTCATGAAGGATGGGAGCTTATTTTTGATCATCGTAATTTGATTGAGCACTATTTAGCCGATGTGTTCACTTATGATGCGATTATGGTGACGTTATTCGACAAGATTGAAGTACAAATTTTGAAGATAGCGGCCAATCTTTATTTGCTCGATGCCGATTTGGATGTGCTTTTTGATGAGAGCGAAATCCGTTTGTCTTATGTTGAGAGTGCTATACGCATTTCAAATGAGGCTCTTCGATTATTTTTTGTCACCTGTGAGGAAAAAGGACTGCTGGGATTGAAGCTGCAATATGAATCGATTTTAAGCATGTTTATTGATAAAAGACCAAATTATAAGCGCACTGAAAGACAAATTATCCAGAGTCGCTCAAAAGTTAACCCCTTTAATCGATTATTAGGCAACAAGTCGGATTATATAAGAGAGCAACTCAAAGAGATGGTTAATCATGATTTGCTAATTTTTACTGAACCAGATGAATACAGCATGAAATAAATGTTGTATTTTTTTGTATAAAAAATTAAAAATAAGTTATTGTTATATATGAATATTAATTAAAGTTGTAATGTTGTAAATTTTTTAAATTATATTTTTAATATATTGTGTTTTTTAATAATCTACAACACGACAACTTTTACGTAATACATTGATTATTAATATAATTAATATTTATTTTAAAAAAAATATTTTACAACATAATACAACATTTATAGCCTTTTTGATGTGTATTGGCTTTGCTAGATTCGATAAATCCGTACAAGTTAGTTTCATTAAAAATCCAGCATCTCATCGGTGAATTCGTTTGGTTTTGTCCATGTTTCTCCATAATTATCCAACCTTAATTTAGATGGGTAGATGCGAGTTATACTTATTATGTTATTCATCGTCATAAATTATCTTCCAACGCTTTTCATTCCCCAAATCCTGCCTAAACATTACGCTCGCCATTGATTAATTTAGATATGCAAAAAATAGTTAGCAACCTCATCAATTGAAACCGATGCGTTAACTGATTTCTTCGGTTGATTATTAAACGAATCAATAATGGGGGCACAATGAAAAAAAACCAATCCTCTACATGGATCGAGGCTCCGTCAGGTCTTGAAACATTTTTGTTTTTATTGATGATGGATACTAGCGGTTATCATCTATTACAGGAGTCACTTACCTGCTTTTCATCACAAAGAAAACGTATTCACAAATTACAGCGATTTCTTCAATTTCTTCCAGTTTATTTACCTATCGTTAGAAAACTGCAGCCGGATAAATATCGTTATAGTCCTGAGATAGAAGCTTTACTATTTTGTTTACAAGGTATGCCAATTGAGGATGATTATTTGTTTTCTGAGGTATGCAAATGTCCACAGCCTAATACACCATTCAAGATATTGCAGTTTGAGAAAATGCGTCAATTTGTTAGTGAGTTTTTGAAGGAGTTGCGTCAACGCTTACTAAGTAGTGAAGTGCAAAATTGCATCGCTCAGCATTTACGAAGCGTCGAACAACGCTATAGCGCTATGATGGCATACGTTGAGTATTTATTTACTTTACGGGCTCAATACAGCGTATTACGCGTGGATTTAAGCTATACCAAGGATGTGGATGTGGAGTGTAAAAAAATTAAAGCGGATTGGAATAGAATGTACGAAAACATGCGGCACAACAAACTATTTGAAGGGCTTGATGGGTATATTTACAAACTTGAGTATGGCATTGAAAAGGGATTGCATATTCATTTGCTGTTATTTTTTAATGTGAAGCAATATACAGATGAAGACTGTGCTGATTTAGCACAGCAAATAGGCGAGTATTGGAAGAATACAATTGTTAGAGTGAATGGTAATTATTGGAATTGCCACGCTAACTTGCAGCAATATCAGAGTTTAGGGATTGTAGCCATTGGTTCCATCAAGGCCGATAATAAGAGTAAACGGGATAATTTGGCAAAGATTGTGAAATATTTTTGCAAGCATCAACAGTTCATTAAACCTCGAGCATCCCCGAAAATGCGTTTGCTCGCACATGGTAAATATCGCACATGAACAAAAAATGCGACTTCATTCAATTGACTTGAATTTTCCAGTTATTTGATCTAATCACGTCCTACCCACCATTTATATGACTTACAGAGTTTTTTGTGATGATCAAAACTTTTTTAAATTTTTTTATTTGTGGAGCTTGAAATTTTAAATTAACGCCACCATCTTGTGAGAACGACAAAAAAAGAAGTAAAAACGGCGAATCAAAACCTTTAACATAGAGGAAGTTTTTTGAGTGGTAAAAATTGGTGGATCGGTGTGAACGCCGAATCTGATGGTCTAACGTAGGCATGACTAATAACAGGGTAAAATATTTTTTATAGTGAGCAATATCATTTAGTTATGAGCTAATTGATGAATGGTTTCACTCACAATGGCGTCGAAATTTGCTTGTATTGAAAGCGACACAGTTCTCACCTGTATTATCATTTAATGAGGCAACAAAAATTAGTAGTACCAATTAGGTGTTAGGTATTTCTTTATGCAAAAAAATACCCTCAGCACCGTTTACATAATATTTTAGGAGTCAAATTATCGATCGGAATTAAATGAACATACCAATGAAAAACGACAATGAACGTTAGCGCAAACGAACTCTTGTTTAACAGTTACTTTTTCGATATGAGAGGGTTAGAACACTATTACCAAAAATTTAGATTATTTACTTGGCGTTTAGCCCGTCTATGTAACCGATGCAATTACTTTTGGAGAACCTTATAACTGTAGTACCACAGAAGATTGTTGTATTGTACTCAAAAACGACCAACAATCCAATTGATTCTTTTAATCGGGGTTTAATGATACATGTGCGGTTGTATGTACATGTGCTATCTGAGCCCCCATATTTTTGGAGAGTGGATGCAAATACCTTTTATGTAGTTAACGCTAGTCCCGTCATTTTAAATGGATTGAAATGACGGTTGGCGAAAGCACGAGACGTCGTGCTGTACTTTGTATTGCAATAGCAGTTTTCTATTGATTTGATTCGCCTCAAAGGGGAAAACTGTTATTGCGTATAATTTATAGTGCTACAATGCTAAATTCCTTATAGAGATCATATATTTTGCAAGGTATCTCAGTGAGTTTTTGTTTTTTATAAATAGTCCATGTCTTATTATATAAAAATCGCAATAATATCAATTGGTCGCTTTAGTGCTTCCCATCAAAGAGCCAAATTAATTTAGCGATATTAGTTGCGTTCAATACGCATATTAGACGTGATGAAACTGTACAAAATAGTTATAAAGTTAGCTTAAGGGTAGCGGTGAGAGTTCGGATCCCTCATTATTTTCGGATATTTGCAAAATAAGGTTAGAATGATAGCTGATAGTTTTTATCGTTGATAAGACTTCAATGAGGTTGGATTTGATTTTCGAATAATGGATGCATGGGGGTTATGATTGTACCTTGAGGTCTTCGACTAATCTGATTCAATGACTGCAATTTGATGTCCAGCAGTCATGCCTACAGGTGTTTGATTATATACAAAAGTAGAAATTACATGTTATTAATAAATTATCGATTCGAGGACATAGCTATCTAATCACTAGCGATGACCGAATCTAAATCAGAGGATATTATGAGTTGGAATGATAAAATATCGAGTGCTTTTGGTGTTGCCGATAAGAAGTTCGCCGGTCATGCAAACGACATTGAAAGTGCAGTGGAGCTCCTTGAAATGGCGAGCAAAGAGGGTGTTAGTTTTGCGGATTATCTGACAGATATTAAAGCTTGGCTTAAATCGCAAGATTGTAGCCCGCAGCATATTGAGCAAGAAATGGGAAAAGTAAATGATTTGTCATCATACTTTAAAACATGATTAAAAGTTACGAAAGCAAGCCATAACATGGCGTCTCTTGTTTTTGCGTTAGCCTACATTATTATTCAGGCTGCGCAACTCTGCTACGTTTTTAGTATTTCCGTTCTTACTTGACTTATTTTTTACCTTAGAGGGATAGATGACAGTATTTGACTTTGTCAAAATGCACTTTGGGGATAGCAGTGCTCAATATTTAAGAAATATCAGAATGGGTGGAAATAATAACAGGAAGGGTTGCGAATATGAAACTTCTTATGCTGTATTTAAGATTTGTGATATAGCTGCAAATGAGTTAAACCTAGATGATTTTATTGTTTCTTATCAACAAGATGCTTTTGTCGACGATATCTGTGTTCAACAAATTTCTAATAGCAGCAGAATCAATTATCAAGCGAAGAATTCTAATGGCACTGCCGCCGACTGGAACGACGATATAAAAAATCGTTTTTTGTGTCAACAAAAAATAGACATGGAGTTCCATGGATCCAACTATAGTTCGCAAATTCTGTTAGTTTCTTGTCCAATAAAGCAAAAAAAGAATCAGGATAAAATTCCACTGGACATGAGAAATTTTTGTTTTTCTGAATATTTTCCTTATAACGAAAGTGTCATTAGGTTAGTACAGTCATGCTCAGTGTTAAAAGCAAACTTGGAAAAGCTTTGTAACTCTCGAGAGCTGTGGGTATTAGACTCAGCATATAGACTCGTGTTATCATGCTACTTGGGAAACTCTGCTCAAGTTAATGTCAGTGATATTATGGTATCAGCTAGAGCGCTAGCTCGACCGAATATTTTTGCAGATCTTTCTACAGCAGATTCTGTTATACCGGAATGGCTTATGAATAAATGTTCAAAGTTTGACGGTATCGATCTTAGGACTGAATTTTCAAGAATCATAGTTTGTTATAATGGATTTGAGCTAAGCTTAAACGCTTCTTTGGAAGAACCAGAATCTAGTGTTATGAATACTTTGAATAAGCCCGGCGAATTTCTTGCCTTCCTTATGTTAAAGACTAAAGCGGAATTACAATGATTGGGGAATATAATAGTGAGCATCAATACACGTACTTATAGTCGTTATTCTACTGATGTTTCAGTTAAGCTTTTGAATAATCTTATTAAATTCTCTAACGAACCGTCCGTGTATAAAGAAATAATGATTGGTATTGGTCATTTTTTAGGCGACATACTAAACGATAAGATCTCGCCTTTGTCGAAGTGTCTTATTGCATCAACTGCTGAGGATGCTGACTTTTTAGCTAAAGGTGTTATCGATTCATTAGCCTTCAATCATGATACATTTACTGCTGTTTTTTGGAATAATCACTATTCAATTGACGGCGGGAGTGTTGCCCCCATAGTACACAAGTATCTTCAATCTGGATTTGAGGATGCCGATTCACTTATAGTAGTAAAATCTATTATTTCTGGTAGTTGTGTTGTAAGGACAAACATACTTTCTTTAATCGAGCGATTAAATGTAAAGAAAATATATATTGTTGCACCTGTAATGCATATAAAATCAGAAGATTCTCTAAGATCTGAGTTCCCTTCTGAAATTTTCAACTTGTTTGATTTTATTTATTTGGCTGAAGATAGTGAAAAAGATAAATTTGGAGAAATAAAGCCGGGAATTGGGGGACAGATATATCAGTTACTTGGTATGTTAGATCAGCCGGTTAAAACTGGTTTTGTACCTAATATAGTCAAACAACTTGTTGGTATGTGATTTTCTAGTGAAATCCCATAAAGCCAAAGAAATTAAGCAAAAAACAGGATTTAGATATTTTTTATAACTTACATTGTGAATAGCCAATTTCATATATTGAAGTTCAAAAAATAATTTCTTTTCATATTGTTCGTTTTTCTAAAAACGATTAATATAAGCAGTTTTTAATTAAGCATTTTTGAGAAATTATGGACGCTAAAGTTATAGATATAAGTCATGTAGAACAAGCTTTTTTGAATTCAGATGTTACAAATTGGTCTTTTAAGAAATCTCCAACTATAATCCAAAATGAGGGGGAGTATACAAATACTTTAAATGTGGATAATGATAGCATTGTTTATACATTTACGATCACAAAGCCTAATTTACCAAATTCGACAAGTAGACAGGTTTGGCTTGATTTTGGGGTCGGTAACATGCTGATGTCTAATCGATTATTTGAGAAAGATGGATTGGAACTACAAGGAGTAGGAGCTCCCGAGACTTTTTCTTGGCCAGATGTTAGTGATGAAGCATATTTACAGAAAATTTCTGAAATTGTTCAAAATACAAAGACAACAGAATAATTTTTTATTAAACTATTTTTAGTAAATAAATATCAACACACTAGGTTTATGACTGGTGTGTTTTTTTTGCTATTTTCGGTTAGTGGATGAGTTTCGGGTCGAAGCACGAAATGGCATATCAACCACGTTAAGGAATCTTGAGTAACTTTTTACCGTCATTTCTCAATTCTCCATTAGGTGAAACATGGCGATAAAGTGTCTGTTGCGTAATTCCCAATTCTTTGCACAATTCACTGATTTTGGTTTCTTTTTTTTTCATAGCTACTTGGGCTAATCGTAATTTTGCAGTGGTCATTTTATATGGTGCGCCACCATTTCTACCTCTAGCACGAGCAGTATCTAAACCAACTTTGGTGCGTTCATAAATTAGGTCACGTTCAAATTCAGTATGTGAAACACCTGTCAAATGCTCAGCATTACGACAAGTCAGAAATTATCAAATCCACCATTACAAAACCAATCGCTCGATACAGCAGCCCTATACATTGCCGTTGTCCATGAGTTTTTATGATCAGCCTCGATGCTTGCAAGTTCTTCACGCAAATGTGCTCGCACGGCATTCTCTCCCCCCCTTTGATGCAGGTTTACTAGTCGGGATCGAATCTCCGAAAGTCGGCTACCAGCATTTGAGGAGAACAACACAGTGAGATTTAGTTCTTTCAAATGCGCAGTCACTCGATCCTTCTCTGATTGTGTCCAATGATGAGGCGTTCAGCATGTAGCAGCTTAAATTCTTTGACAATTTTACTGTGATGATACGAGGCACCATCTTCAACTAAAAAAATCTTTCCTGAATAATATGCCAACAGCTGTTTTAAAAACTC
>Ga0209358_10002045_pt1 | contig 15642 bp, 15 predicted proteins | sample LauGreFa1BDMLBSN_2_FD_187574 | JGI IMG/M metagenome (GOLD analysis project Ga0209358, IMG submission 187574) | Freshwater lake microbial communities from Lake Michigan, USA - Fa13.BD.MLB.SN (SPAdes) (version 2) | ecosystem: Environmental > Aquatic > Freshwater > Lake | place: Lake Michigan, USA... | reverse complement strand
TCTATTGCAAAAGTTCTATCGTCGTTTTGTTGATTCTGTAAAGCTTGCGCCGCAAAATAGCCCGCTGGTCCTGCGCCAACGATTGCTACTTTAAACAATGGCACGGCCAACTCCTTTAATTATCTTTATGGCGGAGACGAGGAGATTTGAACTCCTGAAGGGTTTAACCCCTTACCTCGTTAGCAGTGAGGACTACAGGGTTGTCTTATCTCTCTTCTACGCTTGGATAACCAGTTTACAGTGCATTTAATTGCTTCAAATACCCCTAAATAAACCTAATTCCTGGTCAAAACATGGGCAAATGAAGGGTTCTTGCCGTGCGATTACGTAGTTTAAGAAATTAATTCCTGAGCGACCGATCAGGAGAGTAATTACATTTAGTTTTAATTAACTTTATTGATTAGAGGTTGACCATTTGCAACATGACTTAATTGCTGCTCCACTAACTTCTTTCCTCGAGACTCAAATGCAGTAGAATCACCACCAACGTGTGGGACAATAATGCAGTTCGGAGCGCTCCAAAGCGGATGACCCTTTGGGAGCGGCTCAGGATCGGTAACATCTAGTCCAGCAAAAATACGTTTTGAAAATAGCTCATTAACAAGTGCACCGGTGTCAACAACGGGGCCACGGGCTACATTTATAAGTAGAGCTCCATCCTTCATTTTAGATAATCGAGAAGTATTAAAATAATGATGGCTCTCTGAATTCAATGGCAAAATCAAAAAAATAACATCAAATTTAGAAATGTCCGAATCAAACTCAGATATCTTCTTTGCACCGTTCTCACCAGATCTTGAATAACCAGTAATTGAGACTTCATACACTTCTAAATACTTTGCGAGAGTCTGCCCAATTGAACCAAAACCAATAATCGCAATTTCACTGTCGTTTAGAGAGCTATAACGTTTATGGATCCACTCTTCTCGGTCTTGGGCACGTAGAAAATCCTGAAAACCTCTTCGAACTGCAATCGCCAACCCAATTGCGAGCTCTGCTGTTGAAGCATCGTGCACACCTTTTGCGTTGCAAAGTTGAATTCCCGGCTTTGCAAATTCCAATGCATCTTCGTATCCAGCCATTAAAAGTTGTATAGTTTTTAACTTTCCCATTTTTTGAGATGGAAGTAAACCCTCTCTTCCACTCATGTATGGTGGGACATAAAAAGTAATCAAACTTAAATCGTCTTTCATAAGGTCACAATTCTTTGGGGACAGTCGAGTAAATCCTTCAGGGACTTCAAGATCATCCCATTGGGACCACACAACGTGTGACATTTTGAATCTCCTTAATTCATTGTGAAGGGAAAGTTACATGCTCAGGTGACAGGTCATTTAATGTGCAGGTACCCAATAACTTCATAGTTCTAATCATTTCTCCCCTAAGGATCTCAACAGCTCGATCAACGCCTTCTCTTCCACCAGCCATTAACCCATATAAGTAGGCTCGACCAATCCAGACAAAATCAGCACCTGCGGCAATGCATGCCACAATATCGGCTCCATGCATGATGCCTGTATCGACATGTATTTCCGCACGATTTCCTATGGCTGCCCTAACCTCAGGAATCAGTAGTACAGGCGTAATGGCGCGATCAAGTTGTCGCCCACCGTGATTTGAAAGAATAATTGCATCAGCGCCAGCGTTTACAGCTTTTACTGCATCATCAACGTGTTGAATCCCTTTAACAATTAATTTGCCACCCCACTGTTTGCGTATCCATTTCAAATCATCAAAACTCACTGTGGGATCAAACATGGAATCTAGAAGTTCGGCAACAGTTCCATTCCAAGAATCAAGAGACGCAAAAGTTAGCGGATCTGTAGTTAAGAAATTCATCCACCAACCTGGTCTTGGGATCGCGTTGATAATTGTTTTTGAAGTTAAGGAAGGTGGGATGGTCATTCCATTTCTTATGTCACGCAAACGATCACCAGCTACAGGGACATCTACTGTTAAAACAAGTGTTTCAAAACCTGCTGCTGCAGCGCGATTTACTAAGCCCATACTTCTTTCGCGATCCTTCCACATGTAAAGCTGAAAGAAGTTGCGGCCTTGGGGTGCAGCTACAGCCACATCTTCTATGGATCGCGTACCCATGGTTGACAAAGTGAATGGGATGTTTGCTTCCATCGCAGATGTACATCCGGCAATCTCTCCTTCAGTCTGCATCATTCGAGTAAATCCAGTAGGGGCAATACCAAAGGGCATTGCAGAATATTTACCAAGTAATTGAGTAGAGATATCTATTACTGAGACATCACGCAAAACTCGAGGATGGAAGATAATGGATTTAAATTCATTACGCGCATTATTCAAACTCGACTCTGTTCCAGCTGCTCCATCGGTGTAATCAAATGGGGCTTTTGGAGTACGTCTTTTGGCTATAGTTCGAAGATCATAAATTGTCAACGCTCGTGAGAGCCGTCTCTTTTTTGGACTCCAGATTATTTTGCGGAAACGCAGTAATTGGCGGAGATCATGGAACCTGGGAATTCTCCGCTGGACTTTCGACTTCCCCATAAAGCGCATACCTTCCTTAAATAACAGCCTGAATTGTATTGAGAATTGCCAATATCCTATATGATTTCTCCATGTCGCGTCATAGTGCTCGAGTTGAGATCGCTAAATCAGCACTCAAAGTCTCGAGATTAGGCCTAGGAACTGCTCCCTTAGGTGGGCTTTTCACCACTGTTCTAGATCGGGACAGTGATGACTTAGTTCGCGAGGCTTTTAAAGAGGAAATCAACTTTTTTGATACTGCACCTCAATACGGACACGGAACCGCAGAAATCAGATTAGGGCGAATTTTGCAATCCGTAGACAAGCAATACGTATTGGAAACTAAAGTGGGTCGAGTTTTAAATCCCACGAATGAAGCAGATACCGCATGGTTTGCTGATGCAAATCCTAACTTAGAGCCTGTATTTGATTTTTCTGCTGATGGAATAAAACGATCCATAGAAGAAAGCTTAGATCGATTAGGCGTAGATTGCATAGACATTGCTCTACTGCATGATGCTGAAGACAACTTAGAGCAAGCCATTAACGAGGCCTATCCAGTTCTCGATGCTTATAGAAATCAAGGAATAATTAAAGCAGTGGGTACGGGTATGAATTTCTGTGAGCCAACTATAAGAATTATGAGTGAATGTGATTTAAATGTCGTGCTAATCGCAGGCCGGTATACGCTTCTTGATCAGGAAGCACAAAGGGAGCTATTACCTCTCGCACTTAAAAGAAATGTTTCCGTAATAGCTGCAGGTGTCTTTAATTCGGGTGTACTAGCAAACCCAAACCCTGGAGCAACTTTCAATTACTTACCAGCCTCAGAAGAAGTGATTCAAAAAGCTCGAAAAATTGCATTCTTTCTAGAAAGCCACGGAATCCCTTTGACTGCCGCTGCCCTCCAATTTCCACTTCGCCACTCGGCTGTCTCAGTAGTTCTCACTGGCTCAAGAAGTAAAACTGAGTTGCTATCTAATATCAATCATTTCAATGTGCAAATACCGAATTCTCTTTGGGAAGAGCTTGAAAATGCGGGATTAATCGAACCGTTGAAGGAGAAATGAATGGAAGTCAAACGCATATGCTCATTAATCAAAGTTAAAGAAGATTCAATTGAAGATTATGAGCGAGTTCATGCGGCAGTGTGGCCAGAAGTTTTGGTTTGCTTAAAGCGAGCAAATGTTCAGAACTTTTCAATCTATCGATATCATGATTTGTTGGTGTCTTACATGGAATACATTGGCACAGATTTAGAGGCCGACATGGCTTCAATCGCTGCTGATCCAAAGACGCAAGAGTGGTGGAAAATCACCGATCCCATGCAGAAGGGGCTTCAGGATCGAAAAGCTGGGGAATGGTGGCATGTAATTCCAGAGGTATTTCACCTTGACTAATTTCAGAATTGATTCACACCACCATATTTGGGATCTTGAATTACAGCCACAAGCCTGGATTTCAGGAGATGAAATGGGTGTAGTTAAAGAAAATTTCGATATGAGTGATTACAGAAAAGTTTCCAAAGGAACAGGCATCAAAAAATCAATTCTTTGTCAAACTTCAAGGAACACTTTTGAGACTGAGCAATTTCTTGCGCTTGCAGAAGTTGACCCAACAATCGAGGGTGTAATCGGCTGGATTGACATTGATGGTGTCGATATTTCCTATCAAATTGAAAAATATGAATCATTGAATGCAAAAAAGTTGTTGGTTGGCGTTCGTGAAATGGCACAGGATATTTTAGACAAAGGATTTTTAGCACGTCCGAATGTCATTAAAAATGTGCAAACTTTGGGTAGTTTAAACTGCGTCTACGATCTTTTAATTAAACCACCCCAGATGGAAGCAGCAATCAAATTAGTTAGGTCGGCTCCGGAGACAATGTTTGTAGTTGACCATATAGCAAAGCCAGAAATTGCAAATAAAGTCATGGAACCGTGGAAGAGCTACATGGAAACTCTCGCCTCTCTTCCAAACACGGTATGTAAGGTTTCTGGTCTTGTTACAGAGGCGAGTTGGGACCACTGGCGAGTGGAGGATTTTGAACCTTATTTTGATTTAGTTTTGAATTCTTTTGGTCCCCCACGAATGATGTTTGGTAGTGATTGGCCCGTTGCTCTATTGGGGGCTACTTATAAAGAAGTGGTGCACGTAGCGGAGACCCTTAGCTCTTGCCTTTCCAAAACAGAGTTGAATCACTTTTGGAGTCAGACGGCAGCGAATACCTACGGCATAGAGATTCCTAGTGTTTCCAAAGATAAAACTAAGGTCGGCTATGAAATGGGCCTTGGATGGCCATAAATCACACAATCCGCAAGAAAGGGCACATTAATGCGAATAGTTCGATTAGGTGAATTCGAGCGAGAAAGACCTGCTGTAATGGTTTCAGAGAGCCAAGCCGTGTTCGTGGACCATGTCATAAGGGATTGGAATCGAATCGAGCTTGAAAATGGTGCAGTCGATCGAATCAAGAGATTGGATTTGAAGACTCTTCCTAAAGTTAATGTCTCTGAATTTCGAATTGGCTCTCCAGTTGCAAGACCAACTAAAGCCATCTGTGTAGGCCTCAATTATTCGAAGCATGCTAAAGAAACTAATGCCACGCCACCAGATGAGCCAATCATTTTCATGAAGGCACCAGACACTGTTGTCGGAGGATTTGATGACATTGTTGTTCCGCCAGGGTCCCTCAAAACTGACTATGAAGTAGAGATTTGTGTAGTTATTGGAAAGAATGCTCTCTATTTGGAAACTCCAGAGAAAGCTTCGGAATACATTCTTGGTTACACAATTTCACAAGATGTTTCAGAAAGGCATTGGCAAATAGAACGAAGCGGTCAATGGATGAAGGGTAAATCCTTCCCAACTTTTAATCCTATTGGCCCATGGATAGTGACAGCCGATAGCTTTAACCCAAATGACGTCCGCCTATGGTGTTCAGTGAATGGCGACATGCGGCAAAATTCACGCACAAGTGATCTAATTTTCAGTATTAATCATTGCATCTGGTACATAAGCCAATTCATGGAGTTAAAGGCTGGTGACATTATCAACACCGGAACTCCTGAGGGAGTTGGAATGGGTTCTAACCCAACTAGATTCCTTTTAGGTGGAGAAATTGTTGAAACAGGTATTGAGGGTATCGGCATTATTCGTTCACAAGTCAAGAATTTTAGTTAACTCGATAGTAGCTGATTCCAACCATTTTTCCGGATCTGATATAGCTAATTCAGAAGATGATGCGATCTCGGTCAATGAAACATATTTGATATTTCGAGCTCGCATAATCTGAGGATCGACATTTCCAGCTAGAACGTGGACTTTTTTTCCTAAAGATTCGGCCAAATCAATCACATAACCAGGAGCTTTACCCATTAAGGATTGCTCGTCAAAGTGACCTTCTCCTGTTACCACAGCGTCGCAATTCAAAACTAAATTTCTTAATCCAAGTAGTTCTGCAAACCAAATGGAGCCTGAGATCACCACCCCGTCAAATAAAGATATTCCAGCCGCAGCGATTCCGCCCGCTGCTCCGGTTCCTGGTATATGGCGAATATCTTTACTTGAAGTAAGAAAGAGCAAATTAGCCCATTTGCCTAAGAGCGCATCGGCAACTAACACATCCTTATCTTCTAAACCTTTTTGTTTTCCAAAAACTTGTGCAGTACCCATTTCTCCTACCAAAGGATTTGTGACATCTGCAAGGAAGGTCCACGTTATGTTCGACTTCAATGCCTCGATGTCTAAGGAGTGTATGCTTCGAATACCCGCTAAATTCGGTGAAACAGGTTTTCCGTTTTCATCTAAAGCTACAGCTCCAAGCCCAATTAGAAATCCGAGTCCACCATCCGTTGACGCACTTCCGCCTAAAGAGATCGTAATCTCTTTAGCACCTCTCTTGATTGCATTTAAAGCTGCGACGCCTAATCCGATTGAAGAAGCAGCAAAAGGATCTAATCGATTTAGTTCAGTAATCCCACAAACGCTTGCCATTTCAATGAAAGCTCTCTCTCCATCTTGTGAAATGGCATAGGTGGCCTTCTTAGGTTCTAGTAATGCAGTAACTGTTTTAACTTCTACAGAAGTGAATCCATAATTAAATAGAATATCTAGACTCCCACCGCCGCCATCGGTAATAGGTAGTTGAGTTATCTGCCAATCTGGATGCAATTTGTTAATAGTAAGGGCTACTGTTTTACATACCTGTTGAGCAGACATTGTTCCCTTAAACTTATCAAAAGCTAAAAGGATGCTTTGAGATTTCATCTCATCTCCAGATGAGCGAATTTATAGATTCTATTAAATATTCCCTAAGTTTAAAACTTGTTTTATTGATGCCGGCATGTGCAAAAAAGCCATGAATTTGCCCCGAGAAAAACTTCATTAGGACTTGATTGCCCGCATCCTCCAGTTTTTTAGCATAATTTAAAGTGTCATCGCGAAGAACATCATATTCCGGCACTACAACTATGCTTGTTGGTAAGTTGCTCAGGTCCTTACACATTGAAACGACTGCGTAAGGATTCGTCCAGTCTTTTTCTTCTAGATATGAATTCCAAAACCAAATCATTACTTCACGCGTTAAGCCAAATCCGGTTGCGTAACTTAAGTAGGACTCGGAGTCGAAATTTAAGGATGTTGGAGGGTACATGAGAACTTGAAAAGAAATTTTGAAAAGTTTCTCGTCTCGCGCTTTGATGGCAACGGCAGCTGCCAATGTAGCGCCCGCGCTATCCCCACAAACTCCTATTTTTGTTTTGTCTATACTTAAATTCTCGGCGTTTTCAAAAAGCCATTTTGTCGCTGCATAACAATCCTCCAAAGGTATAGGAAATTTGTGCTCTGGACTTTTTTGATAGTTAACCGAAATAATGACAGAATTAGTTCCAGCAGAAATGTCTACTAGTTGTGAGTCATATCTATCTATGTGCCCTAATGCCCAACCTCCACCATGAAAATACACAATTGCTGCGTGAATTTCAGCATTCTTAGGTATATAAACCCGTATTGGAATATCTGCAGTAGGAGTTGTTATATATCTGTGCTGAATCTCTGCAGAAGTTCCAATAGGACCGGCTAGAAAGAGATTTTCATGATTTGCAAGTCTGGTTTTATGGACACCGTGGTCAATTACATTAGGAGCGTTGTTTTGAGATTGGAAATCTAAAAAGGCTTGCGCTTCTGGATCAATGGTCATTTTTTGAATGAAACCACTATTGGCCCTGTAGCCACCGGAGCGCTGATATTCATGGAAATCAGAGTACCTTCTCTAGTGACAGACAACATTTCTCCCCCAAAAACTGAAGCTGATAATTCACTGACTAACGGCGCTTCAAAGGAATACTGGCCTACTTGATCAATGATCGCAAATACATTATTTTCGTTCTGGGTCCAACGAATCCAAGGCGTCTCACTTGAAGGTGCACCGGTATATGCCTCGCTTCCATAAATAGCGCTCCCATTCACTGAAAGCCAAGCACCTATCCCTTCAAGAACAACACGCTGAAAATCCGGAATCTCACCGCTCGCGGTAGGTCCAATGTTTAGAAGCAGGTTTCCGCCTCTTGAAACGATGTTTACTAAATGACGAATTGCAGATTCGACGCTTTGATAGTGAGACTCATTCTCGACTTGGTTGTACCCGAATGAAAACCCAATTCCTCTGCAGTTCTCCCAAGCCTCCCCAGATTCCATTTCTAGGCGATGTTGATATTCGCTGGTCGTGTAATCACTATGTGAAACACACCACCGATCATTTACAAGGCCCTCTTGAACATTATTATAAAAATGGTCAAAGACGGAGGCTAAGGAATACTCACCTTGATGCTTTCCAAAATCGGGGTATTCGATGTCGTTCCATAAAATATCTGGCTTGTAGCGATCAATTAGGTCTATTAAATGTTGGTGGCAATACATGGCGTAGGCAGCATCTCGTGGACGAATACCTTTTACGTGTTCCTTCAAAGTTATTGGTGGAAGCGTACTTACACTCCAATCCAATCCACCTGAATAGTAAACACCAAACTTAATTCCTTCCTCTCGAACGGCGTCGCAAATATCAGCTATTAAATCGCGTTTAGGTCCACGTGCCACTGTATTTCGTGTTCCAGTGCCAGGTGCATCCCATAGGGTTATTCCATCATGGTGTTTAGTTGTAGGAATTACATACTGAGCTCCTGCTTTTTTGAATAGTTCTGCCCATGAGCGCGGGTCAAATTTATCTGTCTGCCATTGGTCGAGAAAATCATCATAGGGAGCGTTTCTATACAGATCTCTGTGGCGAATGGCTGCGGGTGAACCTTCAATTCTAATTGTATTGAAATACCACTCTGCATAGGGGTTATGTGCAAACCAAATATCATCTGGAACTACACCCAATTCACCTTTGGGCTCTGCCCATGCTGGAACCGAATACGCACCCCAATGTATAAAAATTCCAAATTTCGCTTTTTTAAACCACGAAGGCACGGGTCTATCAAATCTCTCAAATCCATCCAGTGCCACTATATCTCCTCATTTTGTAAGTTACTTGGTAATTCCACCAAGAGCAATACCTTTTGTCACGTACTTGCTAAGCGCTATGTAAGCAATCAGTGGCGGAAATGCGGCTAGAGAAAGTCCAGCAAAAATTGCTCCGTAGTCAACCGAAAAATCGCCAACAAACGAGAGCACGCCCACGGCTATTGGTTGAGCTGAAGCTTTGTTAAGTAAAACAATAGCGATTTGCGTTTCACCCCATGCCCAAATTAGAGTCATAAATCCAACGGAGATAATCTGTCCCACAGAGAGTGGTAAAACTAGTTTTGAGAAAATTCGAACGTTGGAGAGGCCATCAACTAAACCAGCCTCTAAGACTTCTCTTGGAAAATCGATGAAGAATCGGTTCATGAGTAGAAAAGTAGTAGGTATCGCAAGAACGCCATAGACAATCCCTGTGGCAATTGGTTTGTTGAGTAGACCTAGAGAATTGAAAGTTTTAAAGTATGGAATCACCAATAGAATACTAGGGACTGTTGTCCCTGTGATAATTATGATTCTTACTATTTCATTTATTTTTTTAGGTAAAAATATTGTGAAATAAGCTGCAGGAACCGCCGCACAAATAGAGACTGCAAGAGCTACTATTACGAGAATAAGTGAGTTGGCAAACCAAGCGCTAAATCCTCCACTTCCTACTCCTCCGCTCCACGCTCGTGAAAAATTATCAAGGGCTGGCTTAAAAACAATGGCTAGAGGTTTTATCATTATATCTGTGGTGTTTTTAACTCCGAAAAGAAGAATGAAGACAAATGGAATGAATGCGAGTATCGTCCAAATCCAAGCTGTTAAATTCGCAAATACTCTAAATACTTGAGATTTCATTCCAGTTGGCCCGATCTGCTTAAGCGAGTACTTAACGCACCGAGAATGACTAGAAAAATTCCCACCAGGACAGATATTGCTGCTGCTGTTCCAAATCTTGCAAAAACAAACGCCTCTTTGTATGCGTAAATTGGCAAAATTTCAGTTGCAAAACCAGGCCCGCCCTGCGTCATGGCCCAGATCATCGTAAAACCATTTACGTGCCAGATAAATTCTAAGGTGAATATAGTCAGCAGCACTGGCTTTATTAGAGGCAAAGTAATTTTTGTAAAATGCTGCCATACATTAGCGCCATCAATAAATGCTGCTTCTCTAAGTGAAACTGGGATTGATTCGGTAGCACCAAGTAGCACCAGGAATGCAAAACCGACTGAGGCCCAAACTGATACCAAAATAATCGGATAAATGGCAGTTTCTTCACTGGCTAGAGGCGCAAATTCATCTCCTAGCCCAATAGTATTCAAAATTGCATTAACAATGCCTGTATACGGTTGTAGAGATGTACTCCAAAAGATTGCTACAGCTGTGGGAGGCGCGATTCCTGGGAAGAACCAAACAACTTTCATGAATTTTCCACCGCGAATACCTGAGGATACAGCTGAAGCCATAATCGCAGCCATTGCCACAACAAGAAGAGAAACGGAAAAAGAATAGAAGAAAGTTACAAATACTGAATGTGAAAGTTTTCCCTCACTAAAGACTTTTCTAAAGTTATCAGCTCCCACATATTTAAGTGGTCCTAATCCAGGCCATTGAGACACGCTCAGTCTAAATGAATTTATAGCAGGTAATGTCAAGAATGTGAAGAGCAATAGGAATACTGGCGTGAGGAAAACCCACGCTGTTCTAGCGTTGGTTCTATTGAGGCCAATCTTCTTACCCTTTTTTACATTACCTTTCAAAAAAATACGTCTAGATGAGGGCGGGTTGACATCAGCATGTTTAGTAAACACACTGTTCATACATTTACCGCCCTCATCTAGACACCCTCGTTACATTACTTAGAATAAGTAATAACTTATAGACCGTTCTTACGAACTTCTAATATGCGATCCTGTTGCTTTTGTGCAACTTCAGCGGGGGTTAGCGAACCGCCAAGCATTTGTTGAATCAGTGGGTTTATCACAGCTTGTGAAACCGAGCCTGGCACTTCAGAAGTCCAACCTGATTTAACAGGATTCCTCTTCACATAATCCAAAATAGATTTAACAAGTGGTGGAAGTAGGTCGAGGTTTGCCTTCTTGATTGTGGTAGAAATCGGAACCGCTCCTCCAGCCTTGATTGTGCCTACCGTCTGTCCCTCGTCACTTGAGAAGTACTTCAGGAGTTCGATAGCCCAATCTTGATTCTTAGATTTCTGTGGAACTCCATACGCCGTTCCGTAGAAAGGTGTCAATGTTGATGAGGTACCCGCAACTACGCCTGGCAAGGTGGCGAAACCAGGGGTGAAGTTCATTGTTCCAGCAGCAGTTGCCGCCTTGATGAATGTTCCAACATCACCTGAAATTCCTAAGTACATACATGACTTACCTGCAGCAAACAAAGCCTGTGCTTGCGCAGGTGTTTGACCCAAGAAACCCTTTTGATAAATATCTGCCTTACCTAAAGTTTGCAAAGCAGTAAGTGTTTTTACAAAGCCTGAATCAGTATAGTTTGCGGTTAACGGCGTAGTGGCACGGAAATTTTTGAACATATTGTCTAGTTCGCTAGCGCTTACAGCAGTCGGCAACATAGCGTCGAGCATCCAGGAGACTTGAAATGTGCTGTTTCCACCAATTGCTAAACCTTCGTATCCTGCTTTCTTGCACTTATTGGTTAGAGCGATTAGTGACTCGATTGACGCAAATTTTTTCGTACTAGGCACGACTGCTTTTGAGGCTCTTATGGCACCGGGGTTAGTCCAGAGAACGTTGTAGTACTGAACAGCCTGAGGAACAGCATAGTAGTTCCCATCTGCTTGCTTGAAGGCCACAGCTGGTGGACCCATTCGTGAACTTAGTTTTGCCGTTTCAAAAATTGTAGACAGATCCACTAACTGCTTACCTGCAACCATGTTGGTATACACACTTGAGTTCAATGGAACTAACCCAATATCAGGTGCCCCATCGGCGATTAATACTTGCAAATTTGATCCACCTTTTGCCGCATTTGTAACCGTTGCAAATTCAATTGTTACATTTGGATGCTTCTTTGTGAATGCAGAGGCAACTGCTGGCCAAATTACTTGTCCAGAAGAACCTGTTTCAAATTGAACAACGAGCTTGACGGGTGATGATGATAGTGCTGCGTTAGCGTTAGTTTGAGAGCTCCCAGCGATAAACACTCCCGCAGCAAGCGAAAGTGCAGAAATACCGGCAACTTTTTTTCTTGTAATACCGAATATCTTTTGCATATTCGTCTCCGTTTCCTAGTTTTAAGTACCAACTCATGGCGGGCTGCCACGATCCCCGAAAGGCTAATGAAAAGAATACCCTTTGTCTATAGGATATTTGATTTATCACCGAGGTTTCAGAGTCTGGCGCATTTGGCAGGCCTCTAGGAAAAAGGAGGCTCTTGGGGAAAATAGCCCCTTTTTGGCAAGATTCCCAGAGGCTGTCTGGAAAGTATGGTTGCCATATCCTATTCCCTATAGTATTTTTCTCCGAGTCGTGTGGGTTCTAAGAAAGGTATGAATGGGAATCAAGATTACGAAGTGCGAGTACTTCGATGTGCGGTTCCCAACCTCAATAACTAATGATGGCTCGGATGCCATGAACATTAACCCTGATTACTCAGCCAGTTACATTAAAATTCATACGGCGAATCCTGTAATGAGTGGCCACTCGCTGGTATTTACCACCGGCCATGGAAATGACATCCAAGTTAAGGCTATTGAGATACTTGCCGAGCAGTTGGTTGGCTGGGATATTGATGATGCTTTTATGAATATTGGAGATATTGCAAAAAACCTTTCTCGCAATAGTCATATCCGTTGGTTGGGCCCTGACGTAGGCATTTTTCATATGGCAGCGGGAGCTATTTTAAACGCGTTATGGGATCTCTTTGCAAAAAATAAGGGTGTTCCGCTCTGGAAATTACTCGCCGACATGTCTCCTGAAGAGATTGTTAATGCGATCGACTTTAGATACATCTCGGACGCGCTCACACCTGCTGAAGCACTTCAAATTCTCAAATCAGCGGAAAACAGTAAAAAAGACAATGAAGTAATTTTGCGAAACAGCGGTGTTCCTGCCTATACAACAACACCAGGTTGGTTGGGTTACTCGGACGAGAAGATGTTGAAGCTGACACAAGAAGCCCTGGATGATGGATTTAAATCAATTAAATACAAATGTGGTGGTTCTGTTTCCGATGACCGCCGAAGACTGAAATTAGTTAGAGAGAAAGTTGGGAATGACTTCAAAATATCTATTGATGCCAATCAGGTCTGGGATGTAGATCAAGCTATCGATTGGCTAAAGCAATTGAAGGAGTTCAATCCTTTTTGGATTGAAGAACCTACGCATCCAGAAGATGTGTTAGGTCATGCACGTATAGCAAAGGAAGTAGCCCCTATCCGTGTTGCGACCGGGGAAATGGCTAATAATAGGCTTATCTTTAAGCAACTTCTTCAGGCAAAAGCTATCTCTGTATTGCAAATTGATGCTGCTCGAGCTGCGGGAGTCAATGAAAACCTAGCAATTATTTTAATGGCTGCGAAGTTCGATATTCCTGTGTGCCCGCACGCTGGTGGTGTGGGACTGTGTGAAATGGTTCAACACCTTGCAATGTTTGATGCGGTAGCGGTTACCGGTCACCATGAAAGACGTCTTGTGGAATTTGTAGACCATTTGCATGAACATTTTTTAACTCCAGTCCAAGTCAAAAATGGTTATTACTTAGCTCCAATTGCTCCCGGAGGTGGTGGCGAAATGTTCGTTGAAAGTATTCAAGAGTTCCTTTTTCCCAACGGCACTTATTGGAGAGATAAAAATTGAAATCTGATTTTGATGGATTAAATGTTGTAGTTACAGGTTCGGGATCAGGAATTGGTTTAGAATTATGCCAGCAGTTAAACTCCTTCGGAGCTAGAGTCTTCGGTTTAGATTTAAGCGCTGGGGAATTAGGCGACTCGGGAACATGGATTAGTTGTGACGTAGGAAGCACTGCGAGTGTTAAAAAAGCCTTTGAAGAAATATTTAGTTTAGTTTCTGTCATTGATATTGTTGCAAATAATGCCGGGATTTCAGCTGTTGGATCTGTTGAAGAGGCAACTGATGAACAATGGGCAAAAGTAATGAATGTTAATGTTGTTGGAATGAGTCGCATTTCAGCTGCTGCCATGCCAGGTCTCCGAAAAAGTAAATCTCCCTCTATCGTGAATACTTGTTCAATCGCTGCAACAGCTGGATTGCCTAAGCGCGCTATTTATAGCGCCAGTAAAGGTGCTGTTCTTTCTTTAACTCTTGCGATGGCCGCAGATTACGTAAAGGAGGGAATCAGAGTCAATTGCGTAAATCCAGGAACCGCGGATACTCCTTGGATTAAGAATCTATTGGCGCAAGCCGCAGATCCTGGCGCAGAACGCAAAGCCTTGGAATTACGTCAGCCTATGGGTCGACTCGTTTCATCGTCAGAGGTTGCTAACGCCATTCTCTATCTAGCTAACCCTCGCCAAAGTTCCACCACAGGAGCCGCATTAGCCGTAGATGGTGGAATGCAAGGATTACGGTTACCCCGATAGTATTGCGTTCTTGTTTAAAGGAAGGAGGGTCTTGTGGTGAGCAAAGAAACCCGCAACCTCTATCCTCGCCGTTCGGTTTTGTCTGATGAAACCTACGAAATGATTCGCAATCTCATCATCGATCATGAAATTCCGGCGGGTGCAAAAGTAAATATAGATGCCCTTTCTGCAAGGTTAAATGTCTCCCCTACGCCCGTTAGAGAAGCTTTGGCGAGGTTGGAGTCTGATGGACTAATCCGTAAAGTCGCTATGAAGGGTTACACGACGACTGATTTGTTGACCGTCAAAGAACTCAACGATCTTTTTCAACTGAGACTGCTCCTTGAACCTTGGTCGGCCGAACAAGCAGCAATGCAATCAAGTCAAATTGGGCAAAAGGCAATTAAAGCTGAGATGCAATCAGCCAAACTAGCTTTAAAATTAAGAGACATGGATCAAGTTCATGCGTTAACAGAACATGACGCTCGTTTCCATGCGTTAATTACTGAAATGGCGGGCAATCAATCTGTTATTGAAAGCTACCAGCACACCCATTGCCATGTGCATCTATTCAGGCTTTACCTGGCTACAAAAAACTTTGAAGCAGCAAGTAAAGGTACAAAAGGGTTTCAGAAGAATTTACATGATCAGATTCATGCGACTCTAAGCGCTCCTGCAACAATTAAGGAACATGAATTAATCGCATCTGCAATTACGGAGGGGAATGGGAAAGAAGCAAAAGACGCTATGAATTCACATTTGAAATTGTCATTAAAGCGTTATTCGACGGCTGCTCGCGGTCTCGAAAAATAAAATATCCTCGAGCGGGTATTGTGATGTTTATTCTGGCGGAGACGAGGAGATTTGAACTCCTGAAGGGTTTAACCCCTTACCTCGTTAGCAGTGAGGCGCACTCGACCGGGCTATGCGACGTCTCCGAGTACATGGGAAGTTTAGCGTGTGGGTGGTTGGCTACCAATTCTCTTCACCATTACGCTCACCATATGGAAAATTCAGACAAAGCGTTGGATACCGGCAGCAAGCGCGTTTATGACGTTGCGCCATCAGAGATG
>Ga0209358_10002044_pt1 | contig 15643 bp, 21 predicted proteins | sample LauGreFa1BDMLBSN_2_FD_187574 | JGI IMG/M metagenome (GOLD analysis project Ga0209358, IMG submission 187574) | Freshwater lake microbial communities from Lake Michigan, USA - Fa13.BD.MLB.SN (SPAdes) (version 2) | ecosystem: Environmental > Aquatic > Freshwater > Lake | place: Lake Michigan, USA... | reverse complement strand
TCTGAATGCGAAAACTAGCACCACCGACAGGAGGAGAAGTTAAAGCGGTAGATGTGCTCGACTTTGACAGATGGACACCCTGAGCCGGTGAAGCGGTTCCAAATCCAACGCGATCATTCGTCGAATCCACCTTCAACGTCGAGGTATCCACCGTCAGATCGCCGGTGATGGTGGCGCTGGCGAGGGTGGCGGTGGGAGAACAAGCGAGAATGTTGTTGATGCTGATTCGCTTGGTGTTCCCTGACGCTGGTGGCGTATCTGACACGTCCACGATGGGAATCATGTCATTGGCGGGATCGGCGGCAGTCAATGCCGTCAGGGCTGTGATCTTTGAGTCTGGCATATCAGTAAACGGTTAGAATGAATTTTCCGAGGTCTTCTTGTAAAAGGAAACTGGTCCCGTCCTCCAGCACTATGCTGTCGAAGGTTCCAAATGAAATGACGAGCTTGCTCACACCATCCTCCTGAAGCAGGAAGGTCTCGTCTTCTTGGAGAACATCCCTCCGCATAATCGGAGGCTCAGGCATGATCTGGCTTACAGATCGCGTCCTGTTGATTGATGTTCCGAGTGAAATCATTAGGCGCGAGCGTTAAACGCCACCACAGAGCCGCTGGAGATCTGGAAGCCGGTGATGTTGCCCACCAGTGGGGTTCCAGCGGGAATCGTCTTGGAGGTCCAAGTTCCGGCAATGCGGTGTCCGGTGATCGACGTGAACACCGTCGGCTCAATCGGGATCAAGCCAGACCAAGCACCGGTTTGCGCTGCGGTAGTGGTGAACAGCTCGAAGCCTTCTCGGCCCATGCTGTATTCTGTGGAGATGTCTGCTTGAACGGCCATTTTGTTTTTCGGTTAGAGGGGGACCACCGGAACTTTCCAGCAGCCCCCCTCATTTTAGGTTAACCTTTTCGAACTTTCGGTGCTAAGGCTCCCTGTATCCACAGGATGAGCTTACCTCCTTCTGGAACTGAAACAGTGTTGAAATTGTCGCGTTGGAGACTCGCGTCAATATCGGGACCAGAAACGATCTTGCTCTTGCCGTTCTTGTCCACTGCTACGGTGGTGGCGATACGCATATCCTTAAGGATTAAGCGGGAATCAGGATCTTACCCTGAGTGGTATCAGCGGCAGCGGCTCCGAACATGATGTCGTAGGACGCCATGTGAGCGCGGGAAGCGCGGCTGTACCAGACAGACAGCAAGACCGACAGACCGTTGCTCAACTCGACAGTGCGCTGCTCAACGAACTCACCAGCGATCATGCCAACCGGAAGACCAGAGACAACCGCGATGGAATCAGTACCACCAACGAAGCCCACGGTGGTAGCAAGCGCACCAGTGAAATCGTTCTGCTCCATAATGGAGGAGAAACCAAACAGACCGTTGTTCAACGGGCCGAAGCGAGCGTCAGGGAAGTTCGTGCCAGAACCCAACAGACGAGCGAGATAAGCACCGTCAAGCAAGAGCTGCTTGTTACGGAAGTTCTTAGCTAGAGCCAAGATCTGCGGCAAGTCGCTAGTGTCGAAGTTAGCGGCAGTCCCGATGACACCACCACCAGCGGCAGGAACACCGAAGTTTGCGGAGGTCATCACAGCGGTGACCTTCTTGCTAATAGCAAGAGCGAAGATCTCAGCGGAACCCTGAGCGAGATCCGACAGAGCGAAACCCTGATTCAACTCCTGCTGAGTGACAGTGAAGGTCTTGGTGATCTGGTTAACGGTAACCTGAGTGTTCTCAAGAGTGGACTCGTTATTCGAGTTGTTCTCGAAATCGGTCAGGTTGTCTTGAGCAGCATCACCAGTGGTGAACTTCTTGACCTGCACCGTAGCGCGGGGACGGAGGTTATCCAGACCCACGTTGCGAGTGAAGCCGCTAATCATCGCCAACTTGGTAGAGGCAACAGTGATAACAGCGTCAGCGAGATAATCGACAACGAGCGCAGGGGTGAAGGTGTTGCCGTTCTGGGGAGCCAGCAAGCGGGACTGTCGGACCAGTTCGCTGTGGTTCTGGATAAGGAACGAACGACGCTCAGCACCAGCCTTCATCGACTTGTACTGTTCCAGCAGCGGGTTTCCGAGGTTCTCAATCACGGGACGCACCGGCTCAGGAGCAGGAGCAGCGGCGGGAGACTTCATGGAAGCCTCAAGAGCAGAGAGCTTAGCCATGATGGACGCGAGATCAACGGAAGCGGCAGGAGCAGCCGCAGCCGTCACAGTAGTGCTATCGGACATATCTTTTGTGTCGGGTTGTTGTGTTGGTTGCGGCAAAGAAACTTTGCCATTTTCGCTGACGGCGTTATTGCCATCCGCAGAAACTTTGTCGTCTGGGGAATCGTCATCTTCCTCCAGTTCTTCACGCTCCAGTTGAGCGTAGAGAGCGCGGAACCAATCGCGTCCAGCAGCACCTCCCCAGAGGTTAGCTGCTACGTCCGCAGGAGTGTTGGGTTCAGCCGCAAGAAAGCGTTCATTGCGACCCCACCAAGCGTTAGCCTTCTCAACCTTATCTTCGGTGGGGATCTCACCGGCAACGAGAGACTCAGCTTCAATCACGGTCTGTTTCTCAAGACCATCACCAGCCAAACCTTCAGCGTATTGTTCCAGACCTTTGCGGAGGTTGTTCTTGACCGTCTCGGGAGCGGTCTTGGTGACAGCGCGGGGATGCCACTTAGCAGCCATTGCAAGCTGTTTGATCGGCTTGTCTACCAAACCAAACTGAATTGCTTCAGCGGTGGTAAACCAAGTTTCCGCTTTCATTGCAGCGCGGATAGACTCGGGAGAGCGACCGGTCTTTTTGGCATACACTCCAACCAACACTTCAGCGTGTTGATCAAGAGCATCAGCCATTTTCCGCATATCCTCGGAAGTGCCAGAAGCCATTCCAGAAGGATCGTGGATCATCATTAGAGCGGCATCAGCCATCTCAACACGATCTCCAGCCAGAGCAATGATCGAAGCAATAGAAGCCGCAATGCCAACGACGCGAGTGGTCACCGGAGCTTTGCGACCGCGCAACTGGTTGTAGATGGACAATCCATCCCAAACGTTACCACCGGGAGAGTTAATCTCCACCAAGAGCGGACCATTGCCAACTTCAGCAAGAACGTCAGAGAACTGCTTGCCAGATAGACCGTTACCACCAAACCAGTCCTCGCCAATCTGGTCAAAGATCTGAATGGTCGCAGTCTCACCAGCGGAAGCCGCAGGAGCGTAATAAAGCCAATCTGATTTTTTGGTGAAGCTCATTCTGTTTTCTTGGCTTTCGGTTTGCGAGTCTTCTTAGCGTTAGCAGTGACAACAGTTTCTTCAACAACCGGAACCGGACCACCTTCTGACGGAGCCACCGGAGCGGGACTATCAGACGGAGACGGTTCAGGAGGTTGCGGAATAGTCGGCTCGGTCTTAATACGCTCTGGCCGATCTTCTTGTATAGTAGAAACTTCTGACACTCGGAGTCCGTACTTACCAGCAAGCTCTCTGATAAACAAAGCTTGCTGTGCTTTTGCTTCTAAAGCAGAACGCCAATCAAGACCCCGCGCACCATAGACCTCATCATAAGTCAGAATGCCAGCTTCTAACTCAGCCAACTGAGCAGCGGAATTACGGCCAACATCAACATTTGGGGAGCGCGGAGCGGTAATCGCTACCTCGTACCAATCAGACGGAGCATCATTGAGAGCGGGATCGCTCTTGATGGCATACTCCATGACATATTCATAAATACGCCGAGCCGCTGACGACATCACTTGATGCCGAGACTTAAACCACACAGCAGACATATCTAGCGCACCGCGATAGACAGTCCCCTGCATGGACTCGGGATAAACAAGAACGTAAGGAATACCAACACCAGCACAGACTTTCTCGGTCAGTTGACGCCAGTACTCGCGCATATTCACACCGGGACGTTCTGTTGCGAACTGCTCAAATGAATCGCCGTTCTTCAGTACTTTAACAGACGAACCAAAGACCTGCTCGTAATAGTTTTCCGCAGTGTTCTGATTGGTTTGCGAGATTCCACCGGAACGGAGGCTGGATGCTTGGACCTCACCGCTTACCGTCTTGACGATCTGAGCGACGGAAGCACCCAACTTACAAGCTTCCATCTCCAGCTTCTGCAAGTCGTCGAGATCGTGAAGATCATTGATAACCGCGCTAACAAATGGAAGACCTCTAAGCTGACCGGGACGATTCGGCTCGTAAATGTGAACCACCGAGTCTGAACCAATCGAACGAACGTCAGTTAGATTACCCTGAGTCTTCTCCGATCCGATAAAATACGAGATTGCGCGTCCAGTCTTAGGATCAAACCGGATACCGTCAAACACCGTTAAATCGGACTCCATACCGACAGGAGTCGCAATCGACTGAGCTTCGATAAGCTGCAATCTCGGCTTCCCGCTCTCACCCTTAGTGAGAAGGATGAAGCTCTCACCGTCAAAGAACCAACCGCGAGCCGCTTGGCTCATCAGCGTTGCGAAAGACTGACGCGAACCAATATCGGGATAACGGCTCCAAACATCGAACCACTTTTTGGCTTTGAGGTTCCAAGCTGGATCACTAGAAGCAGGTTGAACCGAGAAGCTAGAGCCAACGGTGTACGACTCAAACAGATCCCCAAGTCTATTTAGAACAGCGTTGTTCTGTTCAAAGAAACGGGACTTACGGACAATGGCTTGTCGAGTTGAACTCGTTACATCAAAGCGAGCCGAAGTATAGGACGTATCAAGATACGAACGACGCAACGACTGACCGGCTCCTTCGTATTTGTTAACGGGAGCGGGAAACAGCTTATTAGCGATGGTTTGCAGGATTCCCATTAGCTCATTCGGGTTGTTGCTTCACGACGGAACTGTGTGAAATCACCGTAATACCGAGTAACTGCTACCAGAATGGTTCCAAGCATCTTGTTATAGATCTGGAGATCTGACGGGTTAGTGATTCCGTCTCCAGCCAATAGGGTCACAGCAAGATCGTAGTCTGACAGCAGTGATTCCCACATTTCCAACATTTCACCAGCGGAAGCGGAACCCTTACCGGGTTCAGCGAACTCAACGGAAACGTCAGAACTAGAAGTTGAGCGGACAACTTGACCGGACTCTATAGCGTTTGCGGCAACAGTCAGCTTTGCAGTCAAAGCCTCAAGCAATGTCAAAGCAGCTTTGCTTGCGTAGGTAGTACGCAAATAACTCCGCTTAGTCGCTACGGTGTAGGTCAACACTTGGGCGGACTATTCACAGACCAACTGTGAAGTCAACTACTAGAATTTTCTGAATTAGTAGATGCGAGATCGTTCCACAACATGACCATCGCCAATTGCATCAACTCGCAGTCATGCAAATGATCGGGCCAACGGGTATTCCGCTTAAACCACAGATGTTTGATTCTTCCCGCTCTGTTAGCCGTTGGCTTTAGAACGTGAGAATCTAAGTGCTTCCAGTATGTATCGGAATCGCTTGCAAATGCCCCCTCAGCCTCTAGTGGTGCGGGTAGACTGCAAACGGTCCATTGGTGATTCTCGGACCCTTTACGGAGCCGCTGAAGCACTTCCCGCATGTGTTCAGTATCGAAGACCAGAAGAGGCTGGACCGCATCAGTCCGCATTGACGTTGATGTCGTAATGCCAAACGGATGGATTGCGCCAGTCTTGCTGGTGAATCGCGCTCCGGTTTCTCGGCCTTTCATTGGCATCCAACCAATAAGCATTGGCTTTCTCAGCCCTCCTTCTGGTGGATACCGGAGACCGCAGGGATATGTGATTGGATTAACGCTGCTCTGTGAGAACTCAGCACAAGCATCGTAGACGGCTTGTGTGTTGAAACCGGAGTCAATCCCAACGTCCATGTCATGCACGTTGTATTGAAGTTGTACCCGTCGAAGTGCTGCGAAATCGTCTGCGTGACCGGCAGCAACAAGACGCGAATTGCCTTTGCTCCATTCTCGACAGACCCACCAGACAAACGGAGCAGCGGCTTGTACGTCAGCGGTCAGATAGCGTCTGGCTTCAGGTAGTCCAGCATCGGATACAATCTCCACTCGCTCTTGTTGGGACTCTTGGTTTTCCCACGGTTCCGACAACATTCCGTTGATGAAACCCTGCAACCCCATCATTGAGCTTTTGGCTTCCAAGAACGAGACAGCTAGATGTCCCCAAGTGCATTTACGATCTGGTGAATAGAGGCTCGATAAGTGATAAGAGCGAACGCTTGGAAGGCTCGCTTGATTCTCGGCAATCCATTTCCCGTGTCTCAACGCTGCCACCTTATGGGAATCAGAAATCTTACCCTGACAGAGTTGGCAAACGTAATGTGCTGACGACCGGATGCGCTGCCAGTCTGGTTTTCCGTCTTCGGTCTTCGCGTTGTCCCAAGTGACTTGCTTCCATTCTAACTTGATGTACTCGGAGCAATGCGGACAGGGGATGTAATACCGTCGCTGGTCTCCTCTAAGATAACGCTGCCAGATTCTACCCTCTGAGGTTGTCGGAGTGCTGGTAAAGAACGCTTTGGAGCTTGAGAATGCTTTGAGCCGCTGCTCTGCAAGGTCCAGAGCATCAGCTTCCTTAGCAGTTGCTTCAGCGAATTTGTCCACTTCATCTGCGACCAAGATTCGCACCGGACGGGACGCTAGATTTGCCGGTGAGTTGGACCCAACAAAGGTCAAAGTGCAGCGATCAAATTGCTGCTCTAGATTGGTCATCTGGTCTGCATCAGAAGGAAACCGCGCAACCAATGCGGGACAGTCTTCCAGCAATGGCATCCAGCGCGATTTGGAGAAGCTGCGAGCCAGATTCTCACTCGGCATCAGCCACAGCGCGGGACTCGGTTCTGTGTCGATAGCCCACGCAAGACCAGCCATCAAAGTCGTCGTCTTGCTGGTCTGGGAACCCCAACAGAGCGTGACCTCAGAGACTGACGGATCTTTCCAGCACTCAAGCGGTTCTCTGCAATACGGACGAACAGCCGTGGAGAATGGACCGGGATGTTCAGTCTGCCGTTGTGTCAACGTGAGGTTGGCTTCGCTCCATTCCACAACAGTCTGACGTGGAGACGGACGGTAGATCTGTCTTCTGAACTCTAGGATTTCACGCTGTAGATCAAGCATCAGAACAACTCCGTATTCAATTCTTCGATCCGGTGCTTTCGAGCCTCATTCATGTTGAGAAACGCCATCCGCTCATTGACTCCATCCATCAACTTGTCCCGCAACTGCACGTTGCAACCCCAAGTTGCATTCTCGTTGAAGATCTCAACCATCAGCACCAGACCGTCTGGCTCTAAGTGCAGAACTCCCCAAAATGGCAACTTAGTGTGCTTCGTAATCTCAAGCGCGGCTTGAAGCTTAGACCATGAAATCATCCATTGGTTGCCGAAGGTTGATTCCAGCTTTGCCAGTCCGTAAGTCCGAGATTTCACCTCATAACTTCCGGTAATTACGCCAGAGTTTTGGTTCCAGATGAACCCATCAATGCGGGAAGGCTTATCGTCTGCGATTGGCAGGAATCTAAGAACCGTGTCACGCTCAATGGCTTTGAGCGCGATCTTGTTCTGACGGAGTGCTTCTAACCCTCTCGGCTTCTGGCAGTTCAGGATTTCCATCACGCCTTTTCCAGAACCGCTTTTTTGCCGGTGAAGTCTTCCCAACGCTTGACGATTACGTCGCAGTATTTGGGATCTAGTTCCATCAAACGGGCTTTGCGGTGGGTTTTCTCGCAAGCAATCAGGGTGCTGCCGCTGCCGCCGAACAGGTCAAGCACCACGCCATTCTTGTGGTAAGTGTTCAGAACATCTTCAATCAAACCCACAGGCTTTTCGCAAGAATGCACCGTCTTATGGACGCGAGCGTGATCCCAAACGTCGGCGGGCGCTGTGCTTGGGTAGACAGGCTTTCCGTTCAAGCAAAGATAAAATGGCTCGTGCTTCGGGCGTGAGTAGTAGCCAATCCCAAAATTGTTTTTAACCCAAATGTGCATTGCTTGAATCTTGAAGAACTTTTGCAGCGAACGCTCAAACGCGCCAATCTTGGACCAGCCGGTCCAGACGAAGGCGTAGGTGTCTGGCTTCATTACCACCAAAGCTGTCCCAAAAACGCCGTCTAGGAAATCATCAAACTCTGCTCCGTTCAGGTTATCGTTTAGAATGATGTCGTGCGTACCGCGCTGCGGCTTGAAGTTGATGCCATAAGGTGGGTCGGTGAACAGCACGTCTGCCTTAACGCCAGCCATCATTTTTTGAACTGCATCAATACTTGTAGAATCCCCACACATCAGCCGGTGGTTTCCTAGAACCCAAATGTCTCCGAGCTTGGTGACTGGCTCAACAGGAGGTTCTGGTATTTCATCTGGATCGGTTTGTCCCTCGATGATTTCCGAGTTCAAGAGAGCATTGAGTTCGTCATCTGAGAATCCGGTCAGATCGGTGTTGAATCCTTCCTCTTGCAGAGTAAGCAATTCGGCTTTGAGCATCTCATCGTCCCATCCAGCGTTGAGAGCCAGCTTGTTGTCAGCGATCACATAAGCCCTAATCTGTGATGGGCTTAAGTGTCCAAGACGCAGACACGGGACTTCCGCTAATCCAACTTTCTTTGCAGCCATTACTCGACCGTGACCGGCTATGATTGTCCCGTTGGAATCGATAAGAACTGGATTGGTAAATCCAAACTCACGAATTGAGGCTGCGATTTGAGTTATTTGCTCGTCGGAGTGCGTCCTAGAGTTGCGAGCGTAAGGGATAAGGCTGGAGACCAGCAGGTGTTCAATTTGATTCATTTCCAAGGATCGGTTGAGTGCAGAGTTTTCAGACATACTTCTTGAACCCAACGCTCTAGTTCGCGTTCAGCGTGTTCTGGGTCGTGAGGAGCAATTCTACCGGCAAGTTGTTTCGGCATCGACTTAAGCAGTTGAGCTACGGACCCGTCATGGTCTTGCATTACCTTTTTGACCCAATCACCGGAGACTAATCGCTTTTCCCGTTCGGAGAGGTCAAGAACGTCTTTACGAGCGTTGATTAAGTTCTTCGCTGCGGTCGCGTGAACCGAGACCATACGAGCAGCGTCGAGAGATTTTGAGCGCAGGGATTGAACCGCAAGACCGTAAGACGCTCTCTCAATCTGCTTCTGTCGCTCATACGCTCCCTGCGGAGTGCTTTCAGCAACAATGGAAGGATTAACCGGAGCTTCTGATTCTGGTGGCCGATATGGACCCTCAGAAGGCTCTGACCGAATGTGGCTTGCTTCAATAGCAGCCTTCCTTCTTTGCGCTCCAGATCCACGCCAAGCGTCGGCGGCTTCGGCTGAGTCCAACGGCATTCCTTTGGAGACCAACTGAGAGACTCGGCCTTTGGTTAGACCAGAGTGCTTAACGTACTCGCTTTGGGTCATCGGAGACTTTCGGGAAGATCTTCAGATTTCGCTTTGAGCAGGTCAGCCAACCCTTTGCAGATTGTGCGCTGCTCTGGGTCTTTTGGATTCGGCTGGTAGTAACCCGCAATCTGCTCAGCCGTAGAACGTCCAGCGCGGATCTGAGCGAGATGCCATCGTAGTGTGTGATGCCCAAAATTAAGCATGACGTATTGTGCAGCGTTTGTCATTAGTCGTGCGTTTATAATACAATAGCGAGTTTGATCGCGGAAGATGATCGGTCCCGCGCGATCACCAGCGTATCTATAGATAGCGGGAGCCTCCTAGGTTAGTGATACAGGTCGTTACATCGCATCTGATAGACGCAATATTAGGTAATGCTATACGCTGTGTCATACGTTATCGCTTAGTGTTCTTACGTTGCTTAGTTAGTGTCGTATGCTTCTCAACTGTGGATTTCTTTGGCAGATCAATAGGCTTAACACCTATCTCATCAAGCTTGCGTTGGACTGCTATTTCTTCGCCACGTCTTAGTATCTCAGTAACCCTACCAATACCCACACACAACAGCTTACCAATCTCACGGTAAGTCATGCCCTTCTGTCTTAGGTTGTAAGCCTTCTCGCAGTCGTACTTCTTCAGCCACTCGGTCAGGTCTTGTTCTTCAGGATCAACGTATGCGTTAGCGGGATATGAGATCCAGCCAGCTTTGATCGCATTGGTTACGATGGAAGGAGCTAGATTGAGAAGAGTAATGCGAGCTTGTATGTCTAACGTGTCCTCCTTCTTGATACCATCAACATCCATCTTCTTATGGAGATAGCGCTTGTGATGCATATTACTCTAGAGTCAAACGCTCTAGCTCTTCTTCTAAATCATAGATGCGTCGTCGTTGTTCGTTAAGCTCACGTTCTAACCGTCGAGCGAAAGACATTGCTAAGGTAGTGAGATGAGGCGGGAACTGTCCCTCAATACGCTTCTGCTCTAAGTCGCAACGTGGAGTTTCTGTCTCTGGATCTTCCCAGAGTCTTTCAGTGTTAGTCATGGGTGTTAATGGTATCAAAAGGGAATGTCATCTTCAGGTCCAAGCGGATCGTTAGCGGTAACACGCTTTGCTTGAGGTTCTGGCTTACGCTCCATATCAGTGTAATTGCCGAGAATCGGACCCTTCTTACCTTCTTGTCGTGCTGCTTTGCTAATAGACTGCACAATCATTCCATCGTTACCGTATTGATCTCGGCCAGACTTGTTGGGGATGAGTGCAATATCCAAATACGTTCCAGCTTTGCCTTTAAATAGGAATGCTTTGTCGATCTTTGTAACGTCAATCTTACCGGTTTGCATGGTGTTTGTGGGTGTTTCTTGCTTTCGTTGGTGAGTTTACAGGAATGGTTTATGTCAGTCAACCTATCGTTGGGATTAAGTATCTACACCGGAGTCTGAGAAGCGGCAGAACTGTCCGTCGTACCAGAGTTTGACCACTCCACATTCACCGTCGCGCTGCTTTGCGATGGCAATGATGGCTTCACCGGATGGTTGTGTGCGGTCTCGGTTCAAGAGCAACACTAGGTCAGCGTCTCGCTCTATCTGTCCTGACTCACCAATGTCCGTGAGCTTTGGCGCACGACCCCCCTTATCCTTTTCGTTCTCTCTGTTGAGTTGCGCCAGAGCCACGATGGCTGTCTTGGTATCGACTGCGATGGCTTTGAGCTTTCCAGACACTTCTGCAATCTCGTAGGTCTTTTTCTCTGCCGCTCTACTCCCGTGGATCTTCTGAAGGTAGTCGATGACTACCAGCTTGATTCCCCACTTGCGGACAGATCGACGGATGATTGCCGTGAGCGATGCGATTCCGTTTGCAGATGAACCAGACACAAAATGGAGCGGACTGTTGGCGATCTTGCCAGAAGCTACTCCCATCGACTTAAACGAGCCTTCGGTCATCTCTCCGGTTCGTATCTCTTGCATTGGAATAGATCCAACACTTGAGACCATTCGTCTAACAATAGATTCATCGGACATCTCTAGTGATACAAAGAGAGTCGGAATCTTATTCCTAACTGCTGCTGCTTGTGTAATAGCAATAGCCATTGCAGTCTTACCGATGGAAGGTCTAGCCGCTAAAATTGCGAGTTCTCCAAACTGAAACCCGTCGGTCTTAACGTCGAGCCAATGGAAGCCCGAAGTCACTCCGCTGAGTTGACCTTTGCGCTCAAACCGCTCTTGGGTCTGGTCAATGAATCGGCCGACAATGGTCTTTGACGTTTGGACTGCTTCCTTAGAGACCTCAACGGTGAGGCCAGATTCGGCATTAGCGACGATTTGATGAACGGAGAGGGTGGAGACAGCGGATTCACGAATCAAACGGTCTCCAGCGAATCTGAGCTGCCTTCGGTAATGAGCCTCAAGAACGCTCTTGGCGAACATCGGGTAACTCGCTGGTGATGGGCAAAGTTCATCGCACCGATTCCAAGCCTCAAACGGAACTGCTTCGGATTGATTGACTCGCTTCCATTCTTTCATCAACTCCGGTAGTGATACCGTCTTTGATTGTGATACGAGACCTTTTATCAGTTCGTATGTCTTTTGTAATTGGAAGTGTTGGATTGCTTCTGTTGGAACTTCAGCGAATGCATCAAAGCAAACGTCATTGCCTCCAGAGATACACGATCCAATCAGACCAAACTCGTCGTCTTCAGCGGAAAAAACGTCGTTCATAGGTAGCTCCGAATGTCTTCATCCAGCTTGAACGATCCGTTGGATTGGATGGATAGAGATTGCTGCGAGTCATCGTCTCCAGACTTACAACGATCAATCTCGGTGTTCCAGTTGTTCAGCAGCGTGAGAATGTCCTTCCTGCGATACTTGTTCTTGGATTCATAGCGAGCATCCAGAAGCTGCAAGTCTGACTCTGGAGTCTTGAGATTCACGACCAGCTTGAGAGCTTTGAGTTCTTTCTCGGTCCACTCAGTGTTCTCTCTGCGAGAAAACCATTTGTTGATCCGAGAGCGAAGCGAGTCGGAGTCTGGATCGGTATCGGAGTCGGAGTCGGGAGCATTTGTTGGAACTTGATCTCCGTTGTAAACATATGTTTGCAGACGCTTACATACTTCTGAAGATGGAGACGGATGTTTGCTTGTCTTTGCTCTTCCCTGCTCCCACTTGGCAAGTTGAAGATACTTCTTACCATCAACTTGGTAGATGGCGAGCAAACCGACAGATTCAAGTTCAGACAAGATCGCTTCCGTTTTCTTTTCGGATACACGATCAAGCTGGAGCGGGAATAGCGCGGCTCTAAGAAGTTGCGTTGATGCTGAGTGTCTTCCGAAATCGTCAACTCTGTTAAAGAGCCTCCGCAGGAAGACTTCAGCTTCCCATGATAGGCTGTTGATCGCTTCGGATTCTATCGCTGATTCTCTGATGTATCTATTTGGCATGATGAAACCAAAATCCCCACTCAGCCCGTGGTGAGAACTCGCGCAGAACCAACGCGACGTACACGGGAAGAGTGGGGAGAAATTGGGTTAACATGGGTTCTGATTTGACATCAACGCTCGCTTCTCACGGCTTGCGCTGACTCCTTACTCCTAACTCGGCTTTGGACCTTCGTCCATAGAAAACTTATCGAAGAACTCAGCCTTCGGTCGAACGTAGAAGTAACCTTCACGCTCGTAGACGACGCACAGCCGCTTAGTCTCCCCGATACGCAGTTGAGCTTCGGAGATGTACTCAACGGTGAGATTCTGATTGGTCTTGGATTTGTATTTCATTGTTTTATACGGTAATGCACGACGGGATAAACACCACGAGATCCAGACATTACGCGAAACTTTTTGGACTCTATCAATCCGTTTTTGACTGATTTGCAGAGTACAATTCCAGCAGCGTTATTGGTAATCTTCCATTCATCAGCCCACTGTGCGGAGGTTTTAAACCCTTCTGGGACTGGTTCTGGTTGATTGGCTATGGCAAGCCGAAGCTGTCTTAAAAGCTCGGCAGAGTCCATTTCTGTTCGTTTTGAGGCCATTGGTGAAGGTAGAGTTGCGCTGATTTATCTGTGTATTCCCCAAAAACAATCCCGTGAGACCAAGCTAGGGTTGATCGTCGTTTGCTCGCGTAATCCATTGCAGGAACATCTGCAAGCGTTCCAACGCAAAAGCCAATCGGATTTGATTGAGTGCGACCAGTCGCTTGACCGGCTCGGTGAGCATGAGCCACAACGCAGTTACCAAATGTTTCAGCGGAATCACGCAAGAAGTTCTCACCGAATAAAACTCCATGTCCCCACCGAAATCCACCCAACTTGTAAAAGGATCTGTCGTGACAATCATTGTATTTGATAAAAGTATGACAGTGTTTCTCAATTGGTTTTAGCATTCGTTCCCATACAGCTTCGGCAAATCCACGGACAACAGCGTTATGATGATTGAGATATTTCTTAGCTCGTTCGTCATGGTTACCCATCGTGAAGACTGTTGGCCTTAGCTCATTAAGGAACTTTGCTCCCTCTTGGATGTCGTCCAGATAGTCATCGGCTTGATCCGAGTCTTGAGGGTCTCGGAGTGAACCAGACCGCAATGATGCAAGATCGTACGCGTCTCCGAGGTGAATTACTTCGTGCGGTTTGAACTTCTCGCGGAACAGCAGCACCGCAGCGAGTGCATCTTGATTGGCTCTGTTTCCATGACTGCACCCAATCGCCATGACTCGGCGTTGGTGCTGTGTAATGTTCACAATGCTGAAGAATCATAGAATTAGAGCTTAATCAAGACACACTCGCGTTGATTATCGTTGGATTTGGTTACTTTCTGAACTTGTTGTTGCGTATAGCCCAGACCCAATAGTCAGAAACGCCGTACTTGGTTGACAGTTCCTTAGCGGTAAAGCTCTTGTGAGAGTTCCTGACCGCATCAACGACCCATTGCGGTATCTTCTGACCTTTGGGTCGTCCACGACCGCGCTTGGTCTTCTTGTTGAGTGGCTTCCACTGCGGTTCCTCAACTGCAACCGTCTTGTGGACTCCTAACAGTCTTGCGATTGCGTCCTTAGTGATTCCGATTTTGGTTAGTATGCTCATTTTCTAATCTTGTTATGTCTGACTTTGTGTATCCAACCCAAGCTGACCGAGTAATCTTCTTTGATCTGTCTGTATGTTTTGTTTTTGCTAATGTCTTCTAGTACTTCCAATACAACTGCTTGTGGTATGTGTCCTCTGAGTGGTATGTATGTTGATTGTCTCATTTTGTTGCTTTGCCTCTCTTTCTAGTCCAGAAGCTGGTGAACTCTGTTTTCTTAGCTTTGGCCGCTCTGACTGCTTCTCCAACGTCTTTGCGGCTTAGGACTTTAATGCCGTCGCCATCACGCTGTATTTCTTTGGCTGATCTCATGGATTTAGGTCCCTGCATTGTTTGATCGCATCGTCTATGGCCTTACGCAGCACGGTCCACTCCTCGGGGTTGATACTGATCTTGCCATGACCATCAGCGGATTGGCTTACCTCGACGTATTCTCCGCCCCCTTCATCGACGATTTCGATGTCAGTGCACTCCATCGAGAGCATGTGGTCGTCGGTGGGTGACAGAACCCATTTGATCGGTCGTAGTTTCATCGTCCCTCCAACCATTTCTTGAGGTCGTTCAGTTCGTCCTCTTTGGCTTCGAGTTCTTTGATGCGCTTATTCGCGCCAGCCAGTTGCCTCTCTAGCTGACGGGCGAAGCCAGCCTTCACGAAGTGCTGGAACGCCACGGTGACAACCGGCTGTCGGTCTGTGCGCGGGGTTTTGCTTCCGAGCTTTTTGTTGGCGTTAACAAGATGGCTCACGGCTTGGAATCCTTTGGTTTCTTCCATTCTCCAGTTCTATCGCTGATGCGAACCTTTCCAGATTTGGTGACGTAGATTTGAATCTCGTTTTTGCCCATTTGATGCTTCTGGGTTTGGACGGTTAACACCACCCATCCTTTCTTTAAATTAGAGCAGCAGCGTTCGATTTTGGCTGCACCCCAATCAAACCCCCAATTTGTCTTTGCGTAATGGATTACGCTCACGGCAACGGCCCTCCATTCTCCCACAGCAGCAGATCGGCGCGGAGAGCGTCGTTCTCCTGCTCTAGTTTGGCGATGCGCATATGCTGCTCCGCCAGTCGCTCCCCTGCTTCCGCGACTGCCGCGTTGGCCGCGCCATCGTCGGATTGAATATCCTGAGACAATATCCGCATGGCTGCGATCAGTGTTTCGGTTGAGGTTTTCACGGATTGGCCTCCTTCGCATACATTTCACGCAGCGAATCAATCGCTT
>Ga0209358_10002041_pt1 | contig 15650 bp, 17 predicted proteins | sample LauGreFa1BDMLBSN_2_FD_187574 | JGI IMG/M metagenome (GOLD analysis project Ga0209358, IMG submission 187574) | Freshwater lake microbial communities from Lake Michigan, USA - Fa13.BD.MLB.SN (SPAdes) (version 2) | ecosystem: Environmental > Aquatic > Freshwater > Lake | place: Lake Michigan, USA... | reverse complement strand
TTGAATCAAACTATGATGTTTATAAAAGTTTGTTTCAAAGTTTGTCAAATATTTAAATCAAACAAAACAGCTTAAAGATATTTTAATAAATAAATACATAACATAAATGACAACACTCGTGAATACATCTCTTACGTGCAACAGTGCAAAGGTTTGGGCTTTTTATCATGAACATCCTGAAATAGATTTTGAAAAAATGAACATTATGTTCACGGATATTATTGCATCCATTATGCAGACAACTAACCCTGTAAATAATAGTAATATTACTTCACAAATTTTGAATGGATTAGCAGATATTCAATCACAACTTACAAGTCAACAGACTGAATATAGTAAGCTATTATTTTTAAAACTTACGGAGTTTAAGAAAGAGTATACTGATGATTTGAAGATGATTTTGTCGTCGAATATTGCGGATAAGATTGCTCCTCTGATTAAAGAATCAAATGGGAGTATATTAGATAAGACACAGTTACTTTTATCAGAACTTGTTCCAAAAAATAATGAAAACCTTTCAAGACAGATTAATGAAAACATAAAATCTTTTTGTTCTTCTATAACGGAAGAGATTAGTAAAACATCAAAAATAGATAATGAACCTTTATCGCAGTCATCACTTGATGATTTTATTAAAACCATTGATGCAAAATTTTCTAATGTTATCGACTCTACTAGAAAAATGGTTGATTCAAACAAAGACGCTACATTGTCACATTTTTCCTCTATCACTTCCTCGCAATTTGCGCTTCAATCTGAAGTAAAAGATGTTCTCAAAAGGATGGAAAATTCCAGTTCAAAAGGAAAAATCTCTGAGAATATTGTTTTGAACATTTTAAGGGGGTTATTTCCTTCTGCAGAGGTTGAATACGTAGGTTCACAAAAAGAATCAGGAGATATTATGATTCATCGAAAAGATAGACAGAGGATTCTAGTTGAGAATAAGTGTTATGAATCAAAGACTGTAGGTTCAGACCAAGTGAAAAAATTTATTCATGATGTAGATACACAAAATTGTTCAGGACTGTTTCTTTCTCAAGAGGGAGGTATTGTTAATAAAAACAATTTTGAAATAAATATACATAATAGAAATATTTTACTATATGTACATAATGTAAATTATGACCAAGATATAATTAAAATCGCTATCGATATTATTGACTCTTTTAAATCTAAATTAGATGAAATTACAACAACCGATGACTATTCTATTAGTAAAGATACGCTAGATGATATTAATAATGAATATCAAATATTTGTAGAGCAAAAATTAATTCAACTAAAAATGATTAAAGAATTTTCTCAAAAAATAACAAAAAGTATCGAAGACCTTCAACTCCCAATACTTGATAAACTATTGTCTTCTAAATATGGTTTTCTATCTTCTAAGTGTTTTTGTGAAAAATGTGGATATGTTGCTAAAAATCAGCACGCATTGTCATGTCATAAAAGAGGCTCTTGTGGTAAACAACTAGAAACAGTTCCTCCTTTAAATATTCAATTGCAACAACCTGTGCAACAACCTGTGCAACAACCTGTGCAACAACCTGTGCAACAACCTGTGCAACCACCTGTGCAACAACCTGTGCAACCACCCTCTCAACCACCTACTCAACAACCTCTGCAACAAAAACCAACTAAGATACTTACAAAAACCCTAGTTAGCCCTCAGCAAAATAAATAACTTATCCCTTTAATATATTTTATTATATATTGTGAGTAATTACAATATATAATTTTTTAAAATATGTATTTTGATTTTTTTATAAATATATACGCTACAACCAACGAATATATACCAAACATTAAATGTAATAATTCCTTACTTACACTATTTATATAATGCGTCGATGTTATGTAACTACCAATAAAATACCCTACACCAGTAGTTACACTTATCAATAGATCTAAATTACCATTCTTATAATAATTATACGTCGGAATTGTCAATATCGGCGAAAAATTCGTTAAAAACATCGTACCAACAGCTGTCCTAAAATCAGGTATTACATTCGTAAATATTAATAATGTTATCATTAATGACGTTCCAATACCTATATATACCATAGTTATACCACCTATTAAACCTATCACAAATGATATCAGTATTCTTAATATGTTATTCATATTACTACTATATTCATATATTTTTATTTATACACAATAATTCTCTACACATTTACTTAAACTACCCCTCAATTTATTACGTACAAAATTTATTACTTTGTTATCCTTAAAATGTTTATCAATTATACTGTTATTTACCAGTACTATTATATATATACAGACACATATCGTATATAACCTAAACTCTAACATCTTAAACTCTACCATTCTTACTATACCCCAATCCTCCACATAAGAACACATTGACGTCTTTTTACACTTGAAAAAAAAATTATGTATATCTATTATACCCCCCAATATACGATGCATCACTATCTTATCCCTCTTTATTACTATTGAATCCATTATCTTGTCCATACCACACAAATTTATATATAAACGATTCTTACCATACTCCTTATTGAATATATACGGAGTACCACCATCTATATAACCATTATCCTCCAATAACTTGTCCATCGTTATATACGGAATAAAACATGACCTCCTTATCGTTCTTATTATATCACTCACATCTTCAAATGTACTTTTTACTATCTGCCTACATTCCATCACATCATAATACGTTATGTATAACCTATTATTTATCCGCTCTAATACATCTTCCGGCAACTCCTCCTCTATTATTTTTATTATACTAGATAACGACTCCTCGTCAAATATTACATTCCTGTTTCTCTTAAAACTATCTATCAACAACTCGTACAACTTATCCACATATATATCCACTTTATCTATCGCAAACAATAAACCCATTATAGAACTAGCACTACATGTCGATATTTTATTTATACAAATTAACCCCTTCTCACGCATCTCACATATAAAATATAAACAACCCACCAAGTAACTCACATTAAAAGCACCACCACTTATTATCAAATCTATTTCCTTTTCTTTTATATTACTCTCATCTATATTCTTCAACAGTACACTCGTTACCTCCTTTATCACACCAGTATTCATACACCTTCTTCTATATTTATTATATTTTTTTTACAATTTTAATACTCATAAAATTGAAATGTATTAAACATATAAATATATTATACGCAAAACACATACAACACCCCACTCCTAAATAACAATGGCCAATACCGACCGCGTACAGCAAATGATTACCGTTCAAACCACCGCACTTGAGTTATTCAAGAGAAAGAACACAGACTACGGTGACGCTTTCGCTACATTCGGAGTAATAGGCGTACTTATGCGCATCGAAGATAAAATAAAACGTTCACTGTCTATTACTAATAACGGTATAACACTCGTTGATGATGAAAAAATTAGAGATACTCTCATCGACCTACACAACTACGCCGCTATGGCCATTATGCTACTTGACGAAAAAGAAGGAAATATACCCACTCTCGCCACCCCCGACTTCTAGTAAACACCTTCTCCCCCAAGACTCTTAAACACATGAGATGATACAGATGGGTGAGATTTGCTTTAATTCAATCCCATAAATCAATAATTCGGAACTAATAGTTACAAAAATATAACTATTATTTCATACTTTTACTTTCTTCGTACTTGAATGACCATATTTATACATTTTTTTTGCACGATTCGCCATAATAAATGCACGTTTTTTATGATTACATCCCTCTTCTATTATTTTATAATCCACCGCAGCAGATTTACCACCCGTTATCGAACTAGCTAGCCTAGCTATACCCCATGACTGCGCCGTCTGATTCGGTCTAGAACCTGACGAAAAATACGCACCCTCTCCTTTACTCACTATCTTATTTAATGCAGCTAACGTACATCCCGTCTTACTCACTAACTCTTTACTAGGCCTCACATTCGAAATTTTATATATTTTACGAGCATCTACGATATGACTAGATGTCTTACTTTTATACGACGGTACCTCCTTTCTAGTATAATATTTATTTTTTTTATATAACCTCCTCGACTTCATTAACATCCTTACTTGTTTACTTTTATCTTTCCTCGTAAGCCTCTTCGGCAAGTATCTTATAGGAATCTTCATTACTTTTTACTTTTTACTATATACTTATATTATACAATTTTTATACAATATTTTATCTATACTCGAATAACCTCCCTCCACCCATACTCATATAACACCATAGCTACCTATTTTTAACATGAGACGTTACAGATGCGTGAGATTTGCTTTAATTCAAACTCATAAATCAATAATTCAAAACTATCAAGTTCTCGCAATATTTTCATCAATATTGATACAAAGTCTCCGCCATTAACGTTATCGACCAATCACTACCATTTAAATTTAACGTATTCCCTTTATCATCCTGCAAAGATACCCTCATTCTAGATATATTTACCGGACCAAAATATACTCTAGTATTGTACATCAAAGCACTACCAAGTTCTATTATCGTATCCCCTGCATCAAACCCCTGCTTTTTTAAAGGGATTATCGCAAATACATCCGTCGTTGTAGGACCGGCTGTCCTATACTTATACGTCGTATTCCTATTATCTAATATCTGGTTTATAGAATATAACTGCGCTTGCGTCAACTTCCTCGGCAACGACTGCACATAAAATGGCGCTAACGTACCACCCAACTGCGGATCAGGAGCACACACATTCGGCAAATCAGGAGAAAAATAATCCGGAACACTCAATGTCGTATCCGTATCCACTATATTAACTAACCCATTATTCAAATGATTTTGATTAAAATCGTCCAATACAACTATCAAATACCTGGTACCATACGTGTCTATCGGCCCATCAGAAAATATACCATTCGATAAACTATACGGATACGATGTTGCAGGAACTTTAAAGTTAACCGATGCTCTAACAATCCTAGAAAATACTATCGGCAATATTTTATCATCTCCCGGCCTATACCCCAATATCCATCCCAAATTATTATTTATCTTCATCGTAGTCGACCCAATACCCGTTTGGTTACCTAGTGGATTACCACTCGTAACGTTATCATAATAACTATTGTATTCTTCTGTATCATAAAAAATTATTTCTACATTTGGCGTCCCAGCCTGCGTGTCAAACAAAAAACACGACTTACCATTAAACTGATTATATGATATATCTAAATTATTCGTACTAAATGGCGCAACAGTATTCAAAAGTGTATCTAATTTATACTGTATCGCTGTCACTAACTCCGTCTTAGTATAGTTACCATCATCTATCGATATCGAATATATAATATTTGAAGACAGATTTTTTACCCAAAAATATGATGTACCCATGTTCTTATCTATTACATACCACGAATACGGTATTTGATAAGAATACATTTTCAATGAAAGCGTATCCGTCAAAGGGTCCGACAAATCCAACGTGAAATCAGTAGACGATGATGGAGCAGCCGTATTCTCACTAAAAGGTGCAATATTTTGCCTATACTGACTATCTATCACCACCAACCTCTGATTAATATTTTTCAATGTCGGATTTAGCGAATCTTGCGCTATCAATAAAGGATGCGAGTTTAATACAGTTAACTGCTCTCGCTTCATCGTCTCATGAGAACCATTCTTGTCATCAAATACTTTAACCTTGTTTTTTCTATCCGTAACCTTCGAACTCTGCAAAGGATTACTATTCGGCAAATACTGATTACTCCACCACTGTTTCATATCCTCCGGCTCCTCATTCGTTCGCGGCGCCGCATCCGGATCCATATTCAAATCTTTCAATATTCTATCCTTCGCCTTCCCCAAAAAACCATTCTTCTCTAACTTCGGATACTTATTCCTCAATAACCAAAAATGCTTCTCTATATCATCTAAAGTATAAGCATCAGGCTCAGTAGATAAACCCAATAACTCCTTTAACTCATCTATACTATATGTATTTACATCCTTTAACTTTTTTTTAATATCTTTATCACTTGACATTTTATACTAGACTTATACTTATAAAAAAATATATTATTATTATTTACAATATATTTTTTATTTCTATATACTTATTTTCTTTATCTCTATTTTTCATTAATCTCACGCATCTCATATCTCTCATACCCACCACACCTATCACACCTATCGTGTCTCTCTATACCAACATACTTCACGAACATCTCCCATAGTACCTCCCCAAAATTATACTCAAACTTATTATACTTCAACCAATCTGGTAACCTCGTAATACCTATACTTCTCTTTGAATGTTTCGCACCTTTAAACAATAACATCTCCAATACCCATATCACATTCTTATGATACTCGTCCGTCACCTTGTCCTTGTCCAACCTATGTACACCTTCATATATATAACGATTTAAATTATCACTACTATGTATTCTCCTCTTATAATTATCCTCACACGAACGATTTATCATAAACCCAATACCCTCTATCCTATTCCTATTATTATTCATCTCTATTACAAACATCGGTACACCTTCATCCACATTTGATGAAACCATCTTTGGCGTACCATATATGCAGCCTTTTATCCCTCTTTCTTCACGCCACTCTTTGTTTTCCCTAAAACCATAATCAGAAAATCTAGTTGTCATTATCTCTATACCCGATACATAATATTTCATATCTCTTGACAAAACCATCTTTGCAATGAAGTATCTGTTTATTTACTTAATATTCCCGTTTTTTCTTTGGTTTACTATTATCTATTTTTATCTCTTCAATTTTATCAAATCTCACCAATCTGTTGCATCTCATACTATTAGACCAACCCATATTACGTATCTCACAACATCACCCGTCAACAAAATCCCACCAAAAATGACTGCAATATACCACCCAACAAACTAAATAACATCGCCGCCGGTACTAGCCACGACTCCACTTTTCTAAAATATACAAGAACTACCAATACAACTATTATAACCGACATCATCAACTGAAACTTCTTTGACCACCACTGTGTACCACCACTTCTACTTGATAAATTAAATACACCTACCAGTGCACCTACTAAAACCAACGCTTGAACAAATAACACATTCCTCCAATAATAAACCACAACAATTAGCGCAGCACGAACAACTATACAAATAAAATAAAAAACAAAACGCCGACGTTCTACTAGTTCTTTAGCAGACATACCCCTTTTTAATAACCCCATTCTGTACATTGTTCGCGTAAAATACGGGTCATCATTTGGACAAACCATTTTCAACAGTTCCAAATACTTACTATATACAATACATACATATTATTGTATATAATTATTAACTATTAACTAGCGTTTCTTTGTCATATTTTTTCGACCATACTTACAATGTTGCCGTTGCGAAAAACCCTTAGGATGACTACAATCAATGCTTCGTTTATATTTTAAAGACCATTTGTGTTGTCGTTTTTTAGTTTTATTATGTACTATACCACCCTTTTTAGCAGCTAAACGATGGCGCATATAAGCGTAGGTTACTTTATAAAATATATAGATATATTATTTTAAACCGCAACTATACTACAAAATACGCAACACTACGTCTATTAAAAATTACTTTTATACCCCTTCTTAGCCCTTCTTCGCGTCTTATGAGGTTTTTTATGTTTTCTTATTCTCTCACACTTCATCAAGTCAGATGTTGAAAATTTCACCCTTGTAGCTTTCATTGTGCCCCCGCGACATGCACGCTTCAGCTTCGAAAGCGTCTTAGGGTGATTGTATATAATAATGTCTATTATATTACGAAAATAGTCACGAAATATATTCCTCTCTCGCTTTAAATCATTCACCGTAAACCACCTTATCTCACTCTTTTCAAACAATCCATTCGTAGGATGCTCTACATGCCCCTTCAAATAATCACATATAAACTTGTAGTTATTGTTAAAATAATAGGGCAACTTATCATCATAATCCGCCTTAACCAAATACGTATAACGTTTATCATACGCAACCTCATCTATCTTATTCTTTAATATATACTTCTCAAAATCAGCCTTTGAACCAAAAAAACCATTCAACTCCTCCGCACCTTCTCGCGTCGTTGTGTCTAATAAATCCTCGCCAGGCTTACGACTTCCACCAAAATCACCCCAATGACAATTCTTATCTCGCTCCATCGAACCCTCCTTACCAAATAAATAATAGACTTCACTATTATGTAAAGCCACCAGTATTACACCCGAACCAACCATCACAATACTTATATATTATATAACTATTTTTAATTATATAATATAGTTAAAACATTTTAATAACCTACCATAGTCTAAACATTTCTAAACATGATTGCTGTTTATTTTTTTCAATGACCGAATCATTACTAACGTGTTTATCATATACTAAATCGTCTACCATATTTTTTCTAGTTTCACTATTAACTTTACTTTCCAACCTACTTCGATTTCTCTCCCTCTTCATTCGACTATGCGATATCGCCAATACCATGTCTACCGGCATATAAATACGATACATACACTTATCTTTATACCATAAAAATATATTTATATCATTTTAATAAATAACATACACACACACATACACACTTAAAATTAAAAGAACTAACTGATATCAAGGCGAGCAAGTAGGATATGGACCAGGCTGCAAACTATTATTGGAATTTATACAGTCATTAGGGTTATAGTCAAGCAAAAATTTCGCAGGATAATTAAACCCATTAAGTAACTCCAAATTCAGAAATCTATCAACCTGTCTTTGTGCGTCATTGCTCTGTCGAATATTAACTTGTTCTAAAATATTATTCGAGTATAAACAACCTGTCTCACTATACAATAAATTAAAACTTGGGTCTACATTTATCCACTGATTTGCAGTCGTTGCCGGGTTGTATATTATTCTGTTCGCAACACCTGTAGCACCAGCAGGACCCGTTACTCCATTATTAAATACTATACTTTCAGCAACACCCGTATAGCCTTTCTGGTATAAAGTACCGCAAAATAATTCAGGCGAATAATTAACTTGATTAATTTGAATACACGTTGTACTAGGATTTGGCGGAGTTAGTAAATATTTACCCTTTGTTATATCCAATAAGTCTCTATAACTACGAGACTGGTTTAAACAATATGCAGAAGGAGGAGCACCTTGTGTTGCTGTAGCAGATGAAAATCCATACGTTCCTTGATACGGCTTCAAACCACCGGATGGTGTCTTAAGCGGGAGCGCACCTCCTTGTTGAGAAACAGTGCTCGCTAAATTTGATGTACCTGCAAATTTTACCTTTGACCTTTTATTGTTTATATAATCACTAGCAAACGAATTTTTTGTAGGTGTAATAAATGCTCTTCTTCTATCCATATTCAATAATATATGTATATATTTATTATTTATTATTTATTATTTATACTTTACAAATACAAATACAAATACAAATACAAATACAAATACAAATACAAATACGAATACAAATACAAATAATAAATATTTATTTACATTTCATTTTACATCACTACCACCTACATATTATATACACACTCAAATGCAAGCTCTAAACTCCAATCCATATTATTTAAGTCTAATATACGACCCAAATCATCATACAGTGTTATTTTAAGTTTCTGAATAGTAACAGGACCAAAAAACCTCTTCTCTCTGTTTATAGCGTTCGTCGTAGACTCGCCCTGTGCCGCCTGAAAATCACCAGCAAGTTCCGCAAACTGAGTAAAATTCACTTTACCTATAATATTTGGAACCGATAATGAGTTAGAAAAAACCGTCATATAATAGTCATTCGAATTCTTATTAAAATCATCTATCGCCAAAAATCCATACAAAGGAAACTTGGTAAAACATATACCCTCTGAAACAATCGAACCATACGTAGTAGGAGGACTCGCAATAACATTCGAACTTGAGTACTTCGCAACTCTAAAACCTAACACCCATCCCAACCTCAGCATCAATACACGATTGTAATCATCCTCCACTGTGTTATTTTGTAAATTATAACCAACACTTGCTACGATTTCAAAATTATATGGTATCGTTCCCGCAACTAACGCATCCTGAGCAAATATACTTCGCCCACTCGTTCTATCTATCGTATACCTCAAATTCAGATTAGGACATAAAGCAGTATTATTATTAGGACTATTGGGATCATTTGTCAGCATGTTGTTTATTACCTGCTCCAAACATGACGAATATGTTGAAACATTTTGTGTAGTATTATAACAACCATCCGGCAATATTAAATTGTAAGAAAAAGTTTGAACCCCTGTAGTCCTATTAAGTATGTTAATCTGTATCATGTTATTACCATATGCCTGTGATATATTATAATACGTTAATGGTAAATTAATCCCTGCTATTCTGTATGATATAACTTTTTCTAAGCGAAAGGGCAGCGTCACTGTTATATTGGTACTCTTAGTAGAATAATAGTTTTCTCTAAAACGTGTATCTATATTTACTGCCTTTAAAATCGTATTCATTAACAAGGGATTAATTACTCCTCTGCTTGTACCATAAGAGTCAACATTTTTCCCCTCAATCGTTAATTTATGATCTACATTTATATTATGAGCCGCTGTAGGGTCCTGTATTACTAGATTATTTGCACCTTTCATCATGTTCATCTTCAAATCCGTAAAATTTTCATAACTTTTATTAAAATCATTAGAACTACTACTAGCTACTTCATTTGATGCACTTCTACTATCATTTTTATTCTTTACCGTCCTTAATAATACAGAAGCCCTGTCAAAAAAATTCTCTAACTTCGATTTCATATCAAATGATATCGTATCATCATTTACAATTTTCATACATATACTATCCTTCTTATACCTTATGTCCTCAGGATTATACTGCTTTCCTAGTGTTAATAACTCCTCCAGTTCACTCACACTATAATTATTAATATTTAAATCAAAGTTATCCATTATATAAAATTATATGTTATTTTTTTATATAATAGTACACCTATATTAATTATATATAACTAACTCGCGTATTTATGCCCCACACGCCTTACACGGTGTTCCCGGATTAGCCATTATATCACCTAAATTAAATAACTGCCTTATCCCTTTAGGAGCAGAACGATTCGTGGCCATTAAACCCACAGGTATAGAGCGTGGTTTTGGAGGCGGATTGCTACTACGTGCTGTTGCCGCTACAGGTGCAACTACCGGCGCCGCTACAGGTGCATTTCTCATCACAACTTTATTAGACACTCCCCCATTTTGACTAAAGATCATTGACATTCTTGCTGACATTTTTTGTTATATACTGTTATATAAAGTAATAAAATATATTATTTTATATCGCCCAAAATCAAATATATTCTGTTTCAACAGTTCGTATATACACACGAATCCGAATACGCTATACCAAACATCCTTGTCTTATTACCTTGTCTTGGAACAACATTTGCTGTAGATAGTTGCGACTGTGTTCTCAACGGCTTCTTCCCTTTCAGTTTCGCTAAATACCTGTCATATGAACCATGTTTCATATCGACACCTTTACTTCCTTGATCATTTGTAGAAGCCGCCGACATTGAACCAGGTCTCATTCTTGTTATCGAACTTCGCGTAGATGACCCATGAGAAGGCACATTCCTATGAACTACGCCCGGGACTGCGCGGTCACTCATTTGGTTCCAATTTACATTTTGATATGTAGCAACCGGTTGCGTGTATACATTTAATGCACCCTTATTCATTATATATTCCGAACCATCTATGCGAACTGTATTTTGGATTCGTTTTTGAGTAGGAACATCCGCTACATATGGAATAGCAGTTTGAGTATTATCATACTGAGGGGCATTTGCACCACTTTGAAATTTACCACATGACCTACATCCTATTACGGTATTAGGGGCTGTATAATATGGAAACCAGCAACTCGAACATATGTATCCTGGATAAGAAGAAAATGACATTTTGTTTTTTTCTATTAAAATATTACAATATTAAAAATATTACACACAGTTATAAATATATAAAATATTAACATAAATATATAATGAGTAAAACTCACACAAACAAAAAATATAAACGACATACTCGTTCACAACAGGGTGGTATAAAAGTTTTACTCCCAAATTATTATAGTCATGTAATGGAAAGAGAGATAAAAAATATACAAGGGTTGCAAACTATATTGTTAAATACTAGAAACATACAAGTCGTTTCTACCAGCTCTCTTAATTCATTCGTTATTCGACTACATTTAGATCCTTCACCATCCAATATTCTATTCAGAAGTGACACACTTGACACAAAAAAAAAATTCTTATCTCAACAACATAAATCATTACGTTCGTCACAACTAGACAACGAAGAAGACGGTCTTCCCATTCACGAAATCATTATTAAAATATGTATCATCGGTTTACCTACACAGAAATTAACACTCGATTGTTTCAGTGGCGCCGATAAAGATTGGATAAGTTTCGACGAACTCGTAAATGAATACAGTACACAACGATACTTATATAGTTCTATGATGTCAATCAGTGGAAACCCATTTTGCCCCGATGCATTCGGTTTAGTTATACTAGACCCTCCACCAGTTACTAACCCTAGAACACCTATTAATATTTTTAGAGCAGTTCCAAACATACAGTCTATTTTGCAAAGTGACCCCGAGTTAAACCAAGTAAATGAATATTTAAATAGGTATTCTGGTATGGGTTTGCGAATTGGAGTTATTATAATGGAGTCTGTACCATCAAGTTATATCCCAATATATAGATTCTCTTTAAAAGCACAGCCAGGTTACGACAAAAATACATATAGAAAATTATGCGAAGGAATAGCTTCTATAAACATTTTATCAATTTATCGAGGCAAAATGTTCCATCTCGATGCTCACCCAGGCAACTGGTTATGCAATCCAAAATTATCATTACTGCAACAAATTAAAGAAATCGACTTCGGAAGAGTATATCGTATAGATAATCCCACGAACACTCATCGCTTTATAAATGACATGAAGCAAAACATAGAAAGATATATTAAAAATAATCTACCCTATGATGAAGCCGGTAAAAAAGATTTTACTAACCGATTTTATCTATTATTTGGATTAAATGCTGAACAACTTAATAGATACTTTTCGGAACAAAATTTAGATACTAAAATTACCAATGCTAAAAATTTGTTTGGGTTAGAAATAACAAACACTATAGACTTTTTCAGAACTAACGAATATTTTTCAAAGCCATACATAAGTATGGGATATGAAGAACGAAAGATGAATATAAAGATGATACACCGTCTTATACTTTTGTCTGCATTAGTTGACTCTTTTTATAACTGCGCCAACTATGGTGCAACACAGGCGCAAATATCGCATATTTACAATATTATATTAAACATAACCGTTTCAAACCCCGAAAATATAATAAACTATCCCATAACGATAGACCTAGATGAGTATAACTTAATTAGACACGATAAAGCTATTATATTAAATGCGACGTATAGGCGCGTTTATGATACTATATATAATTATTCTAGGGAAAACGAGTTTCCACATATACGAAACTATGAAAGATTCAGAGAAATATATCGAACGCGTGCACAAAAGGCATGGATAAAAATAAGATATATTGGAGCAGGAATCGCGATGTGTTCTATGGCCGCAGCGCGCGGTGTTTCAAAGTGTTCTAGGGTAGTTGGGAATGCTTTAAGTTATGTACCTGGAGTATCTTTAGCTTCCAGATTAGCATCTAGTGCATATAATAAGGCGGGCAACTTAAAACGCGCATTAAAAGTAAAGTCATCCAATGCCTTACGTAAACTCATGTCAAAAGTAAGCAGCGCTTACCCATATGAACCTATACCTCCTACACCTGTAACGCGTGCAGAATCGCCTCGTGCATTACCATCTACTCATTCGTCAACGAAACCAATAACTCCTTTAGTTTATGGCGGTCGTGACTCTACGTGTAAAAGGCGATCAAAATATCACCATAGACGTACTAAAAAATATTAAAATAAAAGGCAACCTTCATAAATAGCTGAAAAAATGTAACATTTAAGCCCGCGTTAATAATATGTTGTGAAGTACATGTTATTAACTTGAAAATAGAAGCTATAAAATAAAAATCAAAAAAAAATAACCTACCTATAGTTTTTTTTATTTTTTGAAGTATGTCCACAACTCCTTTTGTGGTTGCGTCTACGCGTATGAGCAAAGAATTTAAAATTTCCACCTTTTTGTTTTTTCGTTTTACCTGAAGCACTTTTCTCATCATATGTGTCTATCTTCTGGGCTACTTGAGCAACGACACCTGTATCGCGGTGCTTCAATACTAGGTCTCCGTTTGGTTTAATTGTTTTTATGAAAGTTTTTTTAAACTGCTGGGGATTATTTTTAGCAAGGGTGGTTATATCCTTGGAACATTTTCTAGTACAGATGAATACGCGATATACACCACCTTTATAGTGTAGCTGTATAACCTCCTTCGTTGGTTTATACCTTTCATACTGTAAATGTTTATTTGGACAACATACAGTCCAGTGGTTACCCATACAATGCGTACCTTCAATGTTTTCCGGATATTTTGGTTTAGTTTTCTTTAACTCGGAAGCTGACATTTATATACGACCCAAGTATTTATATATAATAGTAAAAGATTTTTTTAATTTTTAATACTTAATACTTAATACTTAAGACTTAATATTTCAACATCTTTTCACTATCTTTATTTAAAATAATTTCCTTCCCAATTATTTTAATAATTTTCTTCTCATTTTTTACGTCATTTTCTATCGGTTCACATATTTTATTTATAAGGGTCAAGTACTCCATTTGTTTTTCTTCGGTATCAAACCAGTTTGGATTCTGTTCTACCCACGAGTTAATAGCGTTTCTTTCTTTATTTGCGATTTTTATTATCGTATTTCTCATTTTCTCATGGCTCTCATCCTTCTCCCATTTTTCCTTATCTTTTATATACATGGTATCGCGCTTCACGTCCGTACAATGTATCGGTCTCTTATATATATCGAGTTCTTTTAAACCGCGTATCATAACATTGCTTATTCCTTGAACTAAACCATTCGAGCGCGAATACTGCAAATCCTCTAAAGTTATTTTAAGCGACTCTATAAACTCCGATATATTTAACGCATCCTTACACTTCTCATTCAAAAAGAAATTCAAATTAAAATTATTATTCGTCATATTCGTTGTCATATTATTATTCGTCGTTACATTACCAATCTTAGGTATTATGGTATTAAGCTGAAGCTGCTGTTCTTTTATTATCTTTATCATCTCCTGATTGTCATTCATTAGTTTCATAAACATCTCCGTAGTTATATTTATCTTGTCACCAACTATCGTATTCTCGTTCATACCATTATCCATATCATTATCAAAAGATTTTTTTAACTCTTCATCGATATTACTTGAATTTACACATTCTTCCGTATTAGTATTAATTTTATCATCTTTTAATACAGTACAAATCTTTTTATGATTATATAAAGATGCTCGATGGTTATATGACTTTCCACATCCGCATGTATAGACCGTAATATGATGCGACGGCTCCTGTGTTGTAATGTTGTTGTTTTTGTTGTAAATATGTTTTTTGGTAAGGTTATGTTTTTTAAAATCTTTTTTGTTACACGTGT
>Ga0209358_10002039_pt1 | contig 15654 bp, 15 predicted proteins | sample LauGreFa1BDMLBSN_2_FD_187574 | JGI IMG/M metagenome (GOLD analysis project Ga0209358, IMG submission 187574) | Freshwater lake microbial communities from Lake Michigan, USA - Fa13.BD.MLB.SN (SPAdes) (version 2) | ecosystem: Environmental > Aquatic > Freshwater > Lake | place: Lake Michigan, USA... | reverse complement strand
GAATTGGAGCAGTGGGCGGGACGCGGTCTGAAGGATCACGGTGATCGCGAGACAGCCCTGCGCCAACTCACGGCGGCGACCCATGGGTGGGTCGTGCTTTCGTGCGGAGAGGAAGGGGCATGGATGATGGGCGACCGATCGGATGCGCTTGTCCAGGCGCCAGCGAAGCCCGTTCGGGTGCGAAATACTGTCGGGGCGGGTGATGCGATGCTGGCTGGCATCGCGCAGTCGTTCTCGAAGGACGAGCTCCCCTCGGAGTGGCTGCAGGCTGGGATCCGGTCTGCGGCACGTTCGATCGGACGCGCCCCCGGTTGATCGCCAGGCCGGACGTGGTTCGGTATTGGTTTTGCGTCCTGCAAGGGGGATAGGGCACGTTATGGGGAGGATGGAGCGTCCGGAAGTGCAACGAGCCCCCAAGTTGGGCGGACTGGATTCCCTTCGTGGCATTGGTGCCCTGGTGGTGGTGGCGCACCACCTGATGCTCGCGTTCCATCCCTGGGCGGTCCTCGGCGATCCGCACCCGACGAACGGCAATTGGGAACCGATGCTCCAACGATTTCCGTGGAGCCTCCTGATCGCTGGTAAGTTCGCGGTTCAGGTCTTCTTCGTCCTGAGCGGTGTGGTGCTGTCCCTGGGGTTCTTCGGAGACCGCGCCCGATCTGATGCCCAGGTGGCTGCGGCTGCGTTCAAGCGGACTTTCCGCTTGGCGCCAATGGTGCTTGTTGGTGTCGGACTGGTGGTCTTGGCCAGTGCCATCGGGTGGATTTCCAGTAGCCCGGCGGCCAAGTTGAGTGGTTCGGAGTGGCTGGCCATCAAGCCTGCAGGGACTATGGAACTTGGCGCGATCATCCGGGGGGTTGGCTTGAACCTGTTCCTCAGGTCCCGCGATTACAACAGTCCACTCTGGACGATCGGAACCGAACTCTACGGCTCGTTTCTCGTGTTCTTCCTGCTGCTGGTGTTGCGGAAGCTTTCCTGGAGGTGGATAGCGTACGCTGCTGTCCTGGCTTGGTTGCGTTCCGATGATCGGCTGCCGTTCGTGGCGGGACTGATCCTGGCCGACCTCCATCGGTCGACATCCTGGTTCCGAGGATGGTGTTCACGCGTCTGGGTCTTGGTACCGTCCGTCTTCATCGTCGGCGTCCTGGGCTCGTTTCCCTTGGGACTCGATGCGCTCCACCAGAAGGCGTGGGTTCCAGGTGGGGCAGCCATGGCGAGGGTGGGGGACTGGAACCATCTTGCAGGTGCCGTTCTGGCGGTCGCCGTCGTCCTTGGGAGTCCATCGGCTGACCGGATTCTTGGCGGCTTCCTTGGCCGGTACCTTGGTCGTATCAGCTACGCCCTCTACGCCACACATGAGGTGGTGATCCTGACGGTTTGCAGCGCCCTCTATGCCCGCTGGCATCCGGGCTTCGGTGCCGGTACCGCTGGCCTCCTTGCTGCCCTTGCTGGAGTTCCCCTCCTGCTCGTCCTGGCGGAGCTTGGTACGCGGGCGGTGGATCGTCCCAGCCTCCTGCTGGCAGATTGGGTGGCGGCGAAGTTTCTCCGGGCTTGGCGGAGCGACGATCAATCTTCCAAGGCATCGATCTGACGACGGTCCCTCTTCGTGGGGCGCCCCGAACCTCGCGGGCGCACGGCGATCCGGTCGGCATCCTCGATTGCGGGTCTCGCATACGCCTCCGGCGGGGTCAGATCGTCGGCGTAGTCCTTGACCAGGGCCGCACCGACCCGGGTCCTTGGCGAACCCAGCGCACGGAGGGTTCGGGTGATTCGGCCGACCGTGGCGACGACGAGGTCTCCGGGGCGGACTTCCCGGGCAGGCTTGGGTTGCTCACCGTTCACAGTGACGCCGCCGGCCCGGATGGCTTCGACTGCATTGGACCGCGTCTTGAACACGCGGGTGGACCAGAGCCAGAGGTCGAGGCGCATGGGGAGGAGGACGGACGGGTATCTCAGGGTTGACTGGGAACGGTCGGATTCGGGACCAGAGCCGGTTGCGGCTGGGTTGTGGCTGCACTCGATCTCTGGCAACGAGGGCAAGTCCCGAAAAACTCAAGCCGATGAGTGACGGAGGTAAACCCGTGGCGTTTGGCGAGGGCTTCCTCGTACTCCGTCGGGAAGCAGTCCTCAATCTCCACGATGGCTGAGCACTGGTTGCAGACCAAGTGGTGGTGATGGTGGTCGGAAGCGTCCGTTACCAACTCGAACCGGGCTGCTCCATCGCCGAAATCGAAGCGCTTGACCAAGCCCATCGCGGTCAGCGTGTGCATGTTCCGGTAGATGGTGGCGAGGTCGCAATCGTTCTTGCCGAGGGCCGCATGGATCTCGCGATTGGTCAGCGGACTCGCATGACGTCGGAGGACGTCCAGGATTGCTTCGCGCTGCCCCGTGACCTTCCGGCTTCCGGCACGAAGCCGGTCGGTGAGTTCGGTGAGGGGTTGCTGGACCAGCCGATGGGGATGGGCGTGCTGGGAGCAGGCGTTGTTCACGGGGACGGATGGGTCGCGGTGGGTGCCCGCCGCAAATGGCGGGTGGCCAGGGAAAGGATGAAAAGGAACCCCAGCGTGAGCGTGATCGTGGGGCCGGTCGGCAGGTTCAGGGGGTAGGAGAGCAGAACACCCCCGGTTGCCCCGACGGTTCCCACCAGAAAGCTGAACACGATATGCTGACGCAGGTTGACGGAAAGGCTTCGGGCGATGGCGGGAGGCAGCACAATCAGGGACGTGACCAGCAGGATCCCGAGGGCCCGGATCGTCAAGGACACGGCGATCGTCAGCAGGATCACAAACCCGTAATTGAGCCTCCGAACGTGGATTCCACCCACATGCGCCAGATCCTCATGGGTGGTCAACAGCACCAACGGGGTCAACCACCGCAGCAGCGCTGATGCGACCAGGATTGCGACTGCCCAGGCAGCACCCACGTCGACCCAATTCACGGACAGGATGTCCCCGAGCAGGACCTTGTCGAGTTCGGCCCAACGATTGCGCTGCAGGCTGAGGAGTACCACGCCTCCAGCCACAGAAGTGCTGAGCAGCACTGCCATGATCGTGTCGTTGAGCAACTGCGTCCGCTCCCTCAACCAAAGCATGGCCACCGCCACCAGCGAACAGTAGAGAAGCACCGGTAGTGTAGGTTCGTCGAACCCAGCCAGAAACCCGGCGGCCACACCGGTCAAGGCGGCATGGGAAATGGTGTCGCTGAAAAACGCCATCCGACGAGCGGTGACGAAAACACCCAGAAAACCGCAGATTGGTCCAAGCGCAAGGGCCACCAGCAGCGCGCGCTGGAAGAAGGATTCAGCGAGGAACTCGGGCAGGTTCATCGGCGTCGGAATTGGATCGGTTGCCCGGCCTCTGTCGAGCCATGGCCGTGATGGTGATGGTATGGCGTCACGTGGATCCCATAAGCCGCCTTCAACGAGTCGGCATTCAGGACCTGCTCGGGATGGCCTTCACAACAGATGACTCCATTGAGTGCGTAAACCCACGATGCCTGACGGAAGACCATGGCGAGGTCATGCGAGACCAGAACGACCGTGATCTTGAGCCGGGCGTGGATTCCCGAGATCAGCTCGTAAAAGCTCTGTTCTCCGGGTGTGTCGACCCCGGCCGTCGGTTCGTCCAGCAGCAGCAGTTCCGGTTCGGACAGCAGGCTGTACGCAATCAGTACCCGTTGGAGTTGTCCGCCAGACAGGCCTGCCAGCGGTCGATCGAGGAGCGACTCGACCCCAAGCTCGCCCAGGGTTCCAAGCAGGAGGGCGTCCGTCTTGCGATGGCTCTGCCAGAACCAACGACGGGTTTCCCTCCTCCGCAGGGAAAGGAATTCCCTGACCGATATCGTAAAGGAGGATTCGAGTTGGAGTCGCTGAGGCACGTAGCCGATCCGGCCCAGGACCCGCGGCCCGATCGGCTCGCCCAGAAGCTTCACCACGCCCGAATCCAACTTTTGCAGCCCAAGCAGACATCGGAGCAGGGTCGTCTTTCCGGATCCATTGGGCCCGATCAGTGCCACCATCTTTCCCCGGGGCACAGACATGGTGACGCCGCGGAGGACATCCGTGTCGCCGAGTCGGATCCGGGCATCCCGGATTTCGATGGCAGGGGATTCAACAGACGGAGGCATGGATCACCGGAGGGTTGTCTGGAGGGAACGGAGGTTTCGGCGCATGGCATCCTCGTAGAAAGCCGCCGTGGCCTTGCCGGTCTCCAGAACGTCCAGGTCTGTGAATTGGATTCCCAGGTCGCGGGTCAGCTGTTTGACGAGGCGTGGATTGAACTGGGGTTCAGTGAAGATCACCCGGACTTGCCGCGCGCGGATCACGGCGGAGAGGTTGGCCAGGTATTTGGGCGAAGGGCTGACCGCAGGCACCTCCTCGATCACTCCTGCGAGTTCCAGACCGTAACGACGGCAGAAATAGGGGAAGGCGTCGTGGTAAGTGACGATGGTACGATTCGTAATGGACCGCAGTCCCTTTTGGATCTCGTCATCCAGGGCGACCAGCTTGGTCAGGTACTCGGAGGCCCGTGTGCGGTAACCGGTCGCATGTGAGGGATCTGCCCGGATGAGGGCCTCGACAATGTTGGATACACCGTGGGACGCCAGCATCGGATCCAGCCAGACGTGCGGATTCGGAGCCTCGCCCTCCGCTTCGTGGTCATGGTCGCGTCCATGGGAGTGACCGTGGTCCTTCTGGCGTGCGGTCTTCGGATCCAACGAGAGGACGGGAAGATGGTAGATGAGTTGGGACTTGAGTCCCTTCGACACCTGCACGATCCGACTGGCGGATTCCTTCGCGTTGCCTGCGATCGCCTTGTCCAGCCATCCTTCCATGCCCAATCCATTGGCAATGATCAGATCTGCCTGTCGAATCTTCCTCAGGTCCTGAGGGCGGAGTTGGAAATCGTGGGGGCCCACATCTCCCGGGAGCAGCAGTTCCACGGAGGCGTCGTCCCCGGCAATATTCAGGGTCCAAGAATGGATGGGGGCAAAGGTGGTGAGGATCCTGAGGCTGGGTTTGGCCTCGGTTGCCAAGGCTTGGCGTGAGACGGCTGACATCAGGCCAACCAGGACGCACAACCACCAGTGGCGAAGCAGTGGAAGACCTGAGCGAAGCAGGGCGGACATGGCGGGAGGTTAGAGGGGGAGAATCAGGCTGCAAACCGATTGCAGCAGGCAAGGGCAACAAAAAGGCCGCCGGTGCTTCCGGCGGCCCGTTGGAGAGTGGTTGATTACTTGATCAACAGCATCTGGCGCGCTCGCTTGATCGCCGTGGTGAGACGGCGCTGATAGGCGGCGGGGAGGTTGGTGTACTTGCGGGGCAGGAGGCGGCCGTTTTCGGTCACGAACTGCTTGAGCAGGTTCACATTCTTGAAGTCGATCGCCTCAATGGTGAAATCCACCTTGGGCCTCGGCCGCGGAGTGCGCGGAGAGGATGAGCGACGCTTCTTTTTTTCCTCGAGACTGGTCTTGCGGGGCATGGCTTACTTGATTTCGCGATGGAGGGTATGCCGACGGAGGAAGGGATTGTACTTCTTTTTCTCTACCTTCTCGGTCTGCAGCTTCTTGTTGCGCGACGTCTGGTAACGTGAAGGCGGCTTGCCTTCCTTGCGCGCCTCCGTGCACTCGATGGTGACGATCTCACGCGGCATAAATGGTCATTCCTTCTCCTTTGCGGGTTTCTCTTCGATCTCGATATCGTCGTCGTCCACCTCCACACCCGACCCGGACTCGACAGAGCCGAGCGAACCGAGACGGTTGCGGGAACGGAGGGCGCCTTCTTTCTCGAGCTGCGCCTGGGCTTCAACGGTGAAGCGTGTCCAAGGGATCGCATCCAGACGGGCCCTGGGGATGGGCTTGTCGGTGAGTTCGCACACTCCGTAGGTGCCCTTCTCGATGCGCTTCAGCGCTTCCTCGATCTCATAGATGGCGTCCTGATCGGACGACAGCAGGCTGAGGGCGAAGTCGCGGTCGAAATTATCCGTGCCAGAATCTCCCATGTGGAGGGAGTAGCTTTCCATCTCCGCCTGGGACTCCTTGACGAGCCCGCTCATCTGGTTGCGGAGCCGCTCGTGGAGTTCGAGCAGGTTCAGGTAGAACTTCTGCAGGTCGGGCTTGACCTTGTTGACTGGCGTCCACGCGATGGCGTTGGACTTGCCGGCCTTGGCCTGAGGGCGGCCGAGGATCGCGGCGGCACTGGCAGCTCCAACCGTCTTGCCTTTGGGCAGCGGCTTCTTGGGAGTAGTTTTCTTACCAGTCACAGCAACACTTGATCGGTGTTCCATTGCCGCTCCAGCAATCATCCGAAGCGCACAACACATGCGGTTCAGCCGGAACGAAGGCCGCGGAAATTAGCAAACGATCCGGGGAATGCCACAACTATTTTGCCGGTTGCTCCGTTGGAGCCTGAGGATCGGCTCGAAGCAACGTTTGCGTGGGCGTGGGTGGCGGCCCCGGATTGGACAGGCGCATCCGTTTTTGATGTTCCGATCGGATTCGCTCTACCCGGCGACGATTTGTCCCCAGATCGCTGTGACCGATGCGGGACGAGGATCGCACCTGGATCTGGTTCAATGGGGGATCCGCGAGAAATTCCACGTCGTCGACAAATCGGCACCATCTGGTGGTGGCTGCAAATCGCATGTACCCGGTGGATTCGCTCACGAGGCGGGTCCCGGGTTCGGCGAGCGCTGCTGCGCGGCAGTGGGCCCAAGCCTGTTCCATCCGGTCTTCGGTTTGGATCGGTGCGATGGCGTGAATGTCGTCCTGAGCCTTGCTGGAGACGGCATTGGGAGATTCAGGGCAGGGGGTGAGTTGCCCGTCCTGGACTCCCAGGGTTGGAGCCTCTCCTCGGGGGGCCCATCGCCACAGGACGAAGAGGACGAGGGTTGGTCCAAGCCAGCGTAGGAGGAATCGCTTCATACCCGAAAATAGTGTCCCGCGTGGGATTTCCCAATCCGGAAAAGGGGTTGGTAACGGGCATGCGGTTGTCCACGTTTGACTTTCGGGATGGTGCTACCTTAACTCACCGCGCTCTTCCCCGGTCCCGCAAAGGTTGGTTGGCCGGAAAAGGATACCACTGTGGCTGCCAAAGACGATTTCCTCATCGATACGATGGTCGACATGGGTCTTGTGACCCGTGACCAGGTCGACGCTGTGCAAGCGGATGCTGAATCCGCAGGCGAAGGCTTACTCGACACCCTCGTCAAGAACGGTCATCTCGAACCAGCCTTTGTGGTCATGGCCAAGGCCACCTACTTCGGCGTCGAGTCCGTCGATCTCACGGGTTTGAGGTTGGCCGACGATGTGATTGCGGCGGTGCCACGTCACGTAGCCAAGAAGTTCAACGCGGTTCCGGTGGCCATCAACGAGGGAACTGTGGCGGTAGCGATCAGCGATCCGTCGGACATCGAGGCGATCGACGGTTTGCAGGTGTCGATTGGCAAGACGGTGGAGCTTCGGGTGGCCAGTTCGGCGGACATCGAGGCGGCTCTGGCACGGTACTACGGCGGTTCCGGGCGGGACGATGGTGGCATCGCCCAGATGATTCAGGACATCACCGAGGGTGAGGTCGAGGTTTCGCAGATGACGGGGGATGTCGGGGCTGACGGGGAGGCCGTCGATGCCGATGCTCCGATCATCAAGTTGGTGAACCAGATCATCGTCGATGCCTTCAAGATGCGGGCATCGGACATTCATCTGGAACCGATGGCCCGTCGGTTCCGGGTCAGGTACCGGATTGACGGTATGCTGATCGAGCAGAAGGACCCCCCGAAGAGACTGCAGGCTCCGATCATCGCCCGTCTCAAGATCCAGTCGGGCATGAGCATTGCAGAGCGACGGATTCCGCAGGACGGGCGTATCCAGACGAACGTGGGCGGCAAGACGATCGATTTGCGCGTCAATTCGCTGCCGACGCAGCACGGCGAGTCGATCGTCATGCGTATTCTGGACAAGGACGGTCTGAAGCTGGGGTTGCCCGAGTTGGGCTTCTTTGCCGATGACCAGCAGACCTTCGAGCGGTTGATTGCCCTTCCGGACGGAATCCTGCTCGTGACCGGTCCGACCGGTTCCGGCAAGACGACCACCCTTTATTCGTGTCTCAACTACATCAATCGACCGGACCGCAAGATCATCACGGTCGAGGACCCGGTTGAGTACATGCTGGCGGGCATCAATCAGGTTCAGGTGAACGAGATCATCGGATTCACCTTCGCTTATGCGCTGCGATCCATGCTCCGCCAGTCTCCCAACGTCATCATGCTGGGAGAAATTCGCGATATGGAGACGGCGACCATCGCGATCAATGCGTCGCTGACGGGTCACCTGGTGTTCTCCACGCTTCACACGAATGACGCCCCGGGCGCGGTCACCCGTCTGATCGACATCGGCATCAAGCCCTTCTTGGTGGCCTCGGCTACACGGTGTCTGATGGCTCAGCGTCTGGTGCGGAAGGTCTGCAAGAATTGCGGTGCTCCGGCGACCCTTGATGAAAACGAGTGCCGGTCGCTGAACATCACGCCCGAAATGTTGGCGAATGCTGCTCCCCGGAAAGGCAAGGGGTGCGCGACGTGCAACAAGACGGGGTGCAAGGGGCGATTCGGTGTCTTCGAAATCTTCATCATCAACGATCAGGCCCGGAAGATGATCTTTGACAAGGTTCCTGCCAACGTGTTGCGCAACAAGGCCCGTGAGATGGGAATGAGGACTTTGCGGGAAGATGGTACCCGGAAGGTGCTCGCCGGCCTGACCACGGTGGACGAGGTTGTGCGGGCCACGGTTGTGGATCACTGAATCTGGGTGATCCCGGCAAAAGACCTGCTTAATACGCTTTCAAACTGGGTTCGATACCCGCTCAGAATCTTCCCCCCTTTCTCATGTCCTATCAGATGTCCGATCTGTTGCAGTTGATGGTGTCCGAAGGCGGCGCCGACCTGCACGTCCGTGTTGGGATTCCGCCCGTCATCCGGATCCATGGTGTCCTTCAGCGGGTCGATGGCCCGGTGTTGCGTCCTGAGGATACCGAGGAGTTGATGCGTTCGATCACGTCCGAGGATCACATCCAGCAGATCCGCGAGAAGGGTGGGGCGGACTTCGGATTCGCGTTCGGTGAACTGGCGCGATTCCGTGTTTCAGCCTTCAAGGAAAAGGGCAACTTCGCCCTCGTTTTGCGGCAGATTCCGTCGAAGTTGCTGACGATGGAACAGATCGGCATTCCGCCGACGGTCAAGGAGTTGATCTACAAGCCGCGCGGTCTGGTTCTGGTGACGGGGCCGACGGGTTCGGGCAAGACGACCACCCTGGCGTCGTTGCTGAACATCATCAACGAAGAGTCCAACCACGCGCACATCATCACGATCGAGGATCCGATCGAGTACTACCACAAGCACAAGAAGGCGGTGGTGACGCAGCGGGAGGTCAACGTCGACGTACCCAACTTTGCGGAGGCGTTGCGGCGTGCGCTGCGGCAGGATCCGGATGTGATCCTGGTGGGTGAGTTGCGTGACCTGGAAACGATGGAAGCGGCGATCACGGCCGCTGAGACGGGCCACTTGGTGTTCGGCACGCTGCACACCACGGGCGCGGCCAAGACCATTGATCGTATCGTCAACGCCTTTCCCCAGAACCAGCAGGAGCAGATCCGGATCCAGCTCTCGACCGTGCTTCAGGCGGTGATTTCCCAGTTGCTGGTTCCGCGGGTGGACAAGCCGGGTCGTGTGGCCGTCTTCGAGGTCATGGTGAATACCCCGTCCGTCGGCGCGCTGATCCGCGACAACAAGACTTTCCGGATCCAGTCGGACATCCAGACCGGTGCCAAGTACGGCATGGTGACGTTGGACTCCTTCCTGTTGGACAAGTGGCAGGCCGGGCTGATCTCGGAGGAGGACGTTGTCACGAAGGCCCAGGATCCGACGACGATCCATCAAAAACTTCAGGAGTTGAAGCAGGCACGGGCGGAAGCCCAGGCGCGGCGCAAACCCTGATCTTCCAAGGAATCTGAACCATGCCTGAAGTCGCTTCTGATCCCCTGCTGGCGTTGATCCGCGAGCGTGGACTGCTTGATGACCTGCAGTTCGAGGAGGTTGTGCAGGAGGTGAGCCGCAGTGCCAAGCCCGTGCTCCAGGTGGTGCAGGACTACGGATTGCTGGACCTCGACTCGGCCTTGCAGATCATCGCGGATCATCTGGGTACGATGGTGGTGGCGCTGGATGAGACGCAGTTGACGCCGGATTTGCTGGCTGCGGTTCCGGCCGAGAGTGCGCGCATGTACCAATGTGTACCCGTCGCACTTTACGGGGATACGCTCCAGTTGGCCTTGGCGGATCCCCTCAATCCCGCGGTGATTGACGAGTTGGGCTTCTCGGTGAAGTACCAGATCCAACTGGTCGTTGCCAACCCGGCGGACATCGTCAAGGCGATCGAGAAGTTTTATCCGGCGCAGGCTGCCGGCGGCTATGCGGACCTGATTGCCCAGTTTGGCGGTGACGAGGCGGCGAATGCCGCGGAAGAGGTCAAGGCTGGCCTGCAGAAGTTGGAAGACGACGCCGTCAACGACGCGCCGATCGTCAAGTTCGTGAACCTGGTGTTGATGCAGGCGGTGCAGGATCGGGCATCGGACATCCATTTCGAGCCCTTCGAAGACGAGTTCAAGATTCGGTACCGTGTCGACGGCGCGCTGTATGAGATGACTCCGCCGCCGAAGCATCTGGCGGGGCCGGTGACCTCCCGTCTGAAGGTCATGTCGAACCTCAACATTTCCGAGAAGCGCCTTCCCCAGGACGGCCGTATCTCGGTGAACATTGCTGGCAAGCAGATCGACCTGCGCGTCTCGACATTGCCAACGGCGTTCGGTGAGTCGGTGGTGTTGCGCGTTCTCGACCGTGGTTCCATCAGTCTGGAGTTGGAGACGCTGGGACTGCCGAAGCAGGTTTTTGGCTATGTGATCGAGGCGATCAACCAGCCGAACGGCATCTTCGTGGTGACGGGCCCAACGGGTTGCGGAAAGACCACGACCCTGTATTCGGCCCTGCGTCGGGTGAACGTCATCGACACCAAGTTGCTGACGGTTGAGGACCCGGTTGAGTTTGATATCGAAGGGATCATGCAGGTGCAGGTGAATGAAGGGGTCGGGATGACCTTCATGAAGGCCCTGCGGGCCTTCCTGCGTCAGGATCCTGACATCATCATGCTGGGTGAAATGCGCGATCTGGAGACGGCGCAGATCGCGATTCAGGCGTCGCTCACCGGTCACTTGGTGCTGTCCACGCTGCATACGAACGACTCCTCCGGCGCGGTGACCCGTCTGGTGGACATGGGCGTGGAGCCCTTCCTGATTTCCTCGACGCTATTGGCGGTGCTGGCTCAGCGGTTGGTGCGGCGGGTGTGTTCGAAGTGCAAGACGCCGTTCGAGCCCAGCGAGAACCAATTGCAGACCATGGGGCTCTCGCCCCATGACATCGGGGACAAGATGTTTTACTACGGCCGTGGCTGTCAGACCTGCAATGACACCGGCTACAAGGGGCGGAAAGGAATCTTTGAATTGCTCGTGATCAACGATGCGATCCGCACTCTAATCAATGAACGCGCTCCCACGGTGGTCATCCGGCAAAAGGCAGTGGAGTTGGGCATGGTGACCCTACGCGAGGACGGTCTCCGGTCCATCTACAATGCCGAGACCACTGTGGAAGAAGTGTTGAAGTACACGTAGCCAAAGCACGGGCAAACTTTCAGATTCGGAGGTCGTTATGCCGAAGTTCAAATACGAGGCGATGGACACCAAGGGCAAGGAGACCAAGGGTGTCCTTGAGGTGGGGAGTCAAGCCGAGGCGATCAGCCGGCTGAAGGAGATGGGCTTTCTGCCGACCAAGGTGGTCGAGGCGGAAAAGCCCAAGGATGCCAAGGCCGCCAAGAAGGCGGATCCGAAGGGCAAGGGGAAGGGTAAGACCAACCTCAACATCTCCTTCGGCAGCGGCGTGAAACCCAAGGTCCTGACGACCTTCACGCGTCAGTTGGCCACGCTGGTGGAGGCGGGTCTGCCGTTGCTCCGCGGGTTACGTGTGCTCAGCAAGCAGGAGCGGAATCCGACGCTGAAGCGGATCCTGGGTGAATTGGCCCTTTCCATCGAGGGCGGTTCGACCTTCTCCGAGGGCTTGGCGCAGCATCCGAAGGTCTTCAACCGGCTGTTCGTCAACATGGTCAAGGCCGGTGAAATCGGCGGTGTGCTGGAGGTTGTCCTCAAGCGACTCGCGGAGTTCATGGAGAAGGCTGAGAAGATCAAGGGCAAGGTCGTCGCCGCCATGTTCTACCCGGCGGCGGTCATGGTCGTCGCCGGCGGCATTCTGGCGCTCCTGATGATCGTCGTTGTCCCGAAGTTCAAACAGATCTTCGCTGACCTTCTGGGCGATGCCGGCATGCCAGCCTTCACCGAGTTCGTCCTGAAGATCTCGGACACGCTGAAGAACTACACGATCATCTTCCCCGAGTGGGCGGGTGGGTTTCCTCTGCCCGGCCCGGTGGTCTGGGGATTCATCGGCTTGATCATCGCTTTCAAGATCGCGATGCGCACCAAGAAGGGGCAGTTCATCTGGGACAAGTTGAAGCTTAAGTTCCCGGTGATTGGATCGGTGATCTCAAAGGTGGCCATCGCCCGGTTCACGCGGACGCTTGGTACCTTGGTTCAATCAGGTGTGCCCATCCTTCAAGCCCTCACGATCGTGAAGGAAACGGCTGGTAACCTGATCGTCGCGAATGCCGTGGCCGCCGTGTACGAAAGCGTCAAGGAGGGTGAAACGATCACCGCTCCTCTGGAGAAGTCCGCGGTCTTCCCGCCCATGGTTATTTCGATGGTGGACGTCGGTGAGCAAACCGGTGCCCTGCCGGAGATGTTGCTCAAGATCGCCGACAACTATGACGAAGAGGTCGACAACGCCGTGACGGCCATGACTTCGCTGCTGGAGCCGATCATGATCGTCTTTCTGGCAGTCATCGTCGGTTCCATCGTCATCGCGCTCTTCCTTCCGCTGATCACGCTGATCGACAAGCTCGGCAGCGACAGTGGCGGCGGCGGCGACTGATCGGCCACCCGAAAGGGTTCTGCAAAACACCCGCTGGGAAATCCTTCCCGGCGGGTGTTTCGCTTGTTGAAGGGTGCCGGTTGGAGTCGTTGGCCTGAAACAGGCTTTCCAACCGCAACCGCTCTGCTATGCAGGACCGCATGCGGGTCCCTTCGATGCTGATGAGTCTGGGTCTGACGTGGGCGGTTATGTTCGGTTCGGCTTTCGCGCAGTCCCTGGATCCCGAACCGGTAAATCCTCCACCGTTCCCGCCGCGGTCGCGTCCCTCGAACCTCACGACCAATCGCGGGGTGCTGCGTTCCTCCAAGCCTTTGACGAACGGCTTCACCTATTCGGCACCTGCCCGGGCCGGTGCGGCCGCCCCGTCGGCCAGCGCGAATGCGCTTCAGTTCGACTCGAAGGAGAAGACTGTCAACGTGAAGTCGGGAGAGACCGAGGCCAAGTTCGTCTTTGCTGTCACCAACGTTTCCAAGGAGGAATTGACCATCATGTCCGTGCATACCTCCTGCGGTTGCACAGCGGCCAAGCTGCCTTCGACGCCGTGGGTCCTGAAGCCGGGCGAGGGTGGCGAGGTGGGGGCGACCATGAATCTGGCAGGCAAGTTCGGGACGGTGACCAAGACTGTCACGGTGGTCTCGACCGTTGGGTCCGTTCCGCTCTTCGTGAAGGCAGTCTTGCCCAAGGATGCGTACGAGCAGATGCAGCGGATGGGGGATCGATCCCGAAACCTCCAGATTGCGGCAGCGGATCGGCAGGCTGTTTTCCGTGGTGACTGTGCGCGTTGCCATGTCGAGCCAACCGTAGGAAAGCTGGGCAAGGACCTTTACGTGGCGGCCTGCGGTGTCTGCCATGATGCGGAGCATCGGGCCTCCATGGTTCCGGCCTTGCGTGGCCGTCCGGGCACCTTCCACTCGGACTATTGGACCCAGTGGATCCGTGTCGGCAAGGAGGGGTCACTCATGCCTTCGTTCGACAGTTCCAAGGGCGGGCCGCTGACGGAGGAACAGATCACGTCGCTGATTGGTTATCTCGCGGGCGACTTCGCCAAGGAGACGCCGTCGGTGCCGAAGCCCGCCGCGACCCCGGGAACTCCGGTCGGTCCTGCTCCTGCCAAGGCCGCGGGTGGTGCCCTGTGAATCGGTAACACCCAAAATCCGGGGTCGGATGTCCTGCTATGGCTCCCGGTGAGTCCGGTTCGGTGCTTCGTAGATCGATTTGTGCCCGCTGCTGAGTTGGGAAGCCCAGCACGCGACCGCCACGTAAGGCGCCGCGGCCCACCCGAACAATTCAAGTCCAAGAAGCGTGCAGGCTACCGGAGTCCGGCTCGCCCCAGCGAACACGGCGGCCAGTCCCGCTGCTGCTCCGAGTCCCGATGGAAGGCCGACCTGCGTTCCAAGAGCATTCCCGGCGGTGGCTCCCATGAAAAACAGCGGCGTGACTTCGCCGCCCTTGAAGCCGGATCCCAGCGTGATGACCGTGAAGATCAGCTTCAAGGCCCACGACCACGACGGCATCGCGTCGGGGCCGAATGCTGTTTTGATGCTCGGGCTGCCGGGATCCATCGGGATGGCTCCCAGACCGAGGTAGGATCGGTTACCCAGAAGGAAGGTCAGCAGGATCAGGAGTCCGGCACCGGCGACGGGACGGAGCCAAGGGGTGGGAATCCGGGCGAAGCCGCGGGCTGTGAGTCTTCCCGTGTGGATGTAGAGTTGAGCCATGAGCCCTGCGCTGACGCCGGCCAGCGCGGCACCGGCAATCCAGCCGATGCGGAGGTCCAGTGATTGGATCCCAGTCAGGGGTGGAAGGCCTGCATCGTAGTGGGTGTGGGATGCGCCGCAGGCGAGGCAGGTGAGGTGCGCACCCCACGAGGTCACGAGGCAGGCGGGCAGTATCCGCCATTCCATCCGGCGCGCCTGGAGGCACTCGATGGCGAAGACGGCGGCCGCGAGCGGGGTTCCGAAGACAGCGCCAAAGCCTGCTGCCATTCCGCCGAGCAGGACCAGACGTCTGCCCTTTGGGCCCAGGCCGAGCAGGTTCGAGATTCCGCCTCCGATGCCGCCTCCCATCTGGACGGCGGTGCCCTCGCGGCCGGCGGAGCCACCGCCCAGGTGGGTCATGAGCGTGGAGATCAGGATGAGGGGGGCGAGGCGGAAGGGGACGCAGGGCGCCTCCTCATGGGCTTGTTCGATGAGGAGGTTGGTTCCTTTCGCTGCTGCGCCAGCGAACCGGTGATAGACCCACCCAACACCGATGCCGATCAGAGGAAGCAGGTACAGCAGCCAGGCGTGGCGTTGGTGAAGCCGCGTCACGGAGTCGAGCAAACTGAGAAATGCGGCCCCCGCGGCGCCTCCAGCCATCGCGGTGAGCACGAGTGCGAGGGTGGTTCGACCCACATTTTCGCGGATAGGAGTCGATGGCGGTAAGTCCGGCATGCCTGGAACGAGCGTCGCCTGCCTGCGCGCGTGGGTCCACGGGGATGTTGGGCAGCACGGGAATTGGCCTGGATGCCTGGCTGGGATACGCTCCTGCATCATGGCGCGGGAAAGGCAATCGATGGGGTGGCTTCTGGTGGGAGCGGGAG
>Ga0209358_10002037_pt1 | contig 15659 bp, 9 predicted proteins | sample LauGreFa1BDMLBSN_2_FD_187574 | JGI IMG/M metagenome (GOLD analysis project Ga0209358, IMG submission 187574) | Freshwater lake microbial communities from Lake Michigan, USA - Fa13.BD.MLB.SN (SPAdes) (version 2) | ecosystem: Environmental > Aquatic > Freshwater > Lake | place: Lake Michigan, USA... | reverse complement strand
GCGGCAGGGGTGGGCGCAGCAAAAGTGGGCGCAGCAAATGGGGACGCAGTTGGTGTGGACGCAGCAGGTGGGGTGGGCATGGCCGGTGCACTCCAGGCGGCCACCGCGTCTTCCATGCGGTCGAACATCAGGTGCTCAGGGCGAATCTGGCGGTCTGGGCACAACACAATGGCGCGGTGCACCACGTTTTCGAGCTCGCGCACGTTGCCAGGCCAGTTGTGTTGCAACAGCATTTGCTGGGCTTGCAAGCTCACGCTGTAGGCCGGTGGGGTGGGGCTGTGTTGCGCCAACATGCAGGCCACCAAAGGCAAGATGTCGCCTGTGCGCTCACGCAGCGCGGGAATGTGCAGCTTGAAGGTGCTGATGCGGAAATACAAATCTTCGCGGAACTCGCGCTGTTGCATGGCCACGCGCAGGTCTTTGTTGGTGGCGGCCACAATGCGCACGTCCAACTCCACCTTGCGCTCGCTGCCCAAACGGGTCAGTTGACGCTCTTGCAACACACGCAGCAGTTTGGCTTGCAAATGAATCGGCATTTCGCCAATTTCGTCCAAGAACAAAGTGCCGCCGTGGGCTTGTTCAAACAGGCCACGGTGGTCTTTTTGCGCACCGGTAAAGGCGCCTTTTTCGTGGCCAAACAACATGTCGTCAATCAACTGTTCGGGCAAGGCCGCGCAGTTCAGGCTGACAAACGGGCCGCGGGCACGGGCCGAAGACTCGTGCAACACGCGGGCCAACACTTCTTTACCGGCCCCGGTGGGGCCTTCAATCAAAACGGTGACGCCCGCTTGGCCCACGCGTTGGGCCAGCGCCAACAGGTGGCGGCTGGTGGGGTCGACATAGACGGCGCTGCGCGGGGCGGGTGCGGGTGCTGTTGTAGTAGGCGCTGTGGCGGCCCAAGGGGCTGGCTCAGCCGACACTTCGCGTGGGGCTTCACGAACGGGTGCGGCGGGTGCGGCGGGTGCGGCTTCAGGCACATCGCCGGCATGCAAGGCTTCGCGCCACGACATGGGCGACATGTCGTCCGACGACATGACCGACCAGGCACCGCAACGCATGGCCGCAACCACCAGCTTCATCAAGTGGCGGTCAATGCGGCAAATCACGCGGGTTTCTTTGCCATCGCCTTGCAGCCACACACTCAGGGCTTGCAAATCTGCGTCGTTGGCAATGCGCGCGGCCAACCATTGGCCGGGACGGGTCGGGGGCAGTTCTTGCCAGCTGCTGATCACACGCACGCCCAATCCGGCTTGAACCAGCGCGTGATGCTGAGACGACGTCAGAGGCTCGTGCGTATCGAGCCAAAGTCCTTCGTGTGCATTGATGTGGGCTTGCATGGGTGACCTGTTCAAAAAAAGTAACAGGTACCTCGATGCAATAGTTGTGCCAATCTATAAATACACAATAAATACTAATTTAATTGTGAAAATTGACAAAATGACGAGAACTCGACAGGTTCACGCCCAGGTTTTTGGCGCCTGAGGCCGCCCCTGAACCGCGGTGATGGGGGTGTTTTTGGGGGTGAAACTTTGGCAAAACTGGCCATCCGCCCGCAGCACTTCCAGTGCCGGCAAAACAGCACTTTTGAACCCCATGCGCTTGCAGGCGTAGGGCATGCGCGGGTCCCAGCTCACGCCGAAGTGTTGGCATTGCCAGCAATTGGGGCCGCGTTGATTACCCATTTTAACCTTGCAGGAGCTTCAAGACGTTCTGCTGCGACTGGTTGGCTTGCGCCAGTACGGCAGTCGCTGCTTGCTGCATGATTTGTGTCTTCGCCATTTCGGTTGAGGCGGATGCGTAATCTGCGTCTTCAATCTGGCTACGAGAAGCCTCTGAATTCATGGCGACATTGGTCAGGTTGTCGATCACATGTTCCAGTCGGTTCATTACTGCGCCCATGTTTGCTCGGGTCGCGTTGACCTTGTCCATGGCCACATCCAATTTAGCCAGTACGGCTTTGGCCTGCTCGCTTGTCTGAATGGTGACAGTCGGTTTTGTGTCGTCAACATCCCCAGTAATTTCACCTGTAATGGAGCCATTTTTTCCAAAATCAGCCAAATCGATGGTGATGGTTTGATTGGCACTGGCACCCACGTGAAAATTCATTCGTCCTACGTTGGGAGGGTTCATTTTGCTGGTGGCCTGATCAACCTCGCCACCAAATGTGCCTTCACGGAAACCCAAATTGGCAAATTGACTACTTGGACCGTAGCCGTTGCTGCCTGGCTTAATTGTGAAGGCCTTTTCTGATGACAAGGTGACACCACCGTACAAAGTACTGGCGTTGGCCAAAGTGGCAGTTTGAGATTTTCTGCTGACCCCTGGAGCATTGCCCGAGGCACTGGACAGACCAAATTCAGCGGCAGTCACAGTCGCTGCTGTGGTGTCGTCAAACCAAACAGACAAATTTCGGCCGTCTTCGGTGCGAAGCGTCACGCCGCCTTGTGGATTGGCTCTGGCCACGACGCCAGTTGCGCCAACTTTGGGGTTGACTGCATTGACTACTGCCAAAACACGCTCACTGGCCGTATGAGTGCTGTTGAACTCCACTTTGACTTCATAGCCATTGACCCACAGAGAGTACAGGCCGTTGGGCGTGGTGCTGTCGACCACTGCGACTGTACCTGCCGTGCTGACCGGGTTAGCAGTGGCTGTCACACCGGTTTCAGAACTGCTGTCGTTGATGGCTTTTGCAATGGCAACGCCGCTAGCCGCTCGAATGTTGCTGGTCGTGGCCAAGCTTGCTGTGTCTGTCAAAGCATCGTCTGATGCCACTGAAGCTCGTATGGCCACGTCATTGATGACCAAATCACCCGTACTCAGGGCCGATGGTTTGCCGGTGTTGCTCACCGGCGCACGCAAGGCCGTTGTCATTTGGGAAATATTTTCACTGAAATCACCCAGTCGCAATCCTGCGCGATGGTTGTCGCCTGCTGCTGTGGTGCTGATCACGATAGGATCATCGACCCGACTTTCTAAAGAAATGGTTCCGGCTTGGACGCCTTCACATAAACCCGTGCGAGCAGAGAAGTCTGCTACAGAATTGTCTGTGATGAAACGCATCTCAATGTTTCGACCATCTGCTGCGACCAGTCGCACTCCTTCGTTGTCGCTTTCGCTGTCGATGGCACGAACACCTGTTTTCTCAGATATCTGGTTGATGGCCGTGACCACAATAGAGCGGCTTTCACGTGTGTTGTTCAAAACCGTGGTGATCGTACCCGACTCGATGCCATTGATTACAACACGACCTGTTACAGCAGCAGTACCTGATTGAGCCACCCCGTGCATAGTGTTCTCGTTGACCACAGCATGTACACCTGTCAAGTTGGTGTGCCGATTGATGGCGGCTGCTTTGGCAATCGCACTGCCTGCGGCGTTGTTTGGAGGGGATAATTTGTCATCTGTCGAATAAGACGCGCCAATGGTGATCTCGTTGATCACCAAGTCCCCGCTGTTCATTGCTGGGATGCTGCCTGATACATCGACATCCAGGGAGACGGCTCTACCATGAACTGATTCAGCGACACCATTTGCGTCTTTGAATGTGTAGGTCAATCGGTCAGAAATGATTTTCGAATTTTCACCCGTAGCGCTGAAGCTGACAGTCCCTTTCACCGCATTGAGTGTGCCCGTCATGGTTACTTCACTCTTGTCACTGCCTTTGAAAATGGCGATGACTGCATTGTTGTCGGCGGCACTTTTGGTGATGGAGAGTGAGCCGCTGCGCAAGAATCTGCCATTGGCTGCGAAAACTTCATCTGTTGTCACCAGTGCATCGCCGCTGATTTCGATCACATTGGCGACAACATGATCTGAGGTCACTCCTGTGCCCGCAGACGTGAGCGTAAAGGCAGCACCAGGGGTGTCGGCTTTCAACGTGAGTGAGCCTTGCGCATTGGATGTGGATGTGAACGCGGCGTTGTCGACATCAGCGGCGAGTGTGATGACCGCTCCTGTCGCTGAGGCCGTGATTGGGGTATGTGCCGCGTTGCTGGAGTTGTTGAACGCATTCGCCATGTTCAAAGCGATGGTGTTGACCGGGTTTGCTGCGGCCATGTCCGCAGCGGTGACCACGTACTCCAATGCCGTAGAATCAATGCTGATGCTGAGTTTTTGACCCATCACAAAGTTGCCAGACAATGTCACCGTGTCGACTTGAGCCGTATTTGCGGCGGCTGTCGTCACGCTGGCTCGGGTCATCACTGCGGTACTGGCCGTTGCTGTCACGGGGGTGTGGGCGGTCGAATTGGATGCGTTGTGGGCTGCTGCTAATTTTGCTGCCACATTTTTTTGTGTCGCAGCAACGTCTGAACCAATATCACCAGCGACCACAGTGTAAGAAATTGCCTCACCTCCGATGGTGATGCTGACCGTATCGCCTGCAGCCAACGTTCCGCCCAATTGGACACCGTCTACCTGCGCAACAGCTGCAACCCGTGCAGTGTCAGCACGGGTCAAAGTTACACCGGAGTTTCCGGCAGTGAAGGTCAGGTTGGTGGCATTTTTTTCTGCCGCACCAAAGGCCACGATCAATTTGTTGTCCACCACAGAAACCGTCCGTCCCGAGCGTGCATCAAAAGCCGCATTGGTGACCAATGTGGCCTGCGCATTGGCTACCATGACGGCAGGAGTGTCACCCTGCGTGACCGCCACATTCACGCCACCAATGGTGATCGTCCCTGTTTGTGCAGCGTTACCTGTGAATGTGAAGGTTTGAATCTCACCCGCATCAGCGCCTGCAGCGTTGCGCACGGTGGTTGGGTCGATGAAAATGTCGCCGAATCTGCTCAGTGAGGTTGTTTTGTAAACAGGACGCTCACCGACTTGTTCGCCGGCAGTGCCGTTCAGAATCGGAAAGCCATTCCATTCAACCGTTTCGGCAATCCTGGCAATTTCTTGCTTCAATTGTTGAAATTCTAAGTCAAGGTATTTTCTTTGTTCGCCAGAATTGGTGTCGTTGATCGCCTGGATGGAGAGTTCACGCATCCGCTGCAACATGTCATTGATTTCAATCGTCGCACCTTCGGTCGTTTGAATCAGCGATATGGCGTCACCTGCGTTCCGAACAGCCTGATTTAGGCTGCGAATTTGCTGAGTCATTCGGGTGGCAATCGCCAAACCTGCTGCATCGTCTTTGGCGGAGTTAATGCGTTTGCCTGTTGACAATTGCTGCATGGCCACAGACAGGTCGCGTGCAGATGTTTTCAGAGCGGCTTGTGTGTACAAAGCCTTAACGTTTGTGTTGATCACAGTCATGGTGTTCGTCCTTCGGCGGATTCGAGTGCTGCTGCAGGTCTTTTAAGTTGTGCAGGGGAATGTTTGCTGTTCAAGAAGACAGACGCGGCCCAGGCATTACCGCTGGTCCCTCAAAGAAACTATCAGTTTCTTGGTTTAGGGCTTCATCTAATGGCCAGGCTTTCAAACCTTGCATCAAAATCCGTTGCGCCCTTGCGGGTTCTAGGTTGCAGCGCAATGCTCTCACCAGCATGCGGTAAACCATTGCCGGTGCCTTGTCCCCTTGCACCTGAAGTAACTGCTCCAAAATCAGGGTGGCATCGCCCCAGGCCTCCTGCGTCAGGGCCATTAAACTTGCCATGGAAAGCAAATCTTCACTCTCTGGATACAGCGCCATACCTGCGTCAGTCAAAGCTTGAGCCATGGTCATATTGCCTTGCGCAACAAGTTCTTGTATGCCTAACCGAATATCGGACGGCGAATATTTGCCGGAATCACGCGGTAATTTGCCGTATTGGTCGGCAAATGTTTGTTGCATCAGCTCGGCGACATCGAATTGCATACTTAAATCCCCATGGTTTGTCGGTTTACCGTCATCCGCTTTGCACATGACGGCTCTGTCCATTGGGGTAAGCAAATGCTGTGCCAGATCATTGCAAATAAAAAGCCCCTGAGACAAAGTTGTCCCAGGGGCTTTAGGGCCTCGCGTTGAGGCCGTGCACTAACTCTGTTGTGCGCTTATTTCAGCAGTGCAAGAACCGACTGTCCTGACTGATTGGCCTGTGCCAGCATGGCGGTGGCAGCCTGTTGAATGATTTGCGACTTGGCCATATTGGTGGTTTCAGTTGCGTAATCGGTATCAAGGATACGGCTGCGCGCTTGCGATGTGTTGGTCGCAATGTTGCTCAGGTTGTTGACGGTGTAGGTCAAACGGTTTTGTTGAGCACCCAAATTGGCGCGCTGGCTGTTGATATTTTCCAATGCGCGGTCAATGGTCGATACAGCTGCCGAGGCGCCTGCTTGCGTTGTGATCGCAACAGCGCTCACAGAAGCTTGCAAGCCGCCCAGGCTGGAGTCGTCCAGCACCTTGCCGACCCCTTGACCGGATGCGGGTGTCGCAGTCAGAGTGGTGGTGCCATCTGAACTGTAGTTGCTGAGGTCAATTTTCCCCCCAGTGGCATTGGTCAAGGTCAGTTTGCCCGACGCATAAGCGGCAGTGATAGAGGAGCCAGCGGTGGTCAAAGCACGGTTGACTTCGGCCAAAATGTCCGCACCGCCTGCGACGGTCCAAGCGCCAGTTCGAACCACGGCGTTGGTCTGGCCATCAGAGATGGTGAAACCCACTTTGGTCTCGTCAGCACTGTTGGTGAGCACCATGGAGGTGGCCGTTGCACGACCTGCGGATGCGGTGGTCGCCCCTGTGACTGCCGAAGAGTCATCCAAGCTGGCTGAAGCGCCCTGGCTTGCTGCGTTGGTGGCGGTAATTTTTCCGGAGCCCGTTGAGCTCATATTAGCCAGAGTAAACCCGGCACCGTTCGCTTTTTCCAGCAGCACATTGTTGCCATCGACTCGGGCGGTGATGCCTGTGGCGGTGGTGTTGCTGTTGACAGCGCTGACCAAGGCCGAGTAATCATTGCCGTTCACAGTGGCGGAGATGGTTGTCGTGCCACCACCCGATGCATTGGTCAAAGTGAAGGAATAGTTATCGCTCTGAGAGAAGCTCAAAGCCATTTGAGAGGTGGTAGCCTGCACGCCATTGGTGGTTGACGCTGCACCAGCCGTGACCAAGTTGGTAGCGCCGAGGGTCGCTGTACCAGCAACAACAGCAGCTTTGCCAGTTGATGCGAACGTGTCAATTGCGACAGATGCGACTTTGGCCTCCAACTCGAGTTTTCCGTCAACAACCCGAGCCAATACTTTCGCACCGAGGCCAGCAGTGTCTGCGTTAATTTGATCGCGCGCAGCGGCGATGGCTGCTTGCAATGACTGAGAACGCGCATCTACCACGACAGCAGTTGCAACAGCTCCGATTTTGAAGGAGTACTGGGCATCGTCCTGTGTGAAGCTCATCTGCACAATATCGCCAACATCGGCTAATGAAGCTGTATCGGCCCCGCCGTTGGCAAAGGATTTGCTTGGGACATCGGCGTCTGCATCAACTCGGGTGGTCATCACCATGGCACCGGCTGAGCCTGCGGGTGATGAAGTTGCGCTAAAGTTGGTGATGGCGATTTGCTTACCTGTCGCATCTGCCAAACTGAATACACCCGCAGCACCGGTGGAGGCTGAGGCACCAGCTCCTATGGCCAGTTTCATGGCCGCGAGGGCATCAGCGGTAGAAGTACCTCCGACCGAATCTAGATTGGAAATACTAACCAATTGGTCGTTGAGGCGGAAGCTGTAGCTCTTGCCTGATTGCAAAGTCAATGACCCGGTTGCTGCTGTGGCCGAGCTGGCATTGGTGTTGGCCACACTGGTGGTCGCTGCGGTATCGGTCAATAATTTTGATGTGCCTGCACCAGAAACTGAAGCGTAGCTGGCCGTACCGTTGGCTGTAGAGCTGAATCCCGAGACTTCGATCTTGTCACCCAATTTATTGGTGATGGTCAAGACGTTGCCATTGGCTTTCACGTCCAGGTTGGCCATGGCCGCTTTGGTGTCAGCTGTTGCACCGCCAGCTGCAGCCGCAGCCGCAGCCGCAGCACGAATTTTGGCGGCAATGTCTTCGGCATCGTTGCCAGCAACAACACCGCCTGAAATGGCCAGATCAACGGTCGCCGCACCGGTGCCGTTGCCAATTTTGAGGGTAAAGCCGTAAGTGTCGTTGCCGTTGAACGCCATTTGTGAAACTGTGCTGAGGGCGGCTACACCTTGGGCCATGTTGGTCGTTGCTGCGGTGGTCACTGCGCTGCTGGAAGATGTGCCCAATGCAGCAGTGCTCAGGTTGCCAATGGCCACGTTCATGGTTTGACCGGCTTTTTCGCCGATTTGCAGCATGGCATTCATGGTGCCGTCGAGCAGGTTTTTGCCGTTGAATTGTGTTGTGGACACTACACGGTCAATTTCGGTTTTGAGCGATTGCACTTCTGCATTCAGATAGGCACGATCATTGTCATTGTTGACGTCGCTGGCGGATTGCAGTGACAACTCACGCATCCGCTGCAACATGTCGGTGACTTCGGTCAGTGCGCCTTCAGCAGTTTGCATCATGGAGATGCCGTCGTTGGCGTTGCGTATTGCAACGTTGAGACCGCTGATTTGACTGGTCATGCGGTTCGATATGGCCAGGCCTGCGGCATCGTCTTTGGCAGAATTGATGCGCAAACCTGTCGACAGTCGTTGCATGGACGCGTCCAATTTACGGTTGTTGACAGACAGCGCATCCTGCGCAATCAGGGACTTGACATTAGTGTTAATCACGGACATGAGGGTTCTCCTTAAAGATGCATGTCAAAAAAATCAGACAAGAAATCCGGACTGATTGCTTGTTAACAAATGAATCGGTGCGGATGGAAAAAACTTGACAGGTGAAATTGAAAAAATTAAGCGGTACCGTTGTGAAGCAAGCCTTTGAAGGCTTCAATGTTGTGGGCAACCTTAACCACGACTTCATTCGGTATTTGTCTAACAACTTCACCAGACTCTGTGTTTCTGACGGTGACCACGGGTCGTCCCAAAGCCTCATCCATTACGAACCCCAGCCCGAGATTGTGCTTAGAGACTTGGTTATTCAGCAGGTCGATGGCCTCTTTCAAATCTTGACGTATCTCGTTTGCGTCAAAGTGAATTTCGGCCTTTTGAGGGGGCTGAACAGCGGATGAGGACTTTTCCGCTCCGGCTGTGCGTTGCACAGCAGCCCCTCCTTGGCTTGCAAGGCTTGCAGTCGCTCTGCTGGGCGTTGCTGCGATTGAGCGTGTGATTTCAGCAGTCATATTCACTGTCCTTTCATGCCGGAAAGTGCGTGGCCCAATTGCCCTGCACTTCACAGAATTTCATTGATAGTGAATCGACTCATCAAAAAAATACTTGAGAAAAAAATGGAAAAATATTTTTTTAATTTAAGTGTTAATTTTGATTGTAAATAGAGTTCATGCCATCAAAAGTGCTCTTTAAACTGGTCTTTAAGTTATTTGTTTGACCAACAAAACTTTCCATAACAGCAAACTGTTTGGTGTAGCGCGTCAGCAGTTTGCTCATGCGTGACTCTAGCGAAAGCAACATGTCTTTCTGCTTTTCAATTTGATTTTCGGCAGAACTGGTCAGAGAGGCCAACAGACCTGTGGGGGCCAGCAGAGCATCGAGTTGTTTCACGGCGTCACCAGCCAAACCCGAGGGCACACTGGTGAGCTTGGTGGGAATGCTGCGTTTGTTGCTAAGCATTTTGACCACGGATTCAAATTGATTGGTCAGTGCTGTGTCAAGTTTCTCCTCTGATAATTCCATGGTGCCATCACGAGTGATGGTCAGTCCGAGGTCACGCAATGCTGTCATGGAAGATGCGGGAGTGCTTGATGTGTTTAAGAAAATACTCCTGACTTGTGTTTTGACTCTTTGCAGACTGGAATCTCCGACCAAGCTTGCTCCGTAGCCTTCGACAGTTGATTCTTTGTCACCTGCGACGTTCAAAACTGTAATGATGTCGTTGTACGCTGTGACCAGATCTTTGAATCTTTGCTTGATCGTTGTAGTGTCGCGATTTAGATCAAGTTTTCCAGCGCCTGTTGTCGTAGACATTAAATCAAGTGTTACCCCGGGTATGGCATCTTCGACGCGGTTACTCGGGCGACTTAAGGTGATGCCATTGACGCGGAGTGATGCATTGGCAGCCGTCTGTAAATGCGTTCCCAAATCGAGCCCACTGACCGTAGCTCCCAGGCCATCGTTGCTGTTCAGGTTGAAACTGTTGGCGGCCCCATTTTGCCCACTGAAAATGATAGTGAATGGCGTTGCGCCGCTGCCAGTGTTGACTAATTGCGCTTGAATACCCTTATTTGCTGCGTTGATCGCTGCGACTAAACCAGCAGGCGTGCTGTCCACAGCTGGGACACTGATGTTTTGAGCAGTGCCTGTGCCTACCGTGACCGAAATACTGAAGGCTTGTCCACCGTTAAGCGGCGCATCAGGACTTGCAAATCCATTGCTAACGTTTGTTTGACAGGTTGCTAGGGTTATTACTTCGATGTTGTGGCTACCACTGGTTGCTTTGCTGTTTGTTGTCGCCGTGAAAGCGCTTGATTGGCTGTTTGCGACAGAAACTGAATTGAAATCGCTGAGATCGTCCAGATTGGAGAACTTTGTTTTGAGTTCACTCAGTACATAACTGATGGCTCCCGCACCTGAAATTTTGGCCTCCGACTTGGCAATTTGCTTGTTCAGTCGGTCTTGTCTTGGCAGCTTTTCAGCATCGACCAGGCTTTGTGCCAAGGTTTTAACGTCAACACCTGAACCCGCCCCCAGAGCTGAAATGATGTTAGAGGAACTTGCCATGCTGTAAATTTGTGTTGGTAATGACTAAATTTATGAATCGGTTGAGAATTCGAAAATTTAAATAGTTTCAATTGATGTAATTGAACAAATTCAGCTGTGAGATCTTGGCAAAACTGCTTTGAGCGGCTTCAAGAGACAGCACTTGCTTGTTCATTTCGGTGATGGCTTTGGCATAGTCCAAATCCTCAATACCTGAAAGTACGGTTTTGAGGCTAAGCCGAGTGTCATCCAATACAGTTTGTTGCGACTCCAGCACGTTTTGGTCTGTACCAACTTCGGCCAATGAAAGACTTAACGCATTTTGAAGTTGGTCTAGCTCATTCATGCCACTTCGTACTTTTTCCGGGTGGCCGTCGCGCATTCCGGCAATCACCTCGTCAATGACTTGAAAAAATCCGACACCCGTGGTGTCTCCTTTTTCATTGGTACGTACTACACTCGTAAACGTTTCGGTGCCAGAACGGTTGAGCAGCACGCTACGTTGGTCTCCCACGGACACGCGCATTTGCGTTTGGTCTCCCTGATATGTGGGGTTGCCATTGTTGTCGGCTACGAAGGGAGGTGATTTGACACGACTGCCGCCAAAGATGTAGTTGCCGCTGCTGTCCTTGCTGTTGGCCAGACTCAAGGCTTGGTCGCGCAAGCCTTGCATTTCGATGGCCAGTACTTTTCTGTCTGCTGCACCCATGGTGTCGTTGGCGGCCTGAATGGCCAGCTCTTTCATGCGCAGCATCAAGTCGCTGACGCCGCTCAAGGCCGATTCCTCGGCCTGCAACCGGTTGCTCACCATGTTCAAGGCGGTCTCGTAACTGTCTTGACGCCCGATCATGGATTTGAAGCGCTCGATGGTGGCCGCCTGGTCGGGCGCATCACTCGGTGAATTGACTTGTTTGCTGCTGGCCAATTGGGCTTGGCTTTTGGCCAGACGGGTTTGACCTTGTGCCATTTGGTCTACAGCACGGTCAAACAAATAGGTGGTTGAAACTTTCATGGTCTAGGCTCACATCAGCGAATTTGGAGGACCGAATCGAACAACTGGCTGGCCACTTGCATGACCTTGGCCGAGGCTTGGTAGGCTTGCTGAAACCGGATCAGGTTGGTGGCTTCTTCGTCCAAGCTCACGCCAGAAACCGCGTCGCGGCTGGCCACCGCTTGGTCGTGCACCACGGTCAAAGCCGATTGCACAATCGAGGCTTGGCGCGAAATGTTGCCCATGTCGTTCACATGGTCGATATAGTCGCTGCCCAATGTTTTGCCGTTGCCCATGACCGGTTTGGCTTCGAGGGCCACGATCTCGAGCATGTTTTCGTTGTTGCCGGTGCCATCGCGGTTGCCGTCCAGCACAAAGCTGTCGCCCAGTTGGGGGGGCTTGGAGAAGGTCAGGTTCAAGCCTTGGAAGCTGATGCTCGCATCGGGCAGTGAGCCGTCAAACTCGCGCTCGGCCAACAAGGTGCCGGTTTTTTGGTCGGTGAGGGTGAAACGTGTCGCCGTGACAAACTTCAGGGTCATCGGGTTGTTGCGCAGCTTTTCTTTGGCGTCGAGGGCTTCGGTGGTGTAGCTGGCGGCGATCTGTGCAGCACCCGCGCCACTCACAAAAACCAACAAGTCATCGGCCGCAGGGCCATCGATGTAGGCCGCAGCGCGCAAGCCCAAACGCTGCAAATCGGCGGCAGAACCTTCGTCCGCAATGCTCAGACCAATGGTTTTGAGGGTGCCGTCGGTGCGCTCGAGGCGAACCTGACCGGTGAAGTTGCCGCCGTTCAGGCCCAGGGCATTGGGGGTCAAGCCACTCGAGCCGCTGATGCGGATGTCTTCGCCAGTATGGCCAGCGGCATTGTTCAAGACCAACTCGCCTTGGGCGCCCAAGGTGGCCGTCACATGGGTGGCGCCGCTTTGGTTGTTGATGGCATCGGCCAGCTCTTGGGTGGTGGTGTAGCCGCCCGCTGGAAACGTGATGGCGACATTGTTCAGCGACAAGGTTTCGCGCAGTCTCAATTGGCTGGCCGGAATTTGAATTTTGTTTTCGGCCACCGCGCGTACACCGGGCACATTGGCGGTGTTCACCCAAGCGGCGACGTCTTTGGCCTGCACACTGGTGCCGTTGGACGGGGTCAAGGCGCCCAGTTGCACGCCATTGAGGTGCAAGCGGTTTTCGGCAGGCAAACCGGCCCAGTTGTTCGAAATGCGGCCGCTGCTGAGCACCGGAGTTTCGTATTCGGGGGTGATGGCCTTGCCCTGGCTGTCAAACTGCTGAATGGCCACGGCCACAGCCCGCGCACCATAAAACACGGGCATCTTGCGGTAGCCCGAATCGTCTTCAATGTTCAGCAGGTTGTCGCTGTAGGTGGCATTGAGTTCCATGCCACTGGCAGGAGTCATGACGCGGTCTTGCAACTCTAGGCTCAGTGTTTGCCCCAGCAAGTGACGGCCATCGCGTGTCAGGATCTGGAGGTTTTGCCCTTCGTTCAGGGTGTCCAGATAAATGGTGGTGTCACGCATGCCGGCCGGGACGTAAGACACCGGCAGGGCGCCCGGATTGGCCGCCACATTGAGTTTGGCACCCGCCACCGCATTGCTGTTGTTCACCAGCACTTGGTCCAAGGCCGCAGCGCCGCCGTATGCCGGCGCTTGGTAGCGGATCATGGCATCCGCGGTGCCGGTGTTGGCCGCGTTTTCGATGACGCGGAAGGCCGCAGCGGCGGCAATGTTCAAGGGGTCTTTGGTGGTGATGCGCAGACCGGCGCTGGCGTGGGCCATGGCGGGGTCGAAGTCAAACAGGGCTTTGCCGGTTTGGCCATAGGCATCCACACCCGATTGGTGCAAGGTGTTGATTTCTCTGGCCAGTGTCTGGGCCAGTGCGTCCAACGACGAGCGGGTGCTGCCCAGCACCTGTTCACGAAATGCCATGAGCCCGGCGAGCTCGCCGCTGTTGATGCCCATGACCGGGGTGTTGTTGCCATAGGGGTCCAACACCAAGCGGAATTTTTCGGGGTCGGCGGCGTCAAAGCTCACGCCCAACAAGCGCGCATCGCGGCCGTTGACAATGACCTCTTGGTCTGCCGTGGCCCCCAAACCGACCGTGACCACGCCGTTGTTTTCAAAGCGGGTGTTGACTTTGGCAAACTCGGCCATCTTCAGCAAAATGCTGTCGCGCTGGTCCATCAACTCCGGCGGTTGCTTGCTGGCACTTTGTACGCGGCTCAGCTGGGTGTTCACCCGAGCCAGTTGCTGCGACAAGGCGTTGATTTGGTTGACATTGGATTCAACCGATTCTTTGGTTTCGGCATCGACCAAGTCGAGTTGCGCCGACAACTGGCTGAAGCGCGAGGCGATGCCCTCGGCATCGCGCAAAAAGCTGCCGCGCAACACGGTGGAGGCGGGATCGGCCGCCAACGAACGGGCCGACGAGAAGAATTGGTCCAGTGCGCTGGTCAGGCCCGAAGTTTGGCCGCCCATCACATCGATGACCCGGTTGGTGTAGTCCACCACCGGTTTTTGACTCTGCAAATCGCTGTTGCTGTTGCGCAGGTTGGACTCGACAAAGCTGTCGTACTGGCGCTTGATGCCATCAAAGAAAACACCGGTGCCCAGGTAGTTGTTGCCCATGGCCCGGGTGGGGCTGGCTTGGGTGCTGATGTCTTGGCGCGAGTAGCCTTCGGTGGCGGCGTTGGCAATGTTGTTGCTGATGACCGCCAGCGAGCGCTGGTAGGTGTTGACAGCAGAGCTGCTGATGCCTAACAGATCACTCATGAGTCACCCCCGGTTTGGCCATAGGCGTCGAGCGCCTTGCGAGCGGGCCGCTCAGCAGGCGCTGCAGGAGCCGACAAAGGGATAAAGCCTTGCAGTGGCTTGATGGCCGGAGCCGCGGGCAGGGGCAAACCTGTGGCTGAAGCGGGGTTCAATGGCCAGCTTTTGTCGGGCTTGTTCAAAGGGATGCCCTGGGTTTTGGCGCTGCTCATCTGCTGCAAGGCCTCTGCCGTGCTGCGCATGGCGTTGCGTTGTTCGTGGTCGCGCACCAGCATGTCGGCAATGCCCACGGTGCCGCGTTTGGCCATTTGGTGGGCCACTTCTTTGTCGAACATGCCCTGGAAAGTGTCTTCGGCCGACGATTCGTTCAGGTCACTTTTTTCGACGCTCTCGCGCATCGACTTCATCATCATTTCGATGAACATCGACTCAAATTGCTGTGCCGTCTCGCGAATGGCTTTGTTGCCGTCTTGCGCAGCCTGTCCGCGCAATTGCCCCAGACCTTGAAAGTCCAGTGCTGACTGCGTGACGGTAGAGCTGACGGGGGTAGCCATGGTTCGCTCGGGTTAGATGACGATCAATTCGGCGCGCAAGCTGCCGGAGCTTTTGAGGGCTTCGAGGATGGCGATCAACGAGGAGGGGCTGGCGCCCACTTGGTTCACGGCGTCCACGATTTGGCGCAAATCAACGCCAGGTTGGAACAAGAACATGGGTTTGTTGGGCTCGCTCACGTTGATGTCGGCGTTTTGCACCGGGGTGGTTTGCCCTTGAGAGAAGGCGCCTGGTTGCGACACTTCGTTGGTGGCCGCAATCGAGACCGAGATGGTGCCGTGCGTCACCGCAGCGGCCGTGATGCGCACATTGCGGCTGATGACCACGGTGCCGGTTTTGGCGTTGACGACCACGCGGGCAGGGGGCTCACCCGGCTGCACATCCATGTTTTCGACCATGCTCATGAAGGCCACGCGCTGGCTCAGGTCTTGGGGCGCTTGCAACGTGATGGACACACCGTCCAGGGCGCGCGCCACATCGGCACCAAAGCGGGTGTTGATGGCGCTGACGATCGCGTTGGTGGTGGTGAAGTCGCCATCGCGCACGTTCAGCACCACGCGCTCGGCTTTGTCAAAAGGGGTGTCCACGGTTTTTTCAACCTGAGCGCCACCTGGAATACGGGTCGAGGTGGGAAC
>Ga0209358_10002036_pt1 | contig 15663 bp, 14 predicted proteins | sample LauGreFa1BDMLBSN_2_FD_187574 | JGI IMG/M metagenome (GOLD analysis project Ga0209358, IMG submission 187574) | Freshwater lake microbial communities from Lake Michigan, USA - Fa13.BD.MLB.SN (SPAdes) (version 2) | ecosystem: Environmental > Aquatic > Freshwater > Lake | place: Lake Michigan, USA... | reverse complement strand
CTCCAACAGTGAAAAGGCGCTTACCCACAGCGCCACCAACACTCGAGCCCACACCAGAGAGGGGGAGTGTCACCGGCGACTTCTATAGTCACCTTTATATCGAGGAGTTCGGAGGTCGCAGATGTCAGTTGCAGAGCTTCCGCAACGTGGTGAAGGTTTTGAACGCGTTCCCCCTAATGACACCGTTGCAGAGCAAGGCGTTCTCGGTGGAATGTTGCTCAGCAAAGATGCCATTGCAGATGTTGTCGAAACTCTTCGCGGGAACGATTTCTATCGCCCTGCCCATCAAACAATTTTTGAAACAATTCTCGATCTCTATGGTCGTGGTGAGCCTGTTGATGCGGTCACCGTCTCTGCTGAGCTAACAAAAAATGGTGATCTCACTCGTGTAGGTGGTGCGCCTTATCTTCATACATTGATTGCCTCTGTTCCTACTGCTGCAAATGCTGGCTACTACGGAAAAATCGTTCGAGAGCGAGCGATTCTTCGTCGCCTTGTTGAAGCAGGAACGAAGATTGTGCAAATTGGATATGCCAGCGAAGGTGACGTTGATGATGCAGTCGATATCGCACAAGCCGAGGTCTATGCCGTCACCGAACGGCGTGTGAGTGAGGATTATCAGCAACTCAATACTTTGCTCGCTGGAACGCTTGATGAGATTGAGGCAATTGGATCTCGCGGTGGCCAACTCACTGGAGTGCCCACTGGATTTAAGGATCTTGATGAGTTAACGAACGGACTCCATCCAGGAAATATGGTTGTCCTTGCTGCTCGTCCTGCAATTGGTAAATCAACCCTTGGTCTTGACTTAGCTCGCAATGCATCAATTAAGCATGGCCTTACCTCGGTGATCTTCTCCCTTGAAATGGGGCGAAATGAGATCACAATGAGGATGCTCTCTGCAGAGGCGCGAGTATCCCTGCAGAATATGCGTTCTGGAACGATGAGCGAAGATGAATGGACTCGACTTGCTCGTCGAATGGGTGAGATCTCGAGCGCACCGCTTTTTATCGATGATTCTCCTAACTTAAATATTATGGAGATTCGAGCAAAGGCTCGTCGATTAAAGCAGCGCCATAATCTTAAATTGGTAATTATTGATTACTTACAGTTGATGTCGAGTGGAAAGCGAGTAGAGAATAGACAACAAGAGGTCTCCGAATTCTCTCGCCAATTAAAGCTCCTTGCGAAAGAGCTCGAATGCCCAGTAGTTGCAATTTCCCAGCTCAATCGTTCGCCAGAACAGCGCTCTGATAAGCGACCAATGCTCTCAGACCTTCGCGAATCAGGTTCTATTGAGCAAGATGCCGATATGGTGATTTTGCTTCATCGCGAAGATGTCTACGAGCGAGATTCTCCTCGTCAAGGCGAAGCAGATTTGATTGTGGCAAAACACCGTAACGGTCCAACGAAAACGGTAACGGTTGCATTCCAAGGTCACTTCTCGCGCTTTGTTGATATGGCGCAAAAACTGTAAAAAGTTCTCTGATTACGAATGAGCGCCTTGTCGTGCGCGCTCTGTGAGATAGATTCCCACGAGAACAGTTGCACCACCGAGAATCTGTAGCGGGGTGAGAGCTTCACTTAATACAAGCCAAGCGACTCCACCGGCTATTACCGGTTCTAACATGGCGATCACGCTTGCCTGCGAGGCCGGTATTTTCTTTACCCCATAAGTAATAAAGATATAAGGCATGATGGAACCGAAGAGAATTAAAATAGTGATTAATTGCCAGCCTGCGATGAAATTTCCAGGGCTTAACTCTTCGAGCGATAATTGAGCGGAAAAAATCTGAGTGGGAAAGCTCCATAGTGGTTGCACGATCGCAAGTGTGAGCGCTGCGAATCCAAATACGTAGACGAGCAGACTTAGTCCGTTCCTGGTTTTCACTGTCGATTCAAGGCGGAGGAAGTAGTAAGCCAGACAGAGCGCATCGATAAACGCAGCGAGCACTCCAATGCCGTCGAGTTTCAGACCTTGCCAGATTTCCGTTACAAGTAGGAGTCCAGCGAGAGCAGAGCCAATTCCCCACCACATCATCGGCTTCACGATCTGCTTGCGGAAGAAGCGGATGAAGAGGGCAATCCAAATTGGCGCTGTGAATTCAATGACCAAGGTAATGCTCACCGGCATTCTGGTTACTGCAAAGAAATAAAAAGCCTGCACGCCTGCGATTCCGATAATTCCCATCAAGGCAAGGTTGGGGAGCTCTTTTCGAGTGACCTTCAGGGATTCCCGATTGGTAATCAAGACGAAGATCAGTAAGGCAAGAAATACGCCGGTAGTCCGGATTTGAGTTAAGCGCACAGGGCTGATGCCACCAGCGATGATGAGCTTAGCCATGACTCCAGTGGTTGCGAAAAAGAAAGCGCTTGCAATTACAAGTATCTCGCCAATGTATTTTCGCATTGGCCGAGTGTACTAGAACGCGTTTTCTGAAATCTCCATTATCGCGTTATCGGTTTTTTCGATAACTGCTCGATCTACGGCGATATATGGAAGTACGTGCTCAACAAAGAATTTTGCAGCTGCAATTTTTCCCTCGTAGAACGGCTTCTCTTTATCGCTGGCGGTAGCCAATTTTTCAGATGCGATATCTGCTTGGCGAAGTAGTAGCCAGGCACAGATGATGTCGCCAACATTCATCAGCAGGCGGCTGGTATTTAAGCCTACTTTGTAAATTTCTTTTGGATCTTCTTGTGAGGCCATCGCTACACCAACCATTGCGCCAATAGATGCGTTCACTTCGTTAAGTGCGGCGCCTAGTTGCGCTTTGAGATCTGCGTGTGCGCCACCAGATGCAGCAAGTGCGCCAATCTCTTTGGCAATTTTGCGGATTGCTTTGCCACCATCTTTGACGATTTTACGGAAGAAGAAATCAAGACCTTGGATTGCGGTGGTTCCCTCGTACAACGTATCGATTTTGGCATCGCGGACATATTGTTCTAGTGGCCAATCTTGCGTGAAGCCCGAACCGCCAAAAGTTTGGAGAGATTCAGTACCAAGGAGAGTCCAGGATTTTTCGCTGCCATATCCCTTAACAATGGGAAGGAGAAGATCATTGAGCGCTTCTAGTTCGGCGAGCTTCTCGGGGCTCTCTCCGGAAGCTTGTTTGATAAGAATCTCATCTTGGATAGATGCGGTGTAGAGCACAAGCGCGCGCATCGCTTCGGCGTAAGATTTCTGCACCATCAAGGAGCGGCGCACATCTGGATGATTAATGATGGTGACGCGAGGGCTTGCTTTATCTGCAGCTTTAGTTAAATCAGGGCCCTGTACGCGGGTTTTTGCGTAGGCAAGCGCTTGGAGATATCCAGCGCTGAGCGTAGCGATGGCTTTGGTACCGACCATCATCCGTGCAAATTCAATAACTTTGAACATTTGTGCGATGCCTTCGTGCACATCTCCAAGTAGATATCCCACTGCTGGTTCTTTTTCACCGAGATTCATCTCGCACGTAGACGAAACATTAAGCCCCATCTTGTGTTCAATCTTGGTGACATAGACACCATTACGTTTGCCAAGCTCACCGGTTTTATGATCAAACATAAATTTTGGAATCAAGAAGAGTGAGAGACCTTTAGTTCCAGGTCCACCACCTTCACGTCGCGCTAAAACAAAGTGGATGATGTTCTCAGTTAAGTCGCTATCACCTGAAGTGATAAATCGTTTTGTACCAGAGATATGCCAAGTGCCATCTCCCTGGTCTACTGCTTTTGTGCGACCTGCGCCGACGTCGCTACCGGCATCCGGTTCAGTAAGCATCATTGTGGCGCCCCACTCGCGCTCAATCATTAAGCGCGCAATGTTTTTATCGCGCTCAGTTCCTAATAGATGCGCTACATGTGCAAATGCAGTTCCCGAAGCATATATATGAATAGAGGGATTAGAACCAAGAACCATTTCGGCAATTGCCCAACGAATTGAAGGTGGGATGATGGTTCCGCCAAGTTCTGCTGGTGCATCGATTCGCCACCATTCGCCATCCATATATGCGCGGTATGACTTCTTAAATGATTCAGGAAGTTTTGCATCGCCAGTCGCAGGATTGAAATCAACTCCGAGGCGATCGCTCTCAACAAACGAGGCAGCAAGATCAACTTCTGAGAGACGTTTAACTTCCTCGAGCATTCCCATTGCGGTTGCACGGTCGACCTCAGCAAAGGGGCCCTTCTCTAAAATTTCATCCCGTTTGAGCAGGTCAAAGAGGGTGAACTCAATATCGCGAAGGTTGGCTATGTAATGGCTCATGCCTCTATATTACCCGCCAGTAACTTAGCCCGCCAGCCCAGAGGGGGCACTCAGGTGCTCTTAAGGAAGGTGTTCTAGATTGGCGCCATGGAACTTTTGATAATTTTGGGTGTAGCCGCAGTGCTGGTCCTCTTTTTAATTAGCCAGTACAACAAGTTGATTCGTCTCAATGTTGCAGTCGATGAGGCATGGGCCCAGATTGAGGTTCAGCTCAAGCGTCGATCAGATTTAATTCCCAATCTTGTGGAGACGGTCAAGGGGTATGCCGCTCACGAGAGCGCAACTTTTGAGAAGGTAGTACAAGCCCGTGCAGCAGCAACTAGCGCGACAGCAGTTCCCGATGTCGCTGCCGCAGATGGCATGTTGACTCAGGCACTTCGCGGATTGCTTGCCGTTGCGGAAAATTATCCAGATCTTAAAGCTTCGGCTAACTTCCTCTCGCTTCAAGAAGAGCTAGCAACCACCGAGAACAAGGTGAGCTTTGCGCGCCAGTTCTACAACGACAATGTTCGCGCCCTCAATGTGGCAATCAAAACCATTCCTTCAAGTTTCTTTGTCGGATTCGCAAAAGTGACTGAGCGAGAATTCTATGAGGTAGAAGATCCACAAGAGCGAAATGCGCCTAAGGTGCAATTCTAAAAACTGATGAGTAATTTCAGAGCGCTCCAAAGTTCCAATAAGAGAAAAACTTTTTTCTTACTTATTGCTTTTGCATTACTAATGTGGCTAGTGGCATTTGCGGCGGTCAGTTACTTTGGCGGTAGCGGTGCAGTTGTTCTGCCAATTGCGGTCGGTTTTGCTCTGATTACCACTTGGTGGTCTTATTACTCATCTGACAAATTGGTAATTCGCATGACAGGCGCCCAAGTTTTGCAAGAGAGTGAGAACCCAAAACTATTTGGCTTAGTTCAAGAGGTCTGCTTAGCAAGTGGTTTACCAATGCCCAAAGTTGCAGTTGTAATTGATGATGCGCCAAATGCCTTTGCAACAGGTAGAAATCCAGAGCATGCGCTTATTGCTTTCACCACTGGAATCCTTGATGTAATGGATCGCGACGAACTTCAAGGTGTGGTCGCTCATGAGATGGCGCACGTTGCCAATCGCGATACTTTGGTTTCAGCAGTTGCCGCAACAACAGCAGGTGCAATCGCAATCCTGAGCGATATGTTGATGCGAATGATGTGGTTTGGTGGTCGTCGTGATCGCGAGGGCGGCAGTAATCCACTCCTCTTGGTGATTTCTCTCGTAGTGATGTTGATGGCACCAATTGCTGCAATGTTGCTCAAGGCGGCAATCTCTAGAAAACGTGAATCACTCGCTGATGCGACAGCAGTTGATTTCACTCGTAATCCAACTGGCCTTCGCAAGGCTTTAGAGATACTTGCTCGAGATTCAACGGTGGTGCAGCAGCGCTCTAATGCTGTTGCTCATATTTGGATTGAATCACCGCTCGATGGGAAATCAGTCTCTCGCCTCTTTGCTACGCATCCACCGATTGAGGAACGGATTGCAACGCTTCGCCGACTCGAAGGCAATATCTAACTTCATTTCCTGGAGCGGGCGACGGGAATCGAACCCGCGCTAAAAGCTTGGGAAGCTCTTGTGATGCCATTTCACTACGCCCGCGTGTAACGTTTCCTAAGCCTAGATAATTTGGGGTAAGGTCGCCAACCATGTTGCTCTCTGATCGCGATATCCGTGCTGAAATCGAGGCTGGCCGAGTAAAGGTCGAACCTTTCGATAAGGCGATGATTCAACCATCCAGCGTTGATGTCCGCCTGGACCGATTTTTCCGAGTCTTTGAAAATCACAAGTATGAGGTAATCGATCCCTCCAAAGAGCAACCAGAGCTAACGCGTGAAGTCGCTGTTGCAGCCGATGAGCACTTCATTCTCCATCCGGGTGAATTTGTTCTTGCAAGCACCTACGAAGTAATCACTCTTCCAGATGATGTCGCTGGGCGACTTGAAGGCAAATCTTCTCTTGGTCGGTTGGGTCTGCTCACGCACTCAACAGCTGGATTTATTGATCCAGGTTTCTCTGGACACATCACACTTGAGCTTTCGAATGTCGCTAATTTGCCAGTGAAGTTATTTCCCGGAATGAAAATCGGGCAACTCTGTTTAATCAGACTTTCAAGTCCAGCAGAACATCCATATGGAAGTGCGCTCTATGGTTCTCGTTATCAAGGACAACGTGGGCCAACGCCAAGTAAATCTTGGCTCAATTTTCATCAGAGCAAAATTAATTAAATTTCTTTCACTGGGAAAGTCAACGTAAAGGTTGTACCTCGGCCAAGTTCACTTTCAATTTCAACGGTTCCTTGATGCGCTTCCATGATTGCTTGCACGATAGATAAACCTAATCCACTTCCCTCAGCGCCGTTACGTGTGCGAGATTGGTCAACGCGGTAGAAGCGTTCAAAAACTCTCGTTTGCTGTTCGGGGGTGAGGCCAGGGCCAAGATCGCGAACTTTGATTTGAACATCCTCTTCTCGCTGAAGAAGCGAGATGGTTATTGGAGTTCCCTCCGGTGTGTGAATTGTGGCATTGACTGCGAGATTAAGAATGGCTTGATAAACTTTTAAGGAATCACCAATTATGAAAGTTTCTTCACCGGGGATTTCTACAGTGATATTTGCATGTGGAGTGCCGGCTTTTACTGCTTGCACCACCTCATCAATGAGCTTTTGTACATCAACAGCTTCATGGGCAATAGGACGAGCTTGATCTAATCGAGCAAGCGTCAATAAATCTTCTACAAGCGCGCTCATCCGTTTCGATTCATTTTCGATACGGCCAACAAGCTCTCTCGTTTTTTCTTCACCCGTTACCGCCCCTTGACGATGGAGTTCTGCGAAACCTCGAATCGCAGTAAGCGGAGTTCTAAGTTCATGGCTTGCATCTGCCACAAAACGACGTAACTTATCCTCGCTACGTCGTTGAACGGCAAAAGATTCTTCAATCCGAGAGAGCATTCGGTTCAGCGACGCAGTTAATCGTCCCACTTCAGACTCAGGTCTAGCATCTGGTAACCGCGCCGAAAGATCACCATTAGCAATGGCTTCTGCCGTGCTTTCAACCGCAGTTAGCGGCTTCATACTTACCCGAATCGCGACCCGAGAAATTACTCCCACAAGCAATAAAACTAAGAGCCCAATAAATAAGAAGAGTAACTGCAACCTTCCTAAGGTTCGTTCTACATCTTCAAGCGAGAGCGCCGCTACTGCGCTTCCAGCGCCTGAAGGTAACAAACGCGCGAGCACTCGAAAGTGTGCTCGATCTTTGATAATCGTGAACGGCTTTCCCTTTTTCTGCGCAACAACGGCAGGAGTGATTCCTGCAACCACTCGCTCAACGCGCTCAGTATTTAATTCACCACCAAGGCGGCCGATGATGGTTCCATTTGGGTCAAGCAACGTAACGCTAATTGCCGATGGAACTCTGCGAAGGGGTCCACCCATGCCATCCTGGTTCCGATCCTCGTCACGGTCAGGCTCGATTCCGGCTCGATCAAGTCGTAAAAAAGAACCACCAGCCACCGAATTTAATTGATCATCAAGTCGACCAATGAGATAACTCTTCAGCGCTGTATGAGCGGCAAAATCGGCAACGCTAATCCCAACAGCTGTTAGGACAAGAACGCTGACTGTTAGGCGATTTTTAAGGCTCGCCGTTCCGAAACGATTCTTAATACTTACGCCACCTTGCTTGGTAATCGCAGGCGATACCCCACACCACGAACAGTATGAATTAATTGTGGCTCATAGGTATCAATCTTTTTCCGTAAGTAAGAGATATAAGTTTCAACAATTCCAGCATCGCCGCGAAAATCGTATTGCCAGACGTGATCAAGTATCTGAGCTTTAGAGACCACTCTGTCAGCATTTATTAGAAGATACCGCAACAATGTAAATTCAGTTGGAGAGAGCTCAATGAGTTTTCCACCTCGACTCACTTCGTGTGTTGCCTCATTTAATTCTAAGTCTGCGAATCGAATCAATTCGTCATCGATGTCAATTTCGATATCTCCTGTGCGACGCAAAATTGCACGTACTCGCGCTACAAGCTCTTCCAGGCTAAATGGTTTAACCATGTAATCATCGCCACCGATTGTTAAACCTGTGACCTTGTCATCAGTTGAATCTTTTGCGGTCAAAAAGAGAACACCCAACTTCAATCCATCTTTCCTGAGCTTCTCACAAACTTGAAAACCACTCATGCCTGGCATCATCACGTCGAGTACCAATGCATGTGGTTTGAACTCTTCAGCAATTGCCAGAGCTTCTGCTCCGTTACTTGCAGAGCGCACATCGAATCCCGAGAATTTAAGGCTCGTAGAGATCAAATCATTGATATTTGGTTCATCGTCAACAACAAGGATCCTCTTGAGATCCTGCTTTACTTCCGGGGCAGTGGTAGCCACCTGACCTCACCTCTCAATAAAATCTTGAGTAAAGGATGCGAGATTAACCTGAGATTATCCTGAGAAGAAGCCTCAATTGGCCTTAAGGTCTTTAGGTTTAGGCCTCTGAATCTGGCGAATTACACCAATTATCGCCACGACCGAGAGAAGTACGACAAGGAGAATCAAGCCATCAACTAGAAGAGGTGGCGGCTCCCGAAGAACTGCAAATATATAGATATCGGGGATGAAGTGAGTCACTACTGCGATCAAACCCCAGATTCGCACTCTTGGCCAATCTCGAGCCAATCCTGAAATTACAACTCGAGCAGTTGCCAATCCGTACGGAATCGCAGCGCCAACATCAAAGATCAGATAGAGCAGCGCGTTTACACCATATTGACTCAACGTCCGCCAAACAACTATCGATTTTATGACCCCATAAATGACGACAAGAAGAATCCAGATTCGTTCCTTACCGGTAGTGGATAGCTTCACAAGGAGAGCGTATCGTTCCATCTTCACGCACAAACAATATGAATGCAGGGAGTTGATGTGGCCCGAGAACCGCTCCTGACGCAATCGCAAAAAGGTTTCCTACTCCACGCTTTCACTGCCAGTGGAGCTATCGCAGGCTTGTTGTCATTGGGCGCAGTGATGAATGGTCATATAAGAGCTGGTCTTATCTGGCTAATTGTCTGTCAGTTAATCGATGGATTTGATGGACCGCTTGCGAGAAGAATTGATATCACTACACATGCACCACAGATTAACGGTCACATCCTCGACTTAGTTGTTGATTACGTGACATGTGTTGTTGTACCTGTGGCGCTACTTGTCGAACTTAATATGTTGCCTGATGGACAAGAGCTTTGGTTTGCCGCGCTAATTATTTTCACTGGTGCGCTTTGGTTTGCACGAACCGATCAAGAAACCGAAGATCATTGGTTCAATGGCTTCCCTGCAGCTTGGAATATTGTCGTCCCCACTCTATTAATTCTTGATGCGAACACTTCGACTAAGCAGCTTGTAATTCTCTTCCTTTGTGGACTTTCACTCTCAAAGGTGCAATTCCCTCATATTGTTCGAGTCACAAAATTTCGACCTCTGACCTTGTCTATCGCCTTTATTTATTTTCTCTCGCTAATTTGGCTTTCTGCTCAATACCCTGATGGACCTTCGTGGGTAAAGCCAATCTTGGTTGTTGCACCTCTATACATTGTGGCGCTCTCTATTTGGAAGACATGGTTTGCCCCGACCGAGTGATTAATTAGCTAATCGAGTATTCTTGCGATATGAGCGCACTCGCAATAGTTGCCTATCTTTTCTCCATTATTGCCATCGCTATTTTGGCAATAAAAGCGCGCGAGTTAGTCGGAATTTTCCAAAAAGGTCAACCTGATCCAACTCGTTCAAGTTATCGAGGCGCACGTTTACGTAATATGTTAAAAGAAGTACTCGGTCATACCAAGATGTTGCGATTTACCGGAACGGGCATCGCGCATTGGTTTGTCATGGTTGGTTTTGGCGCATTGCTAGGCACATTAATCACTGCGTTTGGCCAGGTTATCGACCCACATTTCTATGTTCCAGGGCTAGGACAATTCACGCCATACCTATGGATTGTCGAAGCTATCGCTTGGCTTACCGGAATCGGAATTGTCACGCTCATTGGAATTCGCCAGGTCACCCGAATAAGAAATCGTGGCCGCTCCTCGCGTTTCTATGGTTCAGGAAGTTGGAAGGCTTACTACGTCGAAGCCACAATTCTTGCGATTGTTTTCTGTGTTATTGCCCTACGTGGTTTAGAAGGTGCGCTCGAGGGAGTAACTGGATGGAACGCTAAGTATCCATTGACTAGTTTTGTCGTTCAGTTTTTTAATGGCCAATCTGAAGCCTCAATAGAAAATCTGATTATCGTCGTAGCATTTATAAAAATCTTGGTATCAATGACCTGGTTTGTTGTGATTGCCCTTAACCTCACGATGGGCGTTGCGTGGCATCGCTTCCTTGCCTTCTTCAATATTTATTTTAAAAGATTTTCAGATGGGCGAAATTCACTCGGCCCAGTTCCAGAGACGCTCTCTCATGGCAAACCAATTGATTTTGAAGATCCCAAAGATGATGATGTCTTTGGAATCGGTAAGTCTGCGGATATCACGTGGAAAGGCTTACTTGATATGGCTAGCTGCACTGAGTGCGGTCGATGCCAATCTCAATGCCCAGCCTGGCACACTGAAAAACCGCTCTCACCGAAGCTTCTCATAATGGCGATGCGCGATCATGCGCTGACAAAAGTACCAAGCGATGCGCCAATGGTTGCGCTAGATGGGCCAATCACACCTGATGTGCTCTGGTCCTGTACTACTTGTGGCGCTTGCGTTAATGAGTGCCCAGTTGATATCGAACATACCGATCACATTATTAATATGCGTCGGTTCCAGGTGCTTATCGAATCTGAATTTCCTAGCGAGCTCGGAAATACTTTCAAAAATCTTGAGAAGGCTGGTAACCCTTGGGGTGCAAACCGCGCCGATAGAAATGCCTGGATTGCTGAATGTGATTTCCCCGTTCAAGTTCTCGAGGGGGAGATTCCCGATGATGTCGAGTACCTCTTCTGGGTCGGGTGCGCTGGCGCCTATGAAGATCGCGCAAAGAAGACCACCAAAGCAGTAGCTGAGCTTCTCTACCGCGCGGGCGTTACCTTTGCAGTTTTAGGCAAACGTGAAAATTGCACTGGAGACCCCGCTCGACGAGCAGGAAATGAATTCCTCTACCAAATTCTCTCTCGGGAAAATATCGAAACTTTGCAAGAAACCTTTGGCACTCGTGGTGTGAAGAAAGTTGTCGTTACCTGCCCACATTGTTTTACAACAATTGGTCGTGATTATGCGCAGAGTGGTTTTGAGCTAGAGATGGTGCACCACACCCAATTGCTCAACCAATTAGTGCGTGATGGAAAATTAAAACCAGTTACGCAGGCAACCGAGAGCGTGACCTATCACGATCCGTGTTACTTAGGGCGTCATAACGAGATTTATCAGCCACCGCGAGAGCTACTCGAGGCAACCGGAGCGAAATTTATTGAGATGCCGCGGAACAAAGAGCGTTCTTTCTGTTGTGGCGCAGGCGGTGGTCGAATGTGGATGGAAGAGAAGCTTGGTTCGCGAATCAATCTCAATCGAGTGGATGAGGTGATTGAGACCGGCGCCGATCAAGTCGCGGTCGCTTGTCCTTTTTGTCGGGTGATGGTTAGCGACGGCATGACCGCCCGCCAATCCGAGGTTGAAGTCCTGGATGTCGCCCAGCGCCTGCTCAAGGTTCTCCCACCCCGCGCGTAACGAAAGCTCGCCTGGCTCTTCATCGGGAATAAACCCCGGAAACCTTGCGTTCTCCCATATGCCAAAAGTTGAGTCGAGGCGGCTCAGGTTTTTTGATAACCTACCGCCCCGGCAAAGCCCAAAGGGCCGACCCCGCGCCACCAGCGCAGCAGTAAGAAATAAAGGAGAAAAGGAAATATGGCTAGAGCAGTAGGTATCGACCTAGGAACCACCAATAGCGTTGTCAGCGTATTAGAAGGTGGCGAACCGACCGTTATCGCTAACGCAGAAGGCGCACGGACGACCCCGTCGATCGTTGCCTTTGCAAAGAATGGCGAGGTCCTCGTAGGTGAGGTAGCGAAGCGCCAATCTGTGACCAACGTTGAGCGAACCATTCGCTCCGTAAAGCGCCACATGGGCACAACATGGAAAATTGATATTGATGGCAAGGGATACACCGCGCAAGAAATTAGCGCACGTGTTCTCCAAAAGTTAAAGCGTGATGCCGAAGCGTATCTTGGTGAAACCGTTACTGACGCTGTCATCACCGTTCCCGCATACTTCAGCGATGCGCAACGTCAAGCTACAAAAGAAGCTGGCGAGATTGCTGGATTAAATGTGCTCCGTATTATCAACGAGCCAACAGCGGCAGCGCTTGCTTACGGACTTGATAAGGGCGACAAGGAACAGACAATTCTTGTCTTCGATCTTGGTGGTGGAACATTTGATGTTTCACTCCTCGAAATTGGCGATGGCATCGTCGAAGTTAAAGCAACCAATGGTGATAATCAACTTGGTGGCGACGACTGGGATGAGAAATTAGTCAATCACTTAGTGACAACTTTTAAGAGCAAGAATGGTATCGATTTAACAAAAGATAAGATGGCGATGCAACGTATCCGTGAAGCAGCCGAAAAGGCAAAGATTGAACTCTCTTCTTCACAACAAACATCGATTAATCTTCCCTACATCACAGTTGATGCAGAGAAAAATCCCCTCTTCCTCGATGAGACTATTACTCGTGCGCAATTCCAACAGATGAGCGCCGATCTTCTCAATCGATGCAAAGTTCCATTCCAGGCCGTACTAAAGGATGCGGGAATCCCAATTAATAAGATCGATCATGTCGTTCTTGTTGGTGGATCAACCCGTATGCCAGCGGTAGTGGATCTCGTGAAAGAGCTCACTGGAGGGCGCGAGCCAAATAAGGGCGTTAACCCAGATGAGGTCGTTGCGGTCGGAGCTGCGCTTCAAGCGGGTGTTCTTAAGGGTGAAGTGAAGGATGTACTCCTTCTTGATGTCACACCGCTCTCACTTGGTATCGAGACCAAGGGTGGAATCATGACCAAGCTCATTGAGCGAAATACCACGATTCCAACAAAGCGAAGCGAAATCTTCACGACCGCTGATGACAATCAACCAGCAGTGCAAATTCAGGTCTTCCAAGGTGAGCGCGAAATGGCCGCTTACAACAAGAAGCTTGGAATGTTCGAATTAACTGGTCTACCACCAGCGCCACGTGGCGTACCTCAAATCGAAGTTACCTTTGATATCGATGCAAACGGAATTGTCCACGTATCAGCCAAGGATCTTGGCACTGGTAAAGAACAACGAATGACCATCACCGGTGGATCTGCGCTTCCTAAGGATGAGATTGATCGAATGATGCGTGAAGCAGAGTCACATGCTGAAGAGGATAAGGCTCGTCGCGAAGAGGCCGAAGTTCGTAACAACGGTGATTCACTCGTTTATCAAACCGAGAAGTTCATCAGCGAAAATGCTGAGAAGTTCAACGAGGGTGAACTTGCGACCAAGAAGAGCGAAGTTGAAATCGCGCTCGCCGATCTTAAGAAGGCTCTTGAAGGCACCGACACCGCTGCCATTAAGAGCGCAACGGAGAAGGTTGCAACGATTAGCCAAACTCTTGGCGCAGCGCTTTACGAGGCAAACGCAGCAGCTGGAGCTTCAGCGGCACCAGCAGAAGATGGTGTCGAAGACGCGGAGATCGTTGAAGAGAAATGAGCAATGAAAACTCTGCTGAAAATACTTCAGTAGCCACAGAGGAGAGCGCCCCGGAAGTTAATTCCGAGGGCGCTAGCCCTGTTGTAGAGCCAACTCCCGTTGATCCGGTTGCTGCGCTCACCAATGATTTACAGCGACTTCAAGCCGAGTATCAAAATTATCGGAAGCGAGTGGATCGAGATCGCGCCCTTTCCAGTGAATTAGCGCTCGCCGCAGTTCTGAGCGAGTTGCTGCCAGTGCTTGATGATTTAGATCGTGCTCGCGAACATGGCGAGCTAGAGGGTGGATTTAAATCTGTAGCTGAACAAATTGAGCGAACAGTTGAGAAGTTAGGTCTAACTAAATTCGGTGAAGCTGGCGCTGCGTTTGATCCACAAATCCATGAAGCTCTCATGCACTTAACATCTAGCGAGGTAAGTACAGCTACGGCTACTCAAATACTTCAACCAGGATATAGGTTAAAAGAACGCGTGCTTCGCCCTGCTCGGGTAGCAGTAACAGATCCGGAGTAAAGATGGCTGCGAAAGATCTCTACGAAAAGGATTACTACAGCATCCTTGGCGTTGAGAAAGGCGCTGATGGTGAGGCGATTAAAAAGCGCTATCGCAAATTAGCTCGCGAACTTCATCCGGATAAAACTAAAGGTGACAAAACGTTAGAGGAGAGATTTAAAGCAGTTTCAGAGGCTTATGACATTCTCTCCGACGATAAGAAGCGTGCAGAATACGATCAAGCCCGTGCGCTCTATCAACAGGGCGGCATTCCAAACGGTGGTTTCCAAGGAAATTTCTCAGCCGGTGGATTTGGCGATTTAGGAGATATCTTCGGCAATCTTTTTGGTGGTCAACGCGGCCCCCGACGTGGCGCAGATATGCAAGCCCAAGCAACTATCTCTTTTCGTGAATCCATCAACGGAACTCAACTGACATTTAACTCACCAAGTGGACCAGTAACAACGAAGATTCCTGCCGGAGTACAGGATGGTGCACGAATTCGCGTGCGCGGCAAAGGCGCACAAGGTGAAGCAGGACCTGGAGATCTCTACATAACTGTGAATGTTTCTGGCCATCCAATTTTTTCGCGTCGTGATGACAACATTCACCTCGTACTTCCGGTGACCTTTCCTGAAGCAGCGCTCGGTGCAGATGTCTCAGTGCCAACGCTCTCGGGTGAAGAGGTGACGCTTCGATTAGCCGCGGGAACTCCCAATGGAAAAGTTCTGCGCATAAAAGGGCGAGGCATCGCGCGTAAAGATGGTACGAGCGGAGACCTGTTAGTCACAATTGAAGTAGCGGTGCCACAACGAGTAGATGGCAAAGCAAAAAAGGCGCTCGAAAGCTATCAAGCAGAGAGTAAAGATGCTGATCCGCGAAGCGAGTTCCGAAAGCGAGCGCAATCGTGAGCGACGAAGAGCTCAGTAAGGGTAAAGAGTTGGGAGATGAAACTCCTGTCTATGTAATTTCTGTTGCTGCTGAGTTATCAGGGATGCATCCACAGACGCTGCGTCAATATGACCGATTGGGATTGGTCTCACCGGGGCGATCAAGTGGTCGGGGTCGACGTTATTCACTCCGTGACATCGTCTTACTCCGCAGCATCGCAAAACTGACCAATGACGGAATAAACCTGGCAGGAATAGCTCGAATTATGGAGCTAGAAGAGACG
>Ga0209358_10002034_pt1 | contig 15666 bp, 6 predicted proteins | sample LauGreFa1BDMLBSN_2_FD_187574 | JGI IMG/M metagenome (GOLD analysis project Ga0209358, IMG submission 187574) | Freshwater lake microbial communities from Lake Michigan, USA - Fa13.BD.MLB.SN (SPAdes) (version 2) | ecosystem: Environmental > Aquatic > Freshwater > Lake | place: Lake Michigan, USA... | reverse complement strand
GGTCCAGACCGCAATACCACCGAGCCCATCGGCTCGCTCGCCGGCTCCGGATGGCAGTGGACGGGCCAGTTCAACTCCTTCTGTGGAGTCCCGGTCGGTCCTTCCTCCTTCCTGACGGCCGGCCATTTCGGCGGAAATGTCGGCGACCGCTTCACCTATCAGGGCAAGAGCTACCGGACCGTGGGATTCGAGGCGGATTCATCCTCCGACCTTCGCCTCTGGCATGTCAGCGGGGTTTTTCCCACAACGGCGACCGTCGCCACCGAGGACCTTCACCCGGGAGAGCTCGTGGTGATCATCGGACGCGGCGCACCCAAGGGATCGGAGATCCTCGCAGACCGGGGAGAAGGACCGGCTCTGGCGGGTTGGAATTGGGGCAACCTCGATGGACGTCAGCGCTGGGGAACCAATGCGATCGCCCAGCGTCTTGACGGCTCCGCAGTAGGTCTGTTTGGCCCGCTGGTCCGCTGCAGCTTCGATGGGGGAATCGGCGACGACGAAGCCTGTATTTCCGGCGGCGACTCCGGTGGCCCCATGTTTGTCCGTCGCGGACAGACCTGGCACCTCGCCGCAATCCAGTTCGGCGTGGAGGCTGCCTTCAATACCACCCCAACCGGCCCGGGGGCCAACGGCCTGGTCTTCGACTTCAGAGGCCTGTACCGCGGATCCGAGGGCAAATGGCAACTGGAGGCCTTCGAGGCCAGCAACCCCGTGCCGGCCTCGTTTGTCTCCACCCGGATCATGCCCAGACGGGCCTGGCTCGACGCCGGCCTCGCCAAGGCACCAGAGCCTCCCACCTTGCAGGACGCTCCGTCTCCGGAGGGACCCTTTGCGAAGACGGAAAGCGCATCCCTGGACCCGGTCTCGCGGACATTCCGGGTCCCGCGAACAGAAGACGCCCGCTTCTTCCGGCTCCATGGAACCGCCGGACTGGTGATCACCCATGTGCAAGGGGAGGCGAATCACCTGGTACTCGAGTATGACTGAGCCAGGCAACCCATCCTCAATCACCCTCCACCCGCCGCACCGAGGCATTCATTGGGTTGCATTACTCGCCTGGATCTTCCTGACGTTCCCTGCGCGCCCTGCCGGGTTCCGATTCCCACTGGAGCAGGGCAAGTTCTATCGACTCGAGGGAACAACCAACGCGGATAGCTGGACCGTTCTCGAACCCGCCATCTTCGGCGACGCTCCCGAATGGGTTCGTTCCAGATCAGACTACCCTGCCGCAATCCGGGAAGTCCGCCTCGTCCAAGAATCGGTCGTCGACCTCAACCCCACTCTGGAAAAGCTCCGGGCGAAGCACGGGGTCCCCGCACTCGCTGCGATCCTCGTCCGGTCCAACCGGGTGATCGCCGCGGGCGCGGTCGGTGTCCGGGTCCAGGGATCGGAAATCCCGGTCGAAATGGGTGACCTTTGGCACCAAGGGTCCATCACCAAATCCATGACCGCGACGCTGGCCGGGATCCTCGTCGACGAAGGTCGGATCCACTGGACGAGCACGCTCGGCCAGATCCTGGGGCCAAGGGTACCCGGCATGCACGAGGACTGGCGTGACGTGACACTGGGACAGTTGCTCCGTCACCGGAGCGGCGCCCCGGACCACGATGAACTCGTCCGGAACAAGATCTGGGACGCGATCTGGAATCAGCGTGGCCCCATGTCGGGACGCCGGCTTCACTGGTTGACCGCCGTCACGACCAACCCTCCCCCAACCGCGCCGGGAACCCGCTTCGTGTATTCCAACACCGGCTACGTCTTCGCCGGCATGATGCTCGAACAGGTTTCCGGACAACCGTGGGAAGACCTCCTCCGAACCCGACTCTTCCTGCCCCTCGGCATGCACACCGCCGGTTTCGGTCCGCCCGCAACCCGCGGCCACACAAACCAGCCGTGGGGCCATGAGTGGATCCATGGCAAGCCCTCGGGGATCCCACCCGGCCGCAACGCGGACAACCCCCAGTCTCTCGGTCCTGCGGGCACGGTCCACGGCTCTCTCTTCGACCTGGCGAAGTACCTGATGTTCCATGCCCGCCCCGCCGAGGCCGAGGGTGTCCGCCTGGTTTCGCCGGAAACGTTCCAACGGTTGCATGAGGCGCCGGTGGGAGAGTCCTACGCCTTCGGCTGGCACGTCATGAACCGCGCCTGGGCCGGCGGGGACGTCTTGCATCACACCGGATCCAACACCCAGTGGTTCAGCAACGCCTGGATTGCTCCCGGCAAACAGGCCGCCCTGATCGCTGTAACCAACATCGGCGACGGCTCTGGAAAGAAGGCGTTCAACGTCACGGACGAGACCCTGGGCCGCATGATCGCCAACCACGTGGGCCGCTGAAGGTCCACGGAAGCGGATTTGCCAGCCAACCGGGATTCCGCCAAGGTCCCGCCGTTCCACTGCCCGTTCGCCTGGCGCAATTCCTGTCGTCATGATTTCTGCATCTCATTCACGCCTGCCCCGCACCGTCATGCTGTGGGTAGCCTCCACCGGTCTGCTCCCCGCCGCCGTGGTCATCAACGAAATCCATTCAACCCCCGACGTGGACCAGGAACGGATCGAGTTCGTTGAACTCTTCAATGACGACACCCAAACGGTGAATGTCGCCGGCTGGCGACTCGCCGGCGGCACGGAGTTCGTCCTGCCTCCGGGCACATCCATCGCCCCGGGTCAGTTCCTCGTCCTCGCACAGGATCCGGCCGCCCTGCGCCAGAAGTACGGCTTTGCCTCCGCCCTCGGCCCATGGACCGGGCGACTCAGCGGACGCGGTGAACGCGTCCGACTGCTGGATGCCGCAGGTGCTGAGGTCGACAGCGTCAATTACGAACTCGGCTTCCCTTGGCCAACGGTCGGCGATGCCCCGGGCAATTCCCTGGAACTGATCCATCCGTCCCTCGACAACACCCTCGGCGGCCATTGGCGTTCCTCCACCGCTGCTGCCACTGTCTTTCCCGACATCCCCCTCCTCGCCTCCGCCGGGATCTGGAAATACCGCAAGGGCACCAACGAACCTTCTGCCTCAACCGGGACCTGGCGGACGATCCAGTTCAACGATTCCACCTGGGCCTCCGGTACGGCCCCCGTTGGGTACGATCCGGATGTTCTGGGGCCCGCCACCACCGGCGGTACCCGTTTGGACGACATGCGGAACGGCTACAGCACGTTCTACCTGCGCCGAACGTTCGATGCACCCGGCTCTCCTGCCTACAAGTTCGCCCGTCTCGAAGCGCTGTTCGACGACGGCTTCAAGGTCTGGATCAACGACACGCTCGTCCTCGCCCGCGATATGGACTCGTCGGAGGTCCCGTTCAATGGCGTGTCGACCAGCGTCCGCGAAAACAACACCTACGAACCAATCGACGTTTCCATCCCGACCGGATTGCTCCGGGAATCCGGGAACGTCATCGCGGTCCAAGTGGCCAACGCCAGCATCGGCGGCAGTTCCGACTGTTTCTTCGATTGCCGCCTGACACTGATTGGCGGAACCACCGGACAGGGGCCCACGCCCGGCCTCGTCAACCGCACTTTCGCCACCAACGCGCCGCCCGCCCTCCGACAGATCAGCCACACACCCGAACAACCACGCTCCGGCCAACCCGTCGTCATCTCCATCCGGGCAACCGATCCCAACGGCATCAGCCAGGTCCAGTTGCAATATCAGGTCGTCCGGCCGGGCGAATACATCCGGTTCGATGCTCCCGAGTACACCACCAACTGGACGACCGTCACCATGAACGATGCGGGTGCCTCCGGCGATGCCCTCGCCGGTGATGGTAACTTCGCTGCAGTCATTCCCGGCTCGACCCAAACTCATCGTCACCTCATCCGCTATAGGATCCGCGCAACGGATTCACTCGGGGCCACGGTGGTCGTTCCATACAAGGATGATGCAGGCCGAAACTTCGCCTACTTCACCTACGACGGTGTCCCCGCGTGGACCGGGGCCGTCCGCCCGGGAGCCGCCGGAACCATCGGCCAGGCTTTCACCGTCTCCACCAATGAGATGAACCGGTTGCCCGTCTACCATCTGCTCGGCCGCAAACAGGATGTCGAAGACTCCACCTGGCGGGACCGGAGTCATGGCGACGAGTACTTCTGGACCGGCACCCTCGTCTACGACGGTCAGGTCTACGACCATGTCAAATTCCGACCGCGCGGTGGCGTCTGGCGCTACGCCATGGGGAAGAACATGTGGAAATTTGATTTCAACCGCGGCCACGACTTCCGCGGCCGTGATAACTGGGGCCGACGCTTCAATGCCGACTGGGCGAAGCTCAACCTCGGCTCCAGCATCCAGCAGGGTGACTACCTTCACCGCGGCGAACACGGCATGTTCGAGAGCGTCGGCTTCCGACTCTTCGAACTCACCGGAGCCACGGGATGCGATACAGCCTATGTCCAGTTCCGCATCATCGACGATGCCTCCGAAACGAACCCAAACGACCAGTTTTCAGGCGACTTCTGGGGGATATATCTGGCCATCGAGCAACCCGACGGCCGGTACCTGGAAGCTCACGACCTGCCAGACGGAAACTTGTATAAGATGGAAGGCGGCTTCGGTGACCCGAACAACCTGGGCCCCGACGGACCCTCGGACTCATCGGACCTGTCCGCCTTCATGACGGCGTACAACAGCCCGCGGACCGAGACCTGGTGGCGGACGAACTTCAACCTTCCCTCCTACTACGCCTATCAGGCGGTCGTCCAAGGCATCCACCACTACGACATCGCCGACGGAAAGAACTACTTCTTCTACCGGAACCCCACCAACAACCGCTGGCAAACCGTGCCGTGGGATCTCGACCTCACGTGGTCAGATAACATGTACCGCGCCGGCCAGACCGGCGGTGACGAACCCTTCAAGAGCCGCATCCTCTCCAACTTCAACCTCTCGAACCCAGCCTTCCCCAACATCAACCGGGAGTTCCGCAACCGGGTTCGCGAAATCCGGGACCTTCTCTGGAACACCGACGAGGCGTTCCGACTCCTCGACGAGCAAGCCCGACTCCTGCGCGGAACCAACCAGTGGAGTCTCATCGATGCCGACCGTGCCCAGTGGGACTATAATCCCGTGATGGTGAACGGGGCCCTCGTCAACCCCAGCAAGGCCGGACATGGGCGCTATTATCAGTCCGGCGTCGGAACCCGGGACTTCAATGGCATGGTCGCCAAGATGCGCGACTACATCCGCTACCGCGGATCCAATTCGTTCTTCTCGCTCGACGTCATCAGCAGCGAACCCAACCGACCCATCCAACCAACCGCATCGTTCACGGGAACAGCGGGTTTCCCCGTGGATGCCCTCCGCTTCGAAGCTTCCCGCTACTCCGGCAGCGCGCCCCAGGCCGCCGTCCGATGGCGGATAGCCGAAATCACCCGCACAAACCATCCGGCATACGATCCGTCACGCCCCCTGCCCTACGAAATCACCGCCGTGGTTGAATCCGGCGATCTCCCTCCCAACACGACTTCCTGGACGCCCCCCGCCGGAACCTTGCGTGTCGGTCGACTGTACCGCGCCCGCGTCCAGACGGTCGACACCACCGGTCGCAACAGCAACTGGTCGACACCCATCGAGTTCACCGGTGCAGAACCCGTCACGATCTCCTCCCTCGCCTCGGACCTGGAGTTCACCGAACTCATGTATAATCCGACAGCAGACGGCTTCGAATTCATCGAATTCCGGAACCGGAACCCGCGACTGGCCCTCAACCTGACCGGCGCCCGCTTCTCTGCCGGAGTAGACTTCGACTTCAGCCCGGGTACGGTGCTGAACCCGGGCCAATACGCCTTGGTGATCCGATCCACCAATATTCCCGCCTTCCGGCAGGCCTACGGACTCCATCCGGGAATCATCGTCCTCGGCAGCTACGGAGGCGCCCTCGCCAACGAGGGAGAGACGGTCACGATCCGTGCCTCGGCAGGCTCCACCAACGCGGCGTCGATCCGATACCTTTCAACGCCCCCATGGCCAACCTCGCCCAATGGTTCGGGATTTTCCCTTGTGCCTGCACCCGGTGGAAACCCGGATCCCGGCCTACCCCAGCATTGGAAGGCCAGCAACCTCCCAGGCGGTTCACCCGGCGGCCCGGATGACCTCACCATCCAATCTGCCGAGCGAGTCTCGGGCGGCCTCCGCATCCGCTATACAGGCGGCGATGCCGGCATCCAGGTCTGGGCATCCTCGAACCTCACCCACTGGATTCAGGTCTCGGTCAGAGCCAGCCTGGGCAACGTCGTCGTACCGGATACCTCCGGTGCCGACCACGGATTCGTCCGCCTCATTCGGGCGCCCTAATGTCTTGGACAGGATCAACCCGGAAGCGACCGATCCTCGCAGGCATCCTCGACGAGACGGAACGTTCCGGAATCCACGTCCAACCGTGCGCGGATTCCCCAAGGCAGGCTGCGCTTCCGAGCCTCGTGCCCATAGGCATAGCCTCGAACACACGGCACCTTCAACCCAACCAGAACCTCACTCAGGATCTCCGGCAACGTCAGGGCAGGCTTTCCAGGCTCTACAGGCCCGCAATCCGTGAACTGCCCAAGCACCAATCCTGCAATCCGATCCAACACGCCGGCCAACCGCAACTGCACCAGCATTCGGTCCAGACGGTGCAGATGCTCATGGATGTCTTCGAGCACCAGGATCGCGCCCTCCAGAGCCGGAAGATAGGGCGTCCCGAACAAGGACATCACCAGCGAAAAACACCCTCCAACCAACGGTCCCTCCACACAACCGCCTCGAACCGGAACCCACGGCTCGCCTTCTGGATTCCCAAGGCTCCAGCCCACTTCCTCGCCGCGCACCAGCGACCAGAAATGCCCTTCCGTGAACGGATCAGGTGTACCACGGAATTCCACGCCCGCCATCGGACCAGACACCGTCACCAGTCCAGACCGAGCGAGAAGTCCCATCTGGAGCGCTGTCAGATCGCTGTATCCAACAACCCATTTTGGATCACGCCGCACGGCCTCGAAGTCGACCCCTTCCAATAAACGACCGCTTCCATAGCCGCCTCGGACGGCCATGATCATCCGCACCTCAGGATCCCTCAGGAAACGGTTGAAGTCCGCCACACGTTCGTTGTCAGTCCCGGCGAACGTCCCGTGCCGAGCACGCACATGTTCCCCCAGTCGAACCCGATATCCACGCGCCTCCAACGCTCGGGCACCGATGTCGATCCGTTCCGCCGGCACTGGAACCCCTGCTGGGCAAACCAATCCAATGGTCTGACCCAACTCCAGACGGGCTGGCTTCAGTCGATTCACTTGGCCAATTCTGACGTGCCGGGCAGACAACCTTCAATTCCTGTCCCCGGCAAGCTGCAGGAAAACAACGACCAAAGGTAGTGAACGATCTTGTTCCCGATTCCCACCCTGCGCACCTACAGTCTGACCTCGATACTGCATGCCATGAAACTCGATACTCTTTTCCTGCTCCGCCACGACTTCGTCGATGGCGTCGAAACCGGCTACTACTGTCCCGAGTGCGCCGAAATCAATGGCGTCCTCCATTACTATCCGAAGCTGCGGCACCAACTCGACATCCGATATGTCGATTTCACACGCCCCAGACCGGAGATCATCTCCCTCGTGGGACCATCCAACCAATCCTGTCCGATCCTGATTCTGGCACCCGATTCTGCCCACTCCCCGGATTCCCAACTGGGCGAGGACGGCAAACTCCGCTTCGTCGCCGGAGCAAATGCCATCGGCAAATACCTGCACCGCGCGCACGGTTCCGGCCAGCCACACTGAAGATCTCCCGCCACCGTCGCCAACCGAGCCACCCACTCGCGCGGCTCGATCCAAAAAGCAAAAAGGGCACCCGAAAGCGGGTGCCCCTGTTTCAACACTCCTGCCGGGCAGATTAGCCCAGGAGAGGGTTGGAGGATGAATCCTCAGACTCCGGCAGGTCAAACCCGGGGGCCTCTTCCACAGGCACCTCACCGAGAGTCCGGACATCCAGGTCACGGTGGCCACCAAAGCCAGTACCAGCCGGGATGATGTGACCCATGATCACGTTCTCCTTGAACCCACGGAGACCATCGCTCTTGCCCAACGTAGCCGCCTCGGTGAGAACACGAGTCGTATCCTGGAACGAGGCCGCACTCAGGAAGGATTCGGTCTCAAGCGAAGCCTTGGTGATACCCAGCAGAACGGGGACGCCTTCAGCAGGCTTACCACCGATCGCCTCGATCCGGCCGTTCTCGTCCTCGAAGGCAACCTTGTCGATCTGCTCTCCCCACAGGAACACGGTGTCGCCCGGTTCCGTGATACGCACCTTCTTCAACATCTGGCGGATGATGATTTCAATGTGCTTGTCGTTGATCGTAACGCCCTGAAGGCGGTAGACCTCCTGAATCTCGTTGACCAGATGCTCCTGAAGCTCCTGAGGTCCGCAGACATCCAGAATCTCGTGCGGAACAACCGGACCGTCGGTCAGCTGCTGCCCCTTCTTCACGAAGTCGCCCTTGTAGACGATGACGTGCTTGCCCATCGGGATGAGGTGCTCCTCTTCCTGATTGGTTTGGGGATCCTTGACGACCACGCAACGCTTTCCGCGGACACTGGAACCGAAGTCGACCACACCGTCGATCTTGGCGATTTCGGCGGCATCCTTCGGACGGCGGGCTTCAAACAACTCAGCAACACGCGGCAAACCACCGGTGATGTCCTTCGTCTTCGAGGCCTTACGCGGCGTCTTGGCCACCAACGCACCCGCATGGATCTCGTCACCCTCGGCCACGACCAAGTGCGCGCCAGCAGGAATCGGATACTGAGCCAGCGGCTCTCCACGCTGATCCTCAAGGATGATGGTCGGGTGCAGGTCCTCCTTGTGGTCGATGATAACCATGTCTTCCGTGCCAGTGGCCTCATCGACCTCCTGCTTCATGGTCACCCCTTCAATGATGTCCACAAACTTCACACGGCCGCCCTTTTCAGAGATGACCGGGACATTGTAGGCATCCCACTCGACGAAGACCTCGTTCTTCTTCACCTGACCGCCATCCGGGATCGAAATCACGGAACCAATCACGATCGGATGCGTCTCCAGTTCCTTGCCTTCCGGCGAGAAGATGGTGAGCGAACCATTCTTGTTGAGGACGATGCTATTGCCGTCTTCCAACGTCACGTAACGGAGGTCGTTGTAGCGAACCGTACCGTCGTACTTCGTCTTGATCTGCGGCTGCTTGTAGGTCTGCGAGGCCACACCACCGACGTGGAAGGTACGCATCGTCAACTGCGTACCAGGCTCGCCAATCGACTGCGCCGCGATGATTCCAACAGCCTCACCGAGCTTCACGATCCGGCCCGTCGCCAGATTGCGGCCATAACACTTGGCGCAAACACCGTGCTTGGTCTCGCAGGTCAGCGCCGAACGGATCTTCACCCGCTCAATACCAGCCCGCTCGATTCCCTTCGACTTGACCTCATCGAACTCCTCAGCAGCTCCGATGATCTTGTGCTTCAGGTCGGCCGGATCATAGATGTCCTCGGCCGAGTAACGGCCAAAGATACGCTCACTGATCTTAACAACCTCTTCCTCACCTTCGTAAATCGAGGCAACCGAGATCCCGTTCGTCGTACCGCAGTCAATGCGCCGGACAATCACGTCCTGTGCCGCATCCACCAACTTACGCGTCATGTAACCGGAATCCGCGGTCTTGAGCGCGGTGTCGGCCAACCCCTTGCGGGCGCCATGGGTCGAGATGAAGTACTCCAGCACGGTCAGACCCTCGCGGAAGCTCGAAAGAATCGGCTTTTCGATGATCTCACCACTGGGCTTTGCCATCAGACCACGCAGGCCAGCCAACTGACGGACCTGCGCCTTGTTACCACGCGCACCGGAATCCACCATCAGGTGCACCGGGTTGAATTCCTTCTTACCCTGATTGTTCTGAAGGGTCTTGAGCATCACCGCGCCAATCTGGTCAGTGCAGTGAGTCCAGATGTCGATGACCTTGTTGTAGCGCTCCTGATTGGTAATGACACCCTTCCGGTGCTGCTTGTCGACCTCGGAGATCTGCTTCATCGCATTCTCGATCTCCTTCTCCTTCTCGATCGGGACAATCATGTCGTCGATACCGATCGAAACGCCCGCTCGAGTTGCTTCCGTGAAGCCAACTTCCTTCAGCTTGTCCAAGGTCACAACCGTGCGTTCGTGACCGCAGTACTTGTAACAGTTGAAGATGACATCTCCCAACTGGCTCTTGCCAATGGGCTTGTTGATGAACCCAAGATCCGTGGGCCAAATCTCAGAGAACAACACGCGACCCACCGTCGTCTCGATGAGCTTGGAATGGGCGTCACCATACTTGCTCTCCCGTCCCTGATCCGGGTTGAGCAGGTGGATCCGGTCGTGCGTCTTCAAGGCCCCGTCGTTGTGGGCGAAAATCACTTCCTGCTTCGTTCCGAACAGCATCAACCGCTCCTTCTCGCGGCGAGGCTTGCGCGGCTCCGCGGTCAGGTAATAGCAACCCAAGGTGATGTCCTGGGTCGGCGTCATGATCGGCTTGCCGCTGGACGGGCTGAAGATGTTCAGCGGCGCCATCATCAGCAACCGGGCTTCCAACTGGGCCTCGACGGACAGCGGCACGTGTACTGCCATCTGGTCACCATCGAAGTCCGCGTTGTACGCCGTACAAACCAGCGGATGGATCCGAATCGCCTCGCCCTCAATCAGCACGGGCTCAAACGCCTGGATCGACAGACGGTGAAGCGTCGGAGCGCGGTTCAAAAGCACCGGATGTCCCTTGGTCACCTCTTCGAGGATATCCCAGACCTCCGATGACTGGCGCTCAATCATCTTCTTGGCTGACCGAACCGTGTGGACGTACCCCAGTTCCTTCAACCGCCGGATGATGAACGGCTCGAACAGGACCAACGCCATCTTCTTAGGAAGTCCGCACTGGTTCAGCTTCAGCTCAGGACCAATGACGATCACCGAACGGCCGGAATAGTCGACGCGTTTGCCCAGCAGGTTTTGCCGGAAACGACCGGACTTGCCCTTCAGCATGTCCGAGAGCGACTTCAACGCACGGTTGCCGGCGCCCGTCACTGCACGGCCATGACGACCGTTGTCGAACAACGCATCCACCGCCTCCTGCAGCATCCGCTTCTCGTTCCGGATGATGACCTCAGGGGTCTTCAACTGGAGCAGATTCTTCAACCGATTGTTCCGGTTGATGACTCGGCGGTAAAGGTCGTTGAGATCCGACGTCGCGAAGCGACCGCCTTCCAGCGGAACCAACGGGCGCAGGTCAGGAGGAATGACCGGCAGGACCGTCAGAATCATCCATTCCGGACGCATCTTGGCCTTCGAAAAGCCCTGAAACAGCTTGATCCGCTTGGCGATCTTCTTCCGGTTCTGCTTCGACTTGGTCTCCTGCATCGCGATCGCCAACTCGTCGATCGTCTTCTCCAGGTTAGTCTTGCAAAGCGCATCACGAACCGCCTCAGCACCCATCTTCGCCGAGAACGCGTCCGGACCATAGGTCTGGCGGGCCTCCCGGTACTCGTGTTCGGAGAGCAACTGATTCTCCTTCAACGGCGTATTGCCCGGATCAATCACGAGGTAATCCTCATAATAGATCACGCGCTCCAGATTCCGTGCCGTCATGTCCAACATCAGGCCGATGCGCGACGGCATGCACTTGAAGAACCAGATGTGCGAGACGGGAACCGCCAACTCAATATGACCCATGCGCTCACGCCGAACGCGCGCCAGAGTGACCTCCACACCGCACCGATCGCAGACAACTCCACGGTGCTTGATGCGCTTGTACTTACCGCACGAGCACTCCCAGTCCTTGACGGGACCGAAGATGCGCTCGCAGAAGAGGCCGCCCTTCTCGGGCTTGAACGTGCGATAGTTGATCGTCTCAGGGTTCTTGACCTCACCCTTCGACCACGACCGGATAATCTCCGGCGACGCGACGTTGATCGCGACGTGGTCCACCAAATTGACCTTGTCTAGGCCCAGCAACTCGCGGGCGGTGTCCTTGGAAGGAAGCATAACGTTAAGGTTCAGCAGGACTGTTCTGTCGGTGGGGGGGTTAGACGAGGGCGGCCAACAAGTTACCCTGATCCTTCGGCGCATCCGCCGGGTTTGAATAGCCGACCTTCACATCAAGGCCGAGCGACTGCATTTCCTTCACGAGCACGTTGAACGACTCGGGAATGCCCGCTTCAAGGGAGTTATCGCCCTTGACGATGCTCTCGTAGATCCGGGTACGGCCCTGGACGTCGTCCGACTTTACAGTCAGCAACTCCTGAAGCGTGTACGCGGCGCCGTAGGCTTCCATGGCCCACACTTCCATTTCGCCGAACCGCTGACCACCGTACTGGGCCTTGCCGCCCAACGGTTGCTGCGTAACGAGCGAGTACGGGCCAACGGCCCGCGCATGGATCTTGTCGGCAACCAAGTGACCCAGCTTCATCATGTAGATGTAGCCTACGACAATCTCCTGATCGAACTGTTCACCCGTCCGACCATCAATCAGGTGGACCTTCCCGTGCTCGGGCAAACCCGCGTCCTTCAGATAACCACGGATCTGAGTTTCCTTGATACCATCGAACACCGGGGTGGCGATACGGATGCCCAGAAACTTACAGGCCCATCCCAAGTGGGTCTCGAGGAGCTGACCGACGTTCATCCGCGACGGTACACCAAGCGGATTAAGAACAATCTCAACCGGGGTACCGTCCTGGAGGTAAGGCATGTCCTCTTCAGGTACGATCCGCGCAACAACGCCCTTGTTGCCGTGGCGTCCGGCCATCTTGTCACCGACCGACAGCTTGCGCTTCGATGCGATGTACACCTTGACCTGCTTGACAATTCCGCTGTCGACCTCTTCGCCAGCCTCAATCCGTTCGACTTCCTCCTCGTGCTGCATCTGGAGATCTTCGAACTTCTTTTTGAACTGTCCGATGATCTCGTTGATCTTGTTCCTGATCGGGGAAGGATCAATCTCGATCCGGTCGTAAACCCCAGCGAGCTTCTTGAGGAGAGTCTTGGTGATCTTTCTGTTGGCGGGAATGATGATCTCACCCGTTTCACTGTTGACCACGTCGAGCGGAATCTTCTCACCCAGAAGGATGTTCGACAGCGCCTCGGTCAACTGCTCCAGCAACTCCTCACGCTTGACCTTATAACCCTCCTCAATCTCCTTCGCAGCCCTCTTGGGCGGCTCCTTGCCAGGTGCCGGCGGCGCCACTTCGCGCTTCATGGGCTTCACGCCGTCCGCCTTGGCGGACACCTTGACGTCCATGACAATACCGTAAGTTCCGGAAGGCACCTTGAGTGACGTATCCTTCACGTCGGCAGCCTTCTCACCGAAGATAGCACGGAGAAGACGCTCTTCAGGAGCCAACTCCGTCTCCGACTTCGGCGTGATCTTGCCAACCAGGATGTCACCTGGCTTCACCTCGGCTCCAATCCGAATAACACCGTCGAGACCCAGGTTCTTGAGCGCCTCCTCACCCAGATTCGGGATATCCCGCGTGATCTCTTCAGGCCCGAGCTTGGTATCGCGTGCGACCACCTCGAATTCATCGATGTGGATCGATGTGAAAATGTCATCCTTGACGATCTTCTCGGAGATCAGGATCGCATCCTCGAAGTTATAGCCGTTCCAAGGCATGAACGCGACGAGCACGTTGCGTCCGAGGGCTAGTTCGCCGCCGGCAGTACACGGGCCATCAGCCAGAACCTGGCCCCTCTTCACGGAGTCACCCTTCGCAACCAAAATCTTTTGGTTGATACAAGTGGCTGCGTTGGAACGCATGAACTTCCGAACCGGGTAAACCCACAGCCCATCCTCAGGCGTATGACGGATCTTCTTCTTACCCTCCGGCAGCTTGCCATCCTTGGTGATGATGATCTGGCTGCCGTTGACCGAAGCCACCTTCCCCGCCTCCTCGGCCACAATGACAGCTCGGGAATCCCGGGCCACCCGCTCCTCCAGACCAGTCGCCACCAACGGCGCTTCCGTAACCAGAAGCGGGACGCCTTGACGCTGCATGTTCGATCCCATCAGGGCTCGATTCGCATCATCGTGCTCAAGGAACGGAATCAACCCGGCAGCAACCGAAACCAGCTGCTTCGGCGACACATCCATGTAGTCAACCTTTTCAGGATCGACATCGATGAAGTCTCCCTTGTTCCGGCAAGTTACCAGATCCGTTACAAAGCGACCCTTCTCGTCAATCGCGGCATTCGCCTGCGCAATCGTGAACCCTTCTTCCCGGTCTCCCGTCAGGTACTCGATCTGTTCTGAAACCCGCCCGCTCACAGCCTTCCGGTACGGAGTCTCGATGAAACCGAAATCGTTGACCCGCGCATAGGTGGCCAACGAGGCAATCAAGCCAATGTTCGGACCTTCCGGGGTTTCGATCGGACAAATTCGCCCGTAGTGCGACGGATGCACGTCGCGAACCTCGAAACCTGCCCGATCTCGGCTCAAACCTCCGGGCCCGAGGGCCGACAAACGCCGCTTGTGGGTCAACTCAGCCAGCGGGTTGATCTGGTCCATGAACTGGCTCAACTGTGACCGACCAAAGAAATCCCGGACGACCGCCGAAAGCGCCTTGGGATTGATGAGCTTCTGAGGCGTCATCGTGTCCATGCTCTGATCAAACAGCGTCATACGCTCCTTGACCAATCGCTCGGTCCGGGCCAACCCGACGCGGCACTGATTGGCCAGCAATTCGCCGACCGTCCGAATCCGACGGCTACCCAAATGATCAATATCATCCAGACTGCCCTCGCCCTTCTTCAGTCGCAGAAGATACTTGGTCGCCCCAAGAAGGTCACGCCCACGCAGGATGCGATCCTCGCCATCATCCTTGAAGCCAAGCTTCTGGTTGATCTTGTACCGACCAACACGGCCGAGATCGTAACGCTTGGGATCAAAGAACAAACGCTTGATCAGCGCTCGCGCGTTTGCGGCAGTCGGAGGATCACCAGGCCGGAGACGGCGGTAAATGTCCTTGAGGGCCTCCTCCGCATTCTTCGTAGGATCCTTCTTCAGGCATTTGATGATCACCCCCTCATCAACCGACGTATCAACCACCCGAATCTTGGCAACACCCAACTCGGCAATCTGCCTCACGACAGCCTTTGAGAGGGGCTCAAAGGCGCGCGCTACGACGATTCCCTTATCGAGATCGATCGCATCCTCAACCAAGACCTTGTTCTGGATGTCTTCCAACTTCTCGGCATCCTTAACAGACAGGTCCTCGATGTCGTAGAACAGATTCAGGATATCGCTGTCAGTGCCGACCTTCTGGGTGTCCGCTTTCGATTCCCCGGCGGAAAGCTTGGCCTCAGGAAGCGTAAACAGTGCTCGGAAAAATGTGGTCGTCAGGAACTTTCGACGGCGCTTCTTCCGATCCAGATACACATATAGCAGGTCAGACGTATCGAACTGAGCCTCGTACCACGACCCCCGATCGGGAATGATCCGGAACGAGTGCAGCATTTTGCCGTTCGGATGCTGGGTCGTCTCGAAGGCGATGCCCGGCGAACGGTGCAACTGGCTGACAATTACACGCTCGGCACCATTGATGACGAATGTGCCTTGAGGGGTCATGAGCGGAATTTCGCCCATGAAAACCTTCTCTTCCTTGGTCCCGCGCGTCTCCTCCTTCAATTGGAAGGTGAC
>Ga0209358_10002033_pt1 | contig 15666 bp, 20 predicted proteins | sample LauGreFa1BDMLBSN_2_FD_187574 | JGI IMG/M metagenome (GOLD analysis project Ga0209358, IMG submission 187574) | Freshwater lake microbial communities from Lake Michigan, USA - Fa13.BD.MLB.SN (SPAdes) (version 2) | ecosystem: Environmental > Aquatic > Freshwater > Lake | place: Lake Michigan, USA... | reverse complement strand
GCCACCTCCACCAGCAGTTCCAGCGCTACCGCCTCCACCTCCACTGCCACCGCCAGCACCACTAGTACCATTTGTGCCTTGGCCGTTTATTCCTGTACCACCTCCGGCTCCGCCGCCAGTAAATGCGCTTCCACCGCCACCACCTGCACTACCGCCGGTTCCAGCACCACCAGAAGTATAGGCATAATATCTGTTTCCAAGACCACCATCCCCGCCAGCTCCGGTATATCCTCCAGCTCCACCGCCGCCGCCGGCAGCAAAATCTGTATTAACCGTACCGCCTGTACCACCATTTCCCCCGCCATCACCTATATAGGTTCCACCGGTATTATAATTAGTACCGTCTTGTCCGCCACCACCGCCTCTAACAGTTGATGTATTAATAAAATAACTGTCGCCGCCTGCAGTATCTGAAGATCCGCCACCTCCTACAACTACTGTATAAGTTTGTCCTGGTGTTACTGGAATAGCATTTTTCCACCCCAGCCCACCTCCGCCACCGCCTGCTGCGTTACTCCAGCCATAGGTTTTTTGTCCGGCTCCGCCACCAATACACACCACACTAACACTTGTTACTCCCTCTGGCGCTGTCCAGGAATAAGTTCCGGGACTAGTATACGAAGCCTGTCCAATTACATTCATTTCTATATTTTTTACTACAACACTTGTTAGTGTAGTTAATATTCTTCCTGTTATTGAACCGGATCTTATTTGTAAAATAATGGTTTCATCAGATTCTGTAGTATCTATTATAGGTAATATGCTAATAGTACCACTACCATTTGTAATAGTAAAAGAGCCAGAATTACTGCCGGTGGAAAAATCGCTGCCTGTAGTAGTACCTACGTTAGTCCAGTATAATGTTGTGCCACTAGCTATGTTAAATGTTGTAACAGTCCAAATTACACTATTATTTTCATCTATAGTAGGACTATTAGGCGTAGCAAGAACAACAGGAAGATTACTGCTATTTAGTCGCCGTAATGATGTAGTTTGTTGGCTAGCTAGTTTAATAGACATTAGGTAATCTCCGAACCAAATAAGGCAAAGCTAACGCTGCCACTAGTACTATATACACTAACTACATCGGTTGCTGCTAGTGTAATGCCCATAGTTAGTGCTACACTGTCTGCGGCTGGTACTGGTAGTTCGTAAATTATATAGTGTTGATTAGCAATGGTAGCTCCACCAGGCCTAACTGCTATTCTTACTGTAGTATTGGCATTATTTTGTAAATTGCAAATATTAATAGTACTAACTACTGCGCTAGTGCTAGCCGGTACTGTATACAATGTAGTCAATGTTGTAGCTGCTGGCTGACTCTGGCCTAATACTTTATATGCTATTGGCATAATTTATCCTTACATTCCGGCTAATAAAAATGGGCTTAGTCCTTGGTCTGTGCTGCCTGCTACGCCTGAGGCACCTTGTATGCCTTGTATACCAAGACCTTGTATACCCTGTATACCTTGTGTACCTGCGCTGCCTGAGACACCTTGCGTGCCCTGCACACCACTACCTGTAGTACCTTGTACGCCTTGGGGTCCTTGTGGTACGGGATAACCACTTAATATAATTGCTCTAGCAGATCTTGCCATAATTTAACACCTTAATATATTAATTAGGGAAATGCAAATCTAAGAACAACTATACCGCTGCCACCATTGCCGCCTTTATTACCGCTATTATAGTGGCTTCCACCACCACCACCTCCACCGGTGTTTGCTCCAGCATTTCCGCCAGGAGCATTTGCTTGCGAAACAGTACTACCACCTCCTCCAGGAGCACCTTGGTTTAAGCCGCTGCCACCTACTGTAACACCAACGGCACCTCCACCACCTCCACCGGCACCCCCATCGCCACCTATAACAGTGTATCCAGAACCTCCACCGCCACCAGCCCAAAAGTAACTAGTGCCTAAAATATCGTTGCTAATACCAATACCACCAGTAGCGGGATTAGTTACACCAGCAGCTCCTGCTCCTCCCCCACCCCCTGGATAGTATGCTCCAATACTACTAGCTCCACTATTTCCCTGTCCTGCAGTACCTAGTGATCCGCCATAATTGGCTCCACCTCCGCCACCTGAACCGCCTGATGTAGATGGACCATTGCCACCATAGTAACTACTTCCACCGCCTCCACCGCCAAGCGCTACAATATTTACACCAGTACCTGTAATGCTAGAATCAGTTCCTTTAGCTCCGGCAATTTGAGCAGTTCCTGCTGGTCCTCCAGCACCACCACTACCTACGGTAATAGTATAAGTCCCTGCCGGTAGGGTATAGTTTGTGGCTGCTAAGTATCCGCCAGCACCTCCTCCACCTCCCATATCCGATCCACCACCTCCACCGCCTCCAACTACTAAGTATCTTACTGTTAGGGGTACATTACTAACAAAAGTACCAGAGGTGTAAAATGCATGTATTCTATCTGTGCCACTGGTAGTAATAGTGCCGCCGCTTGGAGCATCTGCTACGGTTAAGGCAATAGTATTGCTAGCTCTGCCATATAAATCAATTACTTGTATAGTACCTGCTGTACCAGCTGCTTGTGCAGTTACTGCGCTAGGTACTGAGAAATTAGCTATATTAATTGTATTAGTAATTGTAACAGCTGAATCTATTGTTGCACTAGGAAACACAAATCTAACTGTGGCGGGGCCAAGCATAAAGTTGCCGCCACTAATATTTATTGTGTTTGTAGTATTTTTATATATAGCATTAGTTACACCGGCTAAGTATGGGTAGCCCATATTATTATTTGTTCGCAAGTTACCAATAGTATCATAAACACCATCTAGTGTAAATACTTCATTTGATGCTAGCGTTACCCGTTGAGCTACTCTAATTGAACCGTTATTATCATACTTTAAGTTTACTGATACTGCAGCAGAGTCTCGATTCATTATTGTAATTGACTTAATTATACGACGATAGCCACTTGGTGGAGCACTACAAATAACAACATTTGTTGTACCGTTTAAGGTTCCATCACTACTGCCCTCAGTAAAAACACTACCGTTTGTGTCAGCATAGGCTACTGTAAAATCTGGATTTGTTGTGGCTATGGCAGCGTCTAGATTGGCTTTTAGAGTTTTTGTGGTTGAATCAAGTATATACATTGTAGCCATTAGACATCTCCAAACCAGGTACTGCCCGGCTGTAAAGTTATTTTAACAATTTGACGCTGAGTACCATTATTATCGTACTTTAAGTTAAAGGTAGCAGCAGCAGTATCGCCGTTGTACACTGTAATATATTTAACTACTCTTTTTGTACCATTTTGTGGTGCAGCTACTAGTGTTACATCTGTTGTTCCGTTAATGGTACCATCACTAGCACTTTCTGTTATACTATTAGCACTATCTATATAGGCTGCTGTAAAATCTAGGCTGCTAGCTGTTGTAGCTTGTGTTAGGTTAATTTTTAGCGATTTTGTAGTGGTATCTAGTACTAGCATAGTTACACCGTAAACCAAACATATGAATTTACTGCAGCTGTTGCAGTAGCTCCTGCTATACCCTGCGTACCTTGGCTACCATTAACACCTATAAAACCTGCTGTGCCTTGTACACCTAAACTACCTTGTATGCCTTGTATACCTTGCGATCCCGCACCTGTTGTACCCTGCAAACCCTGACGACCAGCAGTAGAAGTTATTTGCCAGGTAGTACCGTCATAGATAAACTCAAACGTAGTGCCAAGTATGTCTAAGAGTACGTCGTCTGCTACACCTTCAATAGTGCTGTTATTTCTAGCAACTAGTAAATTTATAGCTTCAAAATCGTAACCATCTGTTATAACTACATAGGCTCCTAGCGCAGGATTTGCTGGTAGGGTAATGGTAAATGTACCACCGCTAGTATCTGCTATTAATCTATCACGATCTTGGCTAGTATAGTTGGCTGTTTTCCTAGTCCACTGGGATAAACCCATGAGACCTTGGGTGCCTTGAATACCCTGAGTACCACTACCAGCAATACCTTGAACGCCTTGTAGACCTGCCATGGTACCGGCTCTTTTCCAGGCTACACCTGTCCAGGTCCAGTTTGCACCACCAGCTGTGTATGTTTGATTAACTTGTGGATTTTGTGGAAAACTTAGTGGCATTGCTGGATCCTTTTATTTTGTTAAGCTGGGGTAATTTCTGTCCAGGAAGTGCTGGCCTCGTTCCAAGCATACTGTTTGCCGTCTTGCGGTACTGCTACAGGCGCACGCCAAAGGCAGCTGGTCTCGTCTAAGATCCAGCTAGGGTATGGCTTAGGCGGGATAAATGCATCACGTTGTGGATCATAGCTGTAGCCAATGCCCGCGTAATTTTTACGAAATGGTATGCCGCCACTAGTATGTACTCCGCCGTGGGTATTATAGCTAGTGCGCTTGCACACCTGGCCACGAAATTGGCCATAGTGTGCTTCCCAGTCATAATTGCTTTCATCTTTACCTACAATAACTTCGGTAACAATATAATTTTCATTTAAAAAAGCATAGTGTGCCATTTTATCTTTCTCTGTTATTAATTAAAGGTAACGGTTCCTGTACCGCCTGTGATTGTATAAGTTTTGTAGCCGGTTTGACTAAGGCTTGTGGCAACATTTGCTGTAATGCCTGCACTAAACACAGCAGTATAATTAACTGGTATGCGTAAGACGATTATGCCACTGCCGCCACTACCACCTGTGGTAGAACTTGAGCTAGTACCACCTGATCCACCCCCACCACTGCCAGTGTTAGCACTAGCTGCTCCGCCAACACTAGTATGTGTACCACCACTGCCAGCTCCGGCTCCGCCACCGCTGCCTGGAGTACCACCAGTATAGCCTCCACCACCACCTCCGCCAGCATAACTTACCTGTGTGCCGGTAATAGCTGAGGTTAAACTAGCTCCACCACTGGTACCGCTAGCACCGGACACGTAGTTAGTACCTGCACTGCCAGCTCCTCCACCACCACTAGCTCCGCCCCCATTTGCACTGCTGCTAGTACCACCACTATTACCTTGTCCACTAACACTAGTACCACCACTTCCGCCAGTCCAACCACCTGCTCCACCACCACTTCCACCAGTTTGGCCACTAGTATCGTTGGTGACTCCATTGCTAGCTCCACCGCCCCCACCACCTGTGCTGGTTATGGTGGCAAAAATAGAGTCTGATCCGCTTGTACCACGACTAGCTGCAGCTGCTGTGCCGCCAGCTCCTACTGTAATGTTATATGGAACACCAGTTTGTAGGCTGGTTAGTGTGCTTGTTCTAAAACCACCGGCTCCACCTCCGCCACCTCCACTATAACCACCTGTTATTGATCCGCCACCAGCACCGCCACCTGCAATTACTAGATAATCTACTACAAGTGAGCTTGGTAGTGTGGTAAATGTAATTGACCCTGTGCCAGCTGTAAATTTTGTGTACTTTTCTGCTGCACTTATTACACCAGTTTCTGCGGTTAGTCCAGTGCCTACATTGATGTAGTAGTCAGTTGGATAGCGTAGGATAACTACTCCACTACCTCCGGCCCCACTAGAGCCGTCATAGCCACCACCACCTCCGCCACCACCAGTATTACTAGTGCCACTAGTAGCATAAGTAGTTACATTATTAAGACCGCCATTACCACCACCACCGAGGCCACCTAGTCCGCGTCCACTGCTTACACCATTACCGCCACCACCACCGCCTGCATAATATGTGGCTGTACCGGTAATAGTACTCTGTAAACCTATGCCGCCGCTACCAGCTGTACTACTAGCATATGAGCCACCTACGGCTCCAGCCCCACCACCGCCTCCACCACCGCCAAGGCTTGTTCCAGGCTCACCTGTACCACCATTATTACCTTGTCCTGGGGTGCCACTACCACCTGCTTGGTTTGGACTCCAAGCTCCACCTCCGCCTGATCCACCATTAGCACCAGCACTAGTATTTCTGCTACCACCTCCACCACCGCCAATGGCAACTACGGCAGAATTAAACGCAGATGAATTTGATCCATTTAAACCTGATATATAACTAGAGACTCCTGCTGCTCCCGCACCTACTGTAATTGTATAGGTTGTATTAACTTGTATGGTTGAATTTGTTCCGGTTAGGAGTCCGCCTGCTCCGCCTCCACCGCTATAATATCCGCCCGATCCGCCACCAGCTACTACTAGGTAGTCTACACTAATAGGCGGTGTACTGCTAAAACTAACCGTACCAGTACCTGCTGTACAAGTGGTTATCTTAAAACTACCAGCAGTCACGGTACTGGCTGTTAAACCAGCGTCTACGGTAATATAGTAGGCTATTGGATACTTTAGTATAACTATACCGCTACCACCTGCTCCGCCGGGACCATCAGTGGTATAACCGCCCCCTCCGCCTCCACCACCAGTGTTAGCAGTACCACTAGTTGCAGGAGCGCTGCTTGTACTGCCTGCTCCACCACCGCCATTGCCGCCCAAACCAGCGCTGCCATTACCTGATCTTGTACCACCGCCACCACCGCCGGCATAGTATACAACACTGCCAGTTATCGTGCTGGAGATACCAGCTCCGCCAGCTCCACTGTTACCTTGTGAGCCATTACCACCACTAGCACCTGCTCCACCTCCACCAGCAGCGTTATTGCTGTTGCTACCGGTAGTTCCACCACTGTTACGAGCCGCACCAGCTGCTACGCCTAAGCCACCACCAGCAGCTTGACCACCACCGTGGCCTCCGCCACCACCACTGGCATTTTCATTATATCCACCACCGCCTCCACCACCTAGGGCAGTTACAGTGTGTAAGACGCTTGCAGTACCGCTAGCACCAGGAGGGTATCCACCACCATTACCACCAGCACCACCACTACCTATGGTTACGGTATAGGCTGAACTTACACTTGCAGTTAGTGTACCAGCAAGTGCTTCACCAGCTCCACCACCACCACCAATAGTTTCCCCACCTCCACCACCACCGGCAACTACCAAGTATTCTAGGCTAAAGGCCGATAAGCTGCCACCAGCTGTTTTATTTACACCCATCCACTGCTGGTAAACACTATCATAGTATTCAACACCAAGCAGTGTGGTATTATATCTAATATATCCGCTTTGTGCGGTTTGGGGTCGCTGTGCTGTGGTTCCTGCTGGCAGGGCTAGATATCCCACACTGGTATTAGCTTGATCGCTTATGCCGCTAACTGTGCCGCTACTAGCACTACCGCTAGTACCTTGTAGGCCTGTGCTACCTTGAATACCTAAAGCACCTTGTATGCCCTGCGTACCTTGAGCACCACTGCCTGTAGTACCCTGTACACCCTGTAGGCCATCTTGACCTATGTATCCACTACTACCCTGTAGACCTTGAGTACCTTGTATACCTATACTACCTGTAGCACCACTGCTACCTTGCAGGCCAGTAGTACCTTGTATACCCTGTATGCCTGCGTTGCCTTGGGGTCCTTCGGGGCCTGTATGTATAATCCATGCACCAGCTAGGTAAACTAATAATTCGCCTGTATCGCTATTTAGCCAAAGATCGCCATTACTAGGATTTTGAGGGGCTATACTACTAACCTCAACACTTGCTCCACCACCAGTACCACTAGCGGCATCGACAATCTGTCCTTGAGTGTTAATAGTTATATTGGCATTAGTATAGCTACCTGCCTGAACGCCTGTAGGTTTTAAGTGATTAAAATCTATTTTGGTAGTCATGGTAGGCCCTATAGTTTGACATTTTATAGTGAGTATAACATAAATGCTGGCGCTACACAAGTGCTATTTTTGGCACCCTAGCTGTTTTCAAAATTTTTTTGTGTGGTACGCGTGTGGGTGGGCCCCACCGGTATAAGTAATATAACAGTCTAATAACCGCCCCTATTTTACCATATTTTAACATATAGTTAACGGTCTGTCAACTACCATTCGTCGGCTGACAGACGGCACTTGCTACTGCTGCTCGATCGGCCTATAATAAAAACTCGATAAACAAAAAGGAGTAGCTGAAATGGCTCAAGCCAAAGCCCCTAACTATAGCCCTGAGCAGACTGCTCAGATTGTGGCCGACTATCAGGCCGGTGTTACGGTTGAGCAAATTGCCCAGACTATGGGCAAGACTGTTCGCTCAATTGTAGCAAAGCTCAGCCGTGAAAAAGTTTATATCGCTAAAGAATATAAAACTAAAAGCGGCGAAAGCCCCGTCAAAAAGGATGTTCACGCCGACTTCATCGGTGCTGCTCTCAAGCTCTCTGAGAACGATATAGAATCGTTAACGAAGGCTAACAAGAGCGCACTGCGTGCGATCAGCGATTTTATCAGGCAATCTGCCGACTAACAAGGGGTAGGGGCGCAAGCCCCTATTTATAACGATATGAATTTTAGAAATATTATCACCACCATGCTCTGGGCCTTTGTTGCAGGCATGATGATTTTTTTAAGTAACACTGCCTTTGCTTGCGGCAAGGATGATTCTAAAGATGAGAACGCTCCACGTGCCAAATGTGGGCCTGCTCCAATTATTATAACACCAGCTCCACCACCGAAAAAAGAAGCCGAGAAAAAGTAGGTTTCACGTGGAACCTTAAAAAATATAGCGCTATATTTTTTATAGCGCAGGCGCCAAAATTATAGCATATAATTTTAGGCCGTGTCAAGCCCCGCGACCGCCGTTCGTCGGGTAGGATCGACCGCTGGTCGGCTGATGTATGGTAGGCTATAGGGTATGAATGGTAGGCAATTGTCGCTTGGGCGACATTTGACCTCAAAAATTCAGGTATACTTGTTTCTGTTGTAAGGCATGACTCTAGGCGGCTAGTAACCCCGCCTACCCTCGGATAGGGCCGATAGGGCAAGGGCAGACAAGTTAAACCTTACAACATTCTAGACTTTATAAGGATATAGGTTATGAAAAGGATAGCGATCTATGACATGGATGGCACAATCGTTTGCAGTATGCACCGGTATCGTACCATTGTTGATAACGGTATTGAGCGGATTGATCTCGATTACTGGCGTGCTAACGAGTATCGGGCACTTGAGGATTCACTGTTACCACTTGCAGAACAATATAAAAATGATCTCGATGATCCCAACTGTATTGTCGTTATTGCTACTGCCCGTATTTTGCGGAACCCTGATCGTGCATTTATTTATAGCAGACTAGGTACACCTGACCATATCGTTAGCCGTAATGAAAACGATAACCGTTCTGGTGCTACTCTCAAAATCGAAGGGCTAAAACGGATTTTCAAATTGTATAGCACACTAGGTTATCATTTTAATGACGCTGTATTTTATGAGGATAACGTGGCATATCTTAAAGCGGTTTGTGATTACTTTAACATTAGGGGCGTTTATGTTCCAAGCAAACAAGGACATTGATATGAAAAATGTAACTGCTATGCAACTTTGGGCAATGCAAGACAAATTTTGCGATCTATATTTTGATATATACGGCTATCGTCCAGATTTTGGAACAGTTAGCGATTGGCACGATATAGGTTGGGTTACTAGAATGTACGATAGCCTTTATAAAGAATATAACAGTTTACCAGAAGAATTTGACCTTGCCACTGACTTTTATAGCTAAGGAGCTGATATGAACTATAACGTTACTAAAATTATCATGATTGTTTTTGTTTTGGCAACTGCGGTATTTTCTTTTGAATCTTGGGCCAGCCCTGACCGTATTAAATCTTGTAAGGAAATGAAGGGTAAAGTTGTTCTCAATAAATATAACCATTTCGATAGCTGTATCGTCGAATAGCAGGTTTCACGTGGAACACTGTTCCACGTTATGGCTATAAATTATAAAATTTATAGCCATGGCGCCAAAAATTATATCATAATTTTTGCGGCCGTGTCAAGGCCCGGGCCGACCGTTCGTCGGCCGGTAGCTGCCACTGGTCGGTCGGATGTGCGGTGGGGGCTAGCCGACGGATGGCAGACAAAACTGGCTCAGGCGCGGATTTTGTGGTATACTAGGGGTTCTGTCACATTTACTAGGTTATAAATTATGAAACGTCAATACTTCGCTGTTCTAGATACTGAAACGACACTCAACGATACCGTTATGGATTTTGCAATCGTTGTGTGCGATCGTCACGGCAAGATTTACAATAGTTGTAGCGTTCTAGTTCGTGAGTTCTATGACCCTGCTACACTGTTCCATGACAAAAACAATAACGGTTTTTGGGCTTCTGCTAACCTTGAGCGTCGTCGTGCTAATTATCAGAACATGCTAGATTCTGGTACACGTATGCTTGCGTCCGTGACTGCTATAAATAATTGGATTAATAAATGTATCGGTACTTATGATCCTATCTTAACCGCGTACAATCTAGCTTTCGACTCTAGCAAATGTGCTAACTCTGGTATCGTTCTAGATTCTTTCACTAGTCGCTTTTGCCTTTGGCAAGCCGCTGTAGGCAATATCTGCCGTTCCAAAAAGTATAAGCGTTTTGTGCTCGACAATCATCGTTTTAATAATGCGACCGATAAAGGTAATATGACATTCAAAACCGATGCCGAGACTGTTGCAGGTTTTGTAACTGGCAATCTTATCACTGAACCCCACACTGCACTTGAGGATGCACGCGATTTTGAGATTCCAATCCTACAAAAAATTGTACGTTCTAAAGGTTGGCGCGATCGCATCGAGCCTTATGACTGGAAAAAGTTTCAGGTAAAGGATCATTACAATGTTTGAAGCATTCGGCGTTCTAGGTTCTATACTGCTTGGGGCTTCGGCCCTGCCCCAAGCCATCGAATCCTATCGTTCTAAAAATTCAGACGGGCTTACCTTAGGTTTTATAGCGATGTGGTGGATTGGTATGGTTTCCATGACAATATATATCGTGCCCAAAGGCGATATGATTCTTATAGCAAACTATATTGCCAATCTAATTCTTGTAACAATTATTGCGAGGTATAAATTATGGCCGATTCGTTGATAAAAGTTGTAACAGCCGCTGTTACCCTACACTGGGCCGCTATGCAAGAATTGTGGCCAGAACTAAAAAAGCATAGCGTTCCAAAGGTTAGAATTAATAACAGATTATATCGCACTGCGGGTTTTGCACACTGCGAGGTGCATGAGGTAGAATTTGCTAGCAAATTTTTTAACCGTTATAAACCTGAGATGCTTTGCGTTATTGTACCGCATGAGCTAATCCATGTTGCAGATTATATAATTAATGGCGAAGATCCAACCGACTTTTGGCATGGCCCTGATTGGAAACGGATGATGCTAGAGTATGGCCTGCCACCACATGCAACCCACGAATATTATATAAATAAAAACGAACCAATTGTGAGAGCGTTATAGAAACAATAGCGGCGCAAGCCGCTATATTTTTTATTATATCGTTATAAATTTTATATGGCTACCAATTATAGAATTTATAACGATGGCGCCAAAATTATGATATAATTATGATATAATTATTGTGCCCGCGTCAACCCCTTGGGGCCGCCGTTTGTCGGATGCAGTCTGCCGCTGGTCGGGTTGGGTTGCCGCCTATCCACCTGATGAATGGTATGCTGATTGTCGCTTGGGCGACAATCTGCCAGGCAAACCCGTGTATAATAGATTCTGTTGCAGGGGACATGGGGTCGAAACTGCAACGGTTCTAGGAGTTATAGCATGGCAGAAAAAGCCGTTAACTATACGCCTGAGCAAACTGCTAAGATTATAGCAGATTATCAGGCAGGGGTGGCCGTCGAGCAAATTGCGTCGGCTATGGGTAAAACCGTTCGAAGCATTGTAGCGAAACTTTCGCGCGAGAAAGTTTATGTTGCAAAACAGTACGTTACAAAAACTGGCGAAAAGCCCGTTAAAAAAGATGTAACGGCCGATGCTATCGGCGCGATTCTCAGACTATCGGAAAATGATATAGAATCGCTAACTAAGGCTAACAAGTCGGCTCTTAAAGCGATTTTCGATGCTTTAGCTAACAGCAAACCGCTGTAAAAACTGGAACGGGCCAAAACCCGTTCCGTTCTAAACTCTAAAAGGAACTACTGTTATGGAAAAAATGACCAAAAACCAAAAAATCATTCGTAAGGACTTGCTTGCCTACGTTCTAGAATCTGGCGGAATTGTCCACACTCGCGCACCTATGGGTGATGAAAACGGATTCGCTCTTGTGGCCATGCCTTGTGCGCACAATGCGCGTCATGCTAAATTTTATGACGTTAGCTTTGCTTGGTGCGCTGATAATGACAAGTTTGATCGCAAGATTGGCGAGTTCTTAGCCCTAGAGCGTTATATGAATTGCGAAACTACCAAGCTTCCAGGTTATATAATTGATAACATGCTGGAAATGGATTTGGTAGACTAGGATTCTAAAAACCATAACGGCCCAAAGCGGGCCGTTATTTTTCTGATAACGGTTATAAATTATAGAATTTACACCGCTATAAAAATTATAGCGACCTGGCGCCAATTTTACCATTAAAATTGCGGCGGTGTCAAGCGTTTCGGCCGCCGTTCGTCGGGCCCCATCAACCGCTTGTCGGTTGACCCTAAACCGCGATAAATTATAGAACTTACAACAAACCCGTGCCAAATTCTATAAATTATAACGGTTTAGGGTCAATAACGATCAAAATTCTATAATCCAGCACACCCTGGTGTGCTGCGCCAGTGCAAAAACTCCCCAAATTTACAAGTGGTTGCCCTGCGCCAGTGCTGAAACGATCAAGTGCAAAAATTAAGTGGTCTTGCGCCAACATTATAGTGCGAGATCAACTACTGTGTCAAGTAAAAATTCCTGACCCTAAGCCACCGCAAACTACGACCAGTCCACCAAAATTTTACACGACTTAGGCACCTGCTCAGGTTTAGGGTCCAGCACCCAAAATTTGTGTGCTCTTGCGCCCCTATTATAGTGGCAAAACGAACACAGTGTCAAGTAAAAGTTTCTGACCCTAAACCAGCGCAGCTTAGTAGTCAGGGCACAAAAAAAACCCAGCACTAGGCTGGGCAGATTTTGTGGGATTAACCAGGTTTATGGCTGGTTTGCTGCAGTTTAGGGTCAATTAACCTGGTTTCTAGCAATTTAAGTACGTTTTTGTTTACCTTCTCCAAACTCTCCAACTGGTCACTAGGCACCTGTAGGAGTTGTGCTAATCTTTCAATCAACTCAAACTTTTTTACTGGCACCTGACCCGACTTGTTAAGGTATGGTTGCTTTTTATAGATGCCCATGCTACTTAGCTTAGCAATTATGCTGCGTGTCGGCACCTTGAGGTTAGCAGCGATTTCTGGAACCATAATTCCAGCTTGGTAGTCGTTTACGATTTTGTCTGTAATTTCTTTAGTATATTTCATGTTAATCTCTGACCCTAAATTGCATAAATTGCAACAAATTGCCATAAATTGCAGTAAATTTATGGTAGTTCAATCTAGTCAAATATAAGTTCATCATGTATGCTCTTGGTGGTTTTAACCACTTGTTGTGGTACAGGCTGCCAGTCTACTAAGGGTTTGGGCATAGTATCCCAGTTTTGCGTGTCTAAGATCATAGTTTCACGGCGGTTTTGTGGATGCGCTAGCCAGGTTTGGCAGATTATCATTTGTTCTAGTGGATCTTTAGTACCAAGTTCTGTGCCCTGTAATTTAACTAAGCCATAGGTACGATCTGCTGGCTTTTTATACTCATCAGGCTGGCCTGCTTTGTAAGTTAAACCAATATTTTGCAGTTCTAGCAATCTGGCTGAGTTAATATCTGTGGGCTCTTTGTCTACTACAGCACTATACAGTTTAGGTTCTAGGATGCGATTTAGGTTTGGTATTGTTCTCCAGTGTTCATATGGGATACCACGACTACGCTTTAATCCTAATAAGATAAGTGGAGTTAGCTGACCATATTCTGGGCGAGATATTTGATTTTGTATGAGCTTACTGCGAGTAACTAGTGCTAGCCTGTAAAGTGCTTGTTCATGTAAGGTTTTACAGTTGTGTTTTACCATAGCTAGTGCACAGTCATGTGGTTGCCAAGTGCCAAACCAAGCTACTAGTTGTGGTAGTAGCCAGCTGCTGTAGTTATGTAGTTTTTGCTGCTTGCAAGTCTCCTCCAGCTCAACTAGTGGTAGTTTTGCTAGGCTACTGAAGTCTGTGTGATGGATGTCTTGTTTAGTGATTTTAAACATGTTTTTTAGCAACTGCAATTTGTTAGGGGGTGGAAAATTTGCTTTAATTTGCTTTGGTTAAAATTTTTTAGATTTAATAGGTTTTTAGGTTTAAATTACCCCAAAAAACTTGTTAGGTTGTGGTGATTAGACCCTAAGCCGTACTAGTCACACACCAACTACCCAACAAAGTCTTGCTGCGGGGGGGTCCTCGCGTCTTTGTATGTAGTTGCTAGTACCTTAGTGCAATCACACAACCTGTATATCAATTTTTTAAAATTATATACAATTATAACATACACTTATATATGTTTTCAAGTGTAAATTTTTCTTGGGTATTGTGGCGGTTTAGGGTCAGAATTTAAGGTGTTTGTTATTTGCTTGTGGTAGTCTGTTTTTCTAGAGGTAACGGTTAGTTTCTATGGTGTAGACTAGTAGTTGTGCAAATTCTGGTGTTGATAATTCTGTTTTGTAGAGTCTTAGTCCCCACTGTGTAAGGGCTGCTGCTATTGCCAGGGTATCGTTTTGGTAGTGTAGAGACAATTTTTGTATAAACTCCTCTACATCGTCATTAAGTTCTTTTAGCTGCTGTTGTGTTAATTCCATTGTTTTTCCTGGTAAAACAAAAGCCCGCACAAGGCGGGCTTTTGAACTGCGCTGTTTTTGGTTGTGGAAGTGGATTACTTTTATGTAGTGCTACTACGACCACTAGCATCTTTATCTACACTCTAGACGGTTGCGAGTCGTCATAAGTCGGTGTAGTTGATGTCCCGAGATGTTATTCTCTTAGTTGCTTTAGGTCTTGGGTTCCAGCCAAGATGGGCAACTAGCGCGTCTAGGATTTGCACCTAGATTACCCTGTTTAGGGCTATTAACAATTATAAGAACGCGACTAACCAGGCACTGTGGTTATAGCCTTGCCATTTATTGTTGGCGCAAAATGGCCCTGTTGGGCATAAGCAGTTATAGGTTACTGCTAAACCCCGACCCTAAACTGGGTCGGATCTCAAACCTTAGCAACGCACTGTTTTAGTTGCTGGCAGCTAGCTATAAGCTAATGTTCACTCTGCACTGTGTTTGAGTTGTTGGCCAGGCTAGAGGGCTTATTTCTAGCACACCTTTGCTCTGAGCACGTTTGAGCTACTGGCTGTAGTGGGTGGCCGCCATGTTTTGCAACAGAATCGGCTCCACTGGTTCTTACTTCTCGTAGTAAGTAACGCATAACTACGTATATGCTACGGTAACAGGTCTTTTGGTTAACCCCTATAACTGTTAACAAACTAGGGGGCTGGTTCCTTTAGGGTGGGTAACAGCTTCCACCATGCGTATCCGTTCCGCAGCAGGTCAGCTCAACAAGCTCGTTGGCCACAGATTTCAACACATTTGTATAACCACCAACCTGCATGGGGTCAAATCAGCAGTTATACAAATAGGTTGGTTGGTCAATGTTGTTTTTACCTGGCACTCTGCATATAGCCCTTGGTTGATCTCCTCGGATTACCCGGCCTTCTCGCCCGACTATACTTTTAGGATTTGCACCTTTCAGGAGCGGATATTTTTAGTACC